>Ga0265295_1002056_pt1 | contig 33294 bp, 25 predicted proteins | sample Munlansysbiofilm_FD_192503 | JGI IMG/M metagenome (GOLD analysis project Ga0265295, IMG submission 192503) | Leachate microbial communities from a municipal landfill in Southern Ontario, Canada - Methane capture system biofilm | ecosystem: Engineered > Solid waste > Landfill > Unclassified ... | reverse complement strand
CGTCGAGGCGGTTTACGCCGACGAAAGCATCTGGCTGACCCAGAAAATGATGGGAACGCTTTACGATGTGGAAACCCACACCATCAACTACCACCTGAAAAAGGTGTTCTCCGACAGTGAGTTGCAGGAAGATTCAGTTATTCGAAATTTTCGAATAACTGCCGCCGACGGCAAACGCTACAACACCAAACACTACAAGCTTCCCGCCATTATCGCCGTGGGCTACACCGACCGCGAAATCCTGCAGGATGCCGGTAAGGTGACTGCCGAAATTGCCAAGGCCCATGCCGAAAGCGAATTCGAAAAATACCGCATCGTACAGGACCGGCTGTTTGAAAGCGATTTCGACCGGATGATGAAGCAGTTGGAGGCAGGTGACGAGACATGAGCCAAAAATCATCCTATCAGCCGCCCTACACCATCACCCCGGAGATCCTGAACCGGGTAGCCGCCATCAGCGAGGCCGTCGGGCGGTTGACCGTGCTCACCGACCAGGCAAGAGCCCTGCGGCTGCGGCGTATCAACCGCATCCGCACCATTCATGGCTCGCTGGCCATCGAAGGCAACAGTTTAAGCGAAGCGCAGATCACCGCGATTCTGGAGGGCAAGCATGTCATCGCCCCGCCGCGAGAGGTGCAGGAGGCAAAGAATGCCCTGGCCGCCTACGATCTCTTCGATACCTGGAAACCATCATCGGAAAAGGATCTGCTGGAGGCGCACCGGATTCTGATGTCCAGCCTGATCGACGAGGCGGGACTGTACCGGCATGGCGGCGTCGGAGTGATGGCGGGAAGCCAAGTGATCCACATGGCGCCGCCTGCCGATCGGGTGCCGCAACTGATGGCCGACCTGTTCGGCTGGCTGGCCGCCACCGATGCTCATCCGCTCATCGCCAGCGCGGTTTTTCACTACGAATTCGAATTCATCCACCCCTTCGCCGACGGCAACGGTCGCATGGGGCGGCTGTGGCAGAGCCTGATTCTGGCCCGCTGGAATCCCCTGTTCGCCGACATCCCGGTGGAAAGCCTGATTTTCGAGCACCAGGCCGAGTACTACCACGCTATTCAGGAGAGTACCCGGCAGACCGACTCCGCGCCATTCATCGCCTTCATGCTGCGAATGATTCTGGAGACCGTGACCACCACTGCCCCCCAAGTCAGCCCTCAAGTCAGCCCCCAAGTCGAGGAACTGCTGGCGGCGATCCAGGGCGAGATGGGACGCGAAGCGCTCCAATTCATCCTGGGCCTCTTGGACCGCAAATCCTTCCGCGAACGCTACCTCAAACCGGCCCTGACCGACAGCCTGATCGAGATGACCATCCCCGACAAACCCAACAGCCGCCTGCAGAAATACCGCCTTACCGACAAGGGCCGCCAGTGGCTGGAGCAACATGGCGGTGGTTAAGAACTCTCTTCATGCTGGCATACCAATTATACCTACCAGTCTGCGGATGGAGTTTCCCGGTGTGTGCGGTTTCTCGTCCTCCAACTTCTGGCGGATGAAGGCTTTTTTCGAGGCGTACACCGGTCGGAAATACTCGCACCACTGGCGCGAGAAATCGGCTGGAGCCACAACCTGGTCATCCCCCTGCTTTTTTCCCGGTTTGTTGCCATATCTTTTGAATGCTGGCAGATGTCTTCTTCATTGAACATCCCATTTCCAATCAAGATTCCGGGGAAAATCATGCATGAGAACACAGACATGCCGGGCAATTGGCACCAGCTTGGCCGGACTGAGGTCATCCAGGAACTGCAATCGTCCGATTTAGGACTTGCCGCCGAAGAAGCGCGCCGCCGCCATGACCAATACGGCCCCAACGAACTGATCGAGAAGGGAAGGAAAAAGCCCTGGCAGATCCTGTTGGCCCAGGTGAAGGAAGTCATGATCCTGATTCTGCTGGCGGCCGTGGTCATTTCGGTGGGGCTGCGGGAATATATCGATGCCGCCGTGATTTTCGTCATCGTGGTGCTCAATACGCTGCTGGGGTTTTGGCAGGAGTTCAAGGCCGAAAACGCCATGGCGGCCCTCAAGAAGATGACAGTGCCCAACGCACGGGTCCGGCGTGACGGCGCGGAGCGGCAGATTTCGGCCAAGGAACTGGTGCCCGGAGACATCCTGCTCGTCGAAGCCGGAAACATCGTGCCGGCGGACGCCCGGCTGATCGTCGCCGCAAATCTCAAAGTCCAGGAAGCGGCCCTGACCGGGGAGTCCGAATCGGTGGACAAAGACACCGCCGAACTGCCTGAGGGCGAACTCGCCCTGGCCGACCGCAAGAACATGATCCACAGGGGAACGGTGGTGACCTACGGGCGCGGCGAGGCCGTGGTCACCGCCACCGGCATGCGGACCGAACTTGGCAAAATCGCGACCATGCTCCAGGACGTGGAGGACGAACAAACCCCGTTGCAGGAGCGGTTGGCCAAGCTTGGCCGCTCCTTGGCCATGGCCGCCGGGGTGCTGATCGTCATCGTCGCCGGCATGACCTATCTGCAGGGCGCGGGCGTGAAGGAAATGTTCATGACAGCCATCAGCATGGCGGTGGCGGCCATCCCCGAAGGCCTGCCGGCCGTCGTGACCATCGCCCTGGCCCTGGGCGCGCAGCAGATGCTCAAAAAGAACGCGCTCATCCGGCAACTCCCGGCCGTGGAAACCCTGGGCGGAGTGACCGTGATATGTTCCGACAAGACCGGCACGCTGACGCAGAATAAGATGACCGTATCGGACGTGGTGCTGCCGGATCGCCGCTACACCCTGAGCGAAGCGGCGCCCCGACGCGGCGATGACGCCGACCTCGACCTGCTCCTGCTGACCGGAACGCTGTGCAACGATGCCGTCATCGACGAAAATGCGCCGAACGGCGTTCTCGGCGATCCCACCGAAGGCGCGCTGGTGCTCGCAGCCCACCAGGCGGGGCTGATCCAATCCGAACTGCAAGCCATGCTGCCGCGCGTGCGCGAACTGCCCTTTGATTCCGAGCGCAAACGCATGTCCACCGTCCACCTCCTGCCCTCCCCCGCCACTGGTTCAACCGCGCACCCTGCCCTTACCGCCGCGATGCAGGGGGAACGCTCAGGCCACCTGGTGCTGACCAAAGGGGCCACCGACGGCCTGATCGAGGCGTGCGACCGGATTCTCGTCAGCAGCGTCGTCCACCCGCTTGACGAAAGGAAAAAAGCGGAGATTTCAGCCGAAAACACCGCCTTGGCGAAAAACGGCCTTCGGGTGCTCGGCCTGGCCTATCGATTGATAGGGGACGACGAGCTGGACCAATCGGACCGCTATGAGCAGAATCTGGTCTTTCTGGGCATGGTCTGCATGCTCGATCCGGTGCGTCCCGAGGCGATAGAGTCCGTCCGGCTCTGCAAACAGGCCGGAATCCGCCCGGTCATGATCACCGGCGACCACCCTCTGACGGCTGTGGCCATCGGCAAGAGCTTGGGGCTGACCACCACGGATACGGTTCTGACCGGGCAGGATCTGGAGACGATGCCCGTGGACGCGCTCGCGGCCCGGATCAGGGAGGTGTCCGTCTTTGCGCGCGTCTCGCCGAAACACAAGATGATCATCATCGACGCGCTGCAAGCACAGCATGAGATCGTCTCCATGACCGGCGACGGCGTCAACGACGCGCCGGCGCTGAAATCGGCCGATATCGGCGTGGCCATGGGAATCACGGGAACCGACGTCAGCAAGGAGTCCTCGGACATGATCCTGCTGGACGACAATTTCGCCACCATTGTCGCCGCCGTCAAAGAAGGCCGCCGCATTTACGACAACATCCGCAAATTCGTAAGGTACATCCTCACCGGCAATGCCGGTGAAATCGTCGTCATGCTCGCCGGCCCGCTCATGGGCATGCCGCTGCCTTTGCTGCCGATTCAGATCCTGTGGATCAATCTGGTGACCGACGGCGTGCCGGCCGTGGCCTTGGGGTTCGAAGAAGCCGAGCGCGACGTGATGAACCGGCCGCCCTACGATCCGCAGGAAGGCATTTTCGCGCGCGGGCTGGGCTGGCAGATCCTCGCCATGGGCCTGATCATTGGCCTGATCGCGGTGGGGGCCGGGTACTGGTTCTGGGAGGGCGGCAAAGGCTCCGCCGCCTGGCAGACCATGGTCTTCACCATGCTGACGTTCTGCCAGATGGCCTATGCGCTGTGCGTACGCAAACAGACGCAGTCGCTGTTTTCGCGATCCTGGCTCGGCAATCCGGTGCTGCTCATGGCCATTGGCGCCACCTTGGGCATGCAGCTGGTCCTCATTTACGTCCCGTTTTTCAACACCGTGTTCCGCACCACGCCGCTGCGGCTGGAAGAACTGGGCGTTTGCGCGGCCGGAGCGCTGGTGATTGTGCTGCTTTCGGAATCGAAAAAACTGCTCCTGCGCCGCAAGCGGCATTGAGGAGTACGCCGATTTGCGCCGCCGACGCAGCGCTCCATCCGGGATGATCCGGAACCAACGGCGGCTCCGGATCGATGGGCACGGCAGTCTGGGCAAAAAGATGCGCGAATGAGGATTGCCTCGCGCAGCGGAAATAGGGACTCAGTTCTTCTGCATCTGGGTTATGAATTGATTGGCTTCCGCGATGGAGCTTTCCATCTGCGTGACGAGGGCGGCCACGTCCCGCTGCACGGTGGCCAGCTCCGTCTTGATGGAGGCGATGGCCCGAGCATTGAGATTGTGCTTGAGAAAGAGCACCTGATCGCGCAGCACGTCGAGCACGGGGTACATGGTCTTCTCGGCCTTGCGCATTGCGGCGGCCATTTTCCCGTACTCCCGTTTGGTTTCCCGCAATTGGCTGGCGCTCTGGTCACGCAGCCTGGCGTTCGAATACATGGACAGTTCCTTCTCCCACTCGGCGAAAAGCGCTCCGGCGACATCCTCGACCTTGTCGATGCGGTCGGCGACGGTGGCCGCCTGATCCTCGCAATCCTCGTAGGATGCATTGAGGCGCTCATACGCCACCTGCAACTCGCCGCCGTCGAAGTTGACTACGCTGGCGAAACGCTCCAAGGCGCTGGCGAACTCCTCCTTGGCCTCGGCCTGGGAGTCGCGGGCAGCCTCGACGCGGTCCACGAGGATGTCCCGCTTATGAACGCCCACCTTCTCCATGGTTTCATAGTAGACTTTCTGGCAGGCCCCAAGGGACAGGACAAGCATCACGAGTATCGGCAACCGGAAGATGAGAGACATGCGACCATCCTTTTTTTAAGGGTAAACGAATCCTTCGTGTAGCCCGTTGCCGCGAGGTTGCCAAGATGCGGCGGACGCGTTCACGGAACACGGCATTTTTGACGGGGGCCGATCAGGACAGAAAAACGAATGATTTTCCTCGCAAACCACGGCATGTTTGATTTTTACCGTCTGATCGGGTATTTGTTGACATCATTTTGAAGTTGTTTGCTTTTTTATGCACCACGATCAACGGGAACGGTTCTAAGGTGAAAGATTCTCTACGAGTATTTTTTCTTTTGGCATGTGCATTCCTTTTTCTTTCTTCTTCAGCTTCAGCGCGGAGCCTGGATGGCTTCACTCTTGAACAGCGTCCGCAAACAGGGATTCCTCTGCCGGAATCGACGAAAACGACCCAGACGCTTGAAAAGGATGGATGGGCATTGACGGTTCTTGTCCTGCGGCCCGGAAGCAGAAGCCAGGGATATCACGGCATTCTCACCCAGAATGGAACCGAGGTGCCCGGAGAAAAAGGCGATGTGCTCGAAACTCCCCTGGGCGTTGTCGTCCATGAGGGGAGCATGGACGAACGGCCATACCTCTGGTCGTATTCCGGCTGGCTGCTCAAAGCGCAAAACGCTTCCGAGACCAATGACGCTCAATCGGAATGAGCCGCGGCCACCAAGATTTTGCGATGTGAACGGATTCGTTTCCGGATACTAAAAACAGAGGAGGTTTTCGCGTGAAAAGGTTTGCTTGTTGTGTCATGGTTCTGCTTGCGATGATGATTTTTCCTCTCACGTCCAGTGCTTTCATGGGCTACGGCGGATGCATGGACAAATGTGGAGGCGATGAGCAATGTATCAAAGACTGTCGAGAGACATATTTGGACAAAGACGACGCTCATGAAGAATACAAAAAAGATTTCAGGGATTGCTTTGATACCTGTTACGATCTTCAAGGCCCGGAAAAAGACAAATGCAAAGAACGATGCAGAAGCGCGTATCAGTTTGGAAGAGATCTTCCTAAGAAATAAAATTATGCAACACATTTCGAAAACAGCCGGAAAAGAAGACCTCGCTGTCTTCATTTCCGGCTGTTTTCGCAGGTGACCCAAACCGCATGACAGATTACTACGAAATAAACGCCCGCGCCTATTTCGAGCGCACCAATCGCGTGGATCCCGCTCCCATTCTCGCGCCATTGCTGCGCCATCTGGATGCGGGAAGTACGATTCTCGACATCGGCTGCGGTTCGGGCCGGGATCTGAAATGGCTCAAAACCAGAGGATTCGCGCCGTCAGGACTGGAACGATCCCCATCGCTGGCCGTGATGGCCAGCGAGCATTCGGACTGCCCCGTCGCCATTGCGGACCTGTTCGAGTACAATCCGCCCATCCATTACGACTGCGTCCTGCTCATCGGGACCCTGGTCCACCTCGACAAGCCCGAATTTTCCAAGGCGCTGCGCAAGATCATGCGCATGCTCAAATCCGGCGGGGTCATGTACCTGAGCATGAAGGCCTGGGGTGGAAGCGAAAAGAGCGAAGACGGGCGGGTTTTCCAACTCTGGTCGGATTCGGAATTGCGCCGGGAGTTCAACCGCCTCGGACTGAGCATCCTGGAGCATTCGCGAAGCCGATCCCTGCTCGGAAACAGGGATGTATGGCTCGGCTACATCCTGACACCCGCCGCGAAGCCTTGAACCCTCCGTTACGGGCCTCGTCCATCAAGGCACGACATGGTTACCTTTTTTTGCGATAAAATTATTGACATTCAGACCACTTGCCCATAGACACCTTTTTCTCGACGCGCCCGTAGCTCAGTTGGATAGAGTGCCTGACTACGAATCAGTAGGTCGCATGTTCGAATCATGCCGGGCGCACCACTAGCGAAATCAGGGAGGAGACACTGTCTTCTCCCTTTTTTCATGCCGCCGCTCATGTACGCTTCCCCGATCGTGTTTCCACCATCTGAAAATCCGGAAACAAAGCCCGCCCCCACAGACCTCGACGCCCTGCCCGACCGGCCAAGGCAAGCCATGACGAGCCGACTCCGCCCGAACCCGGAACGCCTAGCGCAAGGTGTTGATGTCCAGATGCTTGCCGCATGAAGGACAGCGCATCGGAGAGCCGAAGCGTGAATTGACGCGGTAAACGTGCAGAATGCCCTTTTTCGTGATCACATACGCCACCAGAACCGGATGACCACATTCACAGAATCGCTGTTGCATGAAATGCCTCCTCTTTATCGAGAATTAACTTATGTTAATCAGGCCGGCAAAAAAAATTCCTACGCGTAAGCCCGGCTGCTCCACAAAACACGGCCGATGACCCGAAGCGTATCGATCTCGTCGCCTTGAAGGCTGACGGGCGAATAGCGCTGATTCGTGCTGAAAAGAACCACCAGGCCCGGGCGGATCTGCACGCGCTTGACCTGAATGCTGTCCGCGAGGCCGACGACGTAGAGATTGTTGTCCGCAACCTGGATCTGGCTCTGGTCGATGAGGATGTTGTCCCCCGGCTCCAGCTCCGGAGACATGCTGTCGCCAATGACTTCCATGGCGACCATGCGGCCGGGGTTGCCCTTTTTGCTCAACCAGGAGCGGTCAAAAGGCAGTTCGTCCACGATCATGTCGCTCAGCTCGAAAGAACCGCCTCCGGCGCAGGCCTTGGCGGCCACCTTGGGAACGAGCACGGTGCCTGCCTGCTCATTTTGGTAAACCGGCCCCGAGCCCGTCTTCAACCAGACCGGATTGACCCCGAACGTGGCGGCGATGCTCAGCCCCCAGGACTTGGGCACGCCCCTGCTCTTGGCCAGTGTGATGGCTGCGGGCTCGATGCCAAGCAATCCGGCCAGCTCTTTTTGCGTGCTGATGCCCGTGGTCTTGGCCACCCTCTGGAAGAAGTCGTCAAATTTCATGTGCGGACAATTAACAAAAGTTAATCATTTGTCAAATCTTTTTTATCCATCTCTCTCCAAACCAGCGTCTGAGAACACAGCTGTGTGCTTCAAGCTCAGCAAATTTTCCACGGCATGATGCGTAACCGGCCATTCAGGGGGAATACCCCCTCCCCCTTCGGGTACTCCCCTTGGCAGGGGGAGATTCAAGGCAGTCCATACCGCGAACTCTCGTTCTCAGGCGAGTTGAGTGCGTAAAACTCAGCAAATTTTAGTTGTGTGCGTCAAGTTCTGCAAATTCTTCCACGGCATGACGGGTAAGCTCAAGCAGCTGGCAACCGAGAATGGGCCCACCCAGAGCTCGTCGAAGGTCGCGAACGTACATAGCTTCAAGATCCGCCAAAAGCCGCGCCGACTCCCCTCCTGCCAAGGAGGGGTGCCCGAAGGGCGGGGTGGTTTTCTCTTAATCGACAAAGATACACGACGTCAGGTCAGGTTCAAGGGGAATACCCCCTCCCCCTTCGGGTACTCCCCCTTGGCAGGGGGAGATTCAAGACTGTAATTGCCATGCACGCTCGTTTGCCAGCCATGCATTCATTTCAAGTTGTCCTTGATGTGCAATTTTCTTCGTCATGCATGCATCCATTCCAATTCCCGCCGGCAAAAAAAACGCGCCCCGAAAGGCGCGTCTCATAACATTTCAAGATAAACGTTCTTCCTAAAGCTTGAACTTCTTCACCAGCTGTTCCAGGGCTTCGGCCAAAAGGGACAGGTTCTCGGAGCTCTGCTTGAGTTCGGTGCTGTTGCCCGAGATCTGTCCGGACGCTTCGCTGACCTGCACGATATCCTTGGCGATTTCGCCGGTGACCGTGGAAGCCTGAGCCACGTTTTCGTTGACTTCCTGGATGCCCAGCGACGCCTGGCCGACGTTCTCGGCGATCTCGCGGGTGGCGGCGGACTGCTGCTCCACGGCGGCGGCGATGGTGCCGACAAAGTCGCGCACTTCCCCGATGACGGCCATGACCTGGGCAATTTCCTCCACGGTGGCGGCGGTGGAACTCTGGATGCCCTCGATGCGCTGCCGGATGTCGTCCGTGGCCGTGGCGGTCTGGTTGGCCAGTTCCTTGATCTCGTTGGCCACCACGGCGAATCCCTTGCCCGCGTCTCCGGCCCGCGCGGCCTCGATGGTGGCATTCAACGCCAGAAGGTTGGTCTGGGAGGAAATGGCGTTGATGGCCTCGGTGACTTTGCCGATCTCCCTGGCCGCGATGCCCAGTTTATCCACCCTCTCCGAGGCCGAGGTGGCCTTTTCCACGGCCCGCTCGGTCACTTCGCGGGTCTTGTCCGTGTTGCCCGCTATCTCGTGGATGGTCGAACTCATCTCCTCGGCGGCGGTGGCCACGGTGCCGACGTTGATGGAGGCCTGCTCCATGGCGGCGGCCACGGTGTTCATGTTCGCGTTCATCTCTTCCGAAGCCGTGGCCACTGTGTTGGACTTGTGCGACAGTTCCTCGGCGTTTCTGAGCAGTCCGTCGGACATGGTCTCAAGCTCCGCCGAAGACCCCATGAGCACCTTGGCCCGCCCGGCGATGTCGGTCACGATGCCGCGCAGGCTTCTCGCCATGTTGTTCAAATGCGTCTGCATCTGGCCCAGCTCGTCGCCGCTGCGAACCTCGACCTGGCCGCTCATGTCGCCGGTGGCCATGCGCTCCAGAAAGTCGCCGGTGGCCTTGAGGGGCCTGAGCAAATTGGCCCTGACCAGCATCCACCCGCAAAAACCGAGCAGGACCAAAATGCCGAAAGTCCATGCGCCCACGCTGAGCGCGGCCACGGTCACGGCTTCGTTGGCCTCCTTGAGGGAGGAGATGATGACAAAGGCCCCGTGCACCTCGCCCGCCTTCCAGCCTTCCTTCACGCCGCCCGTGGGGTCCATTTCACCTTTGGGGTCGCCATGGCAGTACATGCAGTCTTCGGAAAGACGGATGGGTTTGAAGTACAGCAGCCTGTCCTTCTCGACGATGACTTTTTCCGGCAGGCTGGTGCGCGAGAACTCGGACAGGATCTCCCTTTCCATGGCGTTGGGTTCGTTCTTCGGGTTGCGCGGACTTTCCTTGGGCACCCTGAATTCGTAGCCCGCCTCCGCCGCCTTGGCCGCGGCCGTGTTCATGGCCGTGACGATGGGCACGGCATGCAGCAGCTTCGCTGGATCCTCGCGCAGCTCGTCGAGAGGCCTAAGCACTCCGACTTTATGCTTGTGCGCCATGTCCTCGCGCACCGATTCGGCCATCATGACCACGGAGCGGCTCTCTTTGAGACGGCCGTTGATGGCGGACGCCTTGATGTCGGCGATGTGCAGATAGGCCATGATGCAGGCCAGGACAATCGGCCCGGAAACAATGATCAGCAACACCTTCCAGGTCAGGCTCAGACGACTCCACATATATGCTCCAGATATTGAGTTGACCAAAAACAGGATTGATTATTGATAACAAGCGGAATCGTCAATGATGAGATATCATCCAGACAAGGGAACCATGGCGAAAGCCTCGACATCGACCAGACCCTTGTCGGTGAGACGAAGTCGGGGAATGACCGGCAGGGACAAAAACGAAAGCTGCATGAACGGATTGATGTGCTCCGGGCAGCCCAGTTCGCGAGCGGAGGCGTTGAGGTGGTCCAGGCCGGTGGCGACGGCTTCGGGTTCCTGATCGCTCATCAGGCCGGCCAAAGGCAGGGGAAGCAGATCGAGCACCCAGCCGTCGCGCACGCAGACGAACCCGCCCCCGCACTCCGCCAATGTGCGCACGGCCAGGAGCATGTCGCAGTCCGAGACGCCGGCCACGATCAGATTGTGGGAATCGTGGGCCACGGTGCTCGCAATGGCGCCGCTTTTCAGTCCCAGGCCCCGCACCAGCCCGAGCCCCACGCCGCCGCTGCCGTGATGGCGCTCGAAGACGGCCAGCTTGGCCACATCGCCTTCGGGGTCCGCCATGATCAGACCATCACGGATCACCGGCTCCACCATGTCCATCTCGGTCACGATCTGCCCCGGTACAGTGCGGATGACGCGGACTTTCTTCCCGGCAGCCGGGGCGGGCATTTCGAGGCAGGACGGTCCCATCTCGCCTAGATGCACGCTTTTGGTAACGGTCAGGCCTGTCGCGGCGGGCCGCCAGGAAGCGGGCTCGATCACCTTTCCGTCCAGATAGGTCTGGAAGATGGAAAACGACGCAAGGTCATCAAGCAGCACGAAATCCGCCCGGTAGCCCGGTGCCACGGCCCCTCTGCGGCGCAGGCCGAAATAGCGGGCGGTGTTGATGGAGGCCATCTGAATGGCCCGCAAGGGGGACAGCCCCCGGCTCACGGCCAGCCGGATGGTGTGGTCCAGGTGGCCGTCGCGCAAGAGGTCGTCGCAGTGCCGGTCATCGGTGACCAGGGAGCAGTTCTGGCTGTTGAAATCGTTTATGAGCGGCAGCAGGTCGAAGAGGTTCTTTTCGGAACTGCCCTCTCGGATCATGACATGCATTCCCGCCCGCAGCTTTTCCCGGGCCTCGTCCAGATGGCAGGCCTCGTGATCGCTGCCCGGCCCGGCCAGGATGTAGGCGTTCAGGTCGAAACCCGAAAGGCCCGGAGCGTGCCCGTCAACGGGACGGTCCCCGGCCGCGACGAGTTTGCCCATGACCTGCGGGTCCTGATACAATACGCCGGGATAGTTCATCATCTCCGCAAGGCCCAGGATGCGATCCGGATATTCCTTGAACATGGCCGCGATGTCCTGGGCGGTGATGGTCGCTCCGGCGGTCTCCAGGTGCGTGGCCGGCACGCAGGAAGGCATCATGCAGCGGATATCAAGGGGCAGGTCGCGGGTGATCTCAAGAAGCCACCTGATTCCGTCCAGCCCGAGGACATTGGCCAGCTCGTGCGGGTCGCAGACGACCACGGCAGTGCCATGGGCCGCCGCCACCTGCGCGAAGCGGACGGGATCGAGCAGGGTGGACTCGATGTGGATGTGCCCCTCGATCAGCCCCGGACAAAGGTATCGCCCGCAGGCGTCCACGATCTCCTCGGCCTCGTATTCCCCGAAACCGACGATGGCCCCGTTCTTCACTCCCACGCTTGCGGGATGAATCTCCCCGGAAAGGACGTTGACCACCTGACAGTTACGGATCAACAAATCCACCGGAGTCTCGCCCCGGGCGGCATGCAGCAGGCTGTTCATGGGCATGTTCACCTCGTCTTGTTGGAAAAATCCGGTCAGGGCCGCGTTTTCCAGCGTCTGTGCATCCAGAACCACTGTTCCGGATAGCGCAGCACCATCTTTTCCACGGCTTCGGTATAAAAACGGCAGATCTGTTCGATGCGTTCCGCCCTGCTGCCTTCAAGCGTGGCCGTATCCAGGCACGGCAGGGTCACTGCCCGGAAGCGCCCCTCGGGCAGACGAATGAGGAAAAAGGGCCAGACCTCGGCCTTGGCGCGCAGGGCCAGGATGGCCGGGCCCTTGTTCACTGCGGCGACCTTGCCCAAAAAGGGCAGGAACTGGGCCTCGGCCCTCTTGCAGTTGTGGTCGACCAGAAATGCGCAGAGCCCGCCGCCGCGCAGTTTTCCCAAGGCTTCGGTCGCGGCCTCGCGATGGGGCAGTACCCGGATTTTGCTTTGGCTGCGCATGTGCATCAAAAGATCGGCCAGAGCCGCATCCTTGGGCAGTCGGGCCACGACCTGGCAATCGGTCTTGGTGTTGAAGCGCTTGAGCACTCCGCCCAAGAGTTCCCAGCATCCAAGATGCCCGGTCACGCCCACGACAGGGCGCAATGTGGAGCCCATGCGGGCGAAAAGTTCCGGATTCTCGTATTCGATGCGCTCTTCCAGAAAGCGGTGGTCCATGTAACGGGCGTGAAAAAGCTCCAGAAAGGAGCAGGCGCTGTGCCGGAAGCTGGCCTTGGCCAGCGCTCTGGCCTCACGCTCGTTCAGGCCGAGGCGTTCCCCCATGCAGACCGTGGTCTCCTTGCGCCGCGCGGGCAGAACGGCCCACAGAAGCTTGCCGATCCCGTTTCCCAGGGCATGCAGCCGCGCAAGCGACACGGACGCGCCCATGGCCATGAAAGCATTGTAGGCTATATGTCTCACGCGCTTTTTCCAAGAGAGTTCATGATCTGCTCAAGTTGTTCGCACTGCCTCTGCATTTCCTCGGCGTCATCCCCGGGATCGGGCAAGACGACGGGATCGCCGTAAATGATGGTGCATCTGGAAAACGGCCACGGCAATTGGAATTTATCCCAGGCGCGATGAAAGACCTTCGCCCGGCTCATCACCGCGCGCACGGGGACGATGGGCGAACCTGCGTGCCGGGCCAGAAAGATCGCGCCGGGCTTGACCTTGTGACGCGGCCCGCGCGGACCGTCAACGGTGAAAATGACGCCCACGCCCTGTTCGTCCATGACCCGCTTGGCCGCGATCAGGGCCCGCATGCCGCCACGCGAGCTGGAACCGCGCACGGTCATGAATCCGAAACTTTCCAGCACCCGGGTCAGGATTTCCCCATCCTTGCTCTGACTGACCACGCAGGCCATGCGTTCTCCGGCGTGGGCCGGGATGAGCGGAAAAATCTCGTCGTGCCAGAGCATGATCACGGGCCGTTTGGCGCGAAGCTGCGGGTCCATGAAGACAGCGGTATTGATACGCTCCACACGCAGGGTCAGGTGCCACAGACGCACAAGCCAGGCCAAAGCGGTACCTAAAAACCTGGGAGAAACGGGAACCCGCACAATGCAACTCCTTATCGGACCGGAAGAGGATCGATTATCTCGATGGATAAATAAAAAACATATAGGTTTAAACGATTTGACCAGAAGCCGGGGCCGCGTCAATCATCCTTAAAAAAAGGGAGCCCCGCCATGCCCATCGTCCTCAATTGCGAAAACGAACCATGCCCCAACCCCGTATTGCGTTGCAAGCGGCTTCTGGACGAGCAAACGCCTCAAAAAATGGAAGTCATCGTCGACAACGAGGCGGCCATGGACAACGTCAGCCGCTATCTTGCCAGCAAGGGCATGCGCGTCGACGAAACGAAGAAGGACGGCAAACTGTGGATCATCAAGGCCTCCCAGGCCGGTTCCACCGACGCCTCCCCTGCCGTTCAGACGTCACCGGCGCACGCAGAGTCCAGACAGGACGGCGCCGCAAAGATTCTGGTCTTTCTGACCTCCGACACCATGGGCCAGGGAGACGACACCCTGGGCTCCCGGCTGATGGGCAATTTCCTGAACACCCTGCCGGAACTTGGCGACGCCCTGTGGCGCATCATCATGGTCAACGGCGCGGTGAAGCTGGCCACGGCGGCAAACCCGGCCATAGAGGCGCTCAAAAAACTCGAAGCCGCCGGCGTATCCATTCTGGTCTGCGGCACCTGCCTGGAGTTCTTCAAGCTCATGGATCAGAAGGAAGTCGGCCAGGTCACCAACATGCTCGACGTGGTCACCAGTCAGCAGGTGGCGGACAAAGTCATCACGTTATAGCAGTCCCGATGTTCCGAACCACGCACGCGGACCCGGCGCTATGCCCGGGTTCGCGTCTCACTTCGTCAAGGGCAGCCCCGCCTCTCTCCAGGCCAGAATCCCGCCGCGCAGGTCATACACGTTCCTGAACCCGAGATCGTCAGCCATTTTCAGCACATGCGAGCTGCGATTGCCGCTGCGGCAGTACATGAAGATGGTCGCATCACGGTCCAATTCCGCAAAACGCTCCCTGAAATCAGGCGCATAGTAGTCCAGCAGCGCAGCCCCCTCGATGTACCCCTGCCGAAATTCCTGCTCGGTGCGCACGTCCAGGATGACGAAGGCGCGATTGTCTTTGTTTTGGCGCATGATCTCGACGGCTGCGGCGGGATCGAGCAGGCGGCCATCCTGCTCCAGGCATCCGCCCATCAACAGCAGCACCGCCACAATCCACAGTGTCGCCCGCAGTCGAAAGCACACGTTCACAGGATGCGCTCCGCAGCCGAGAAAATGGAAAACCGGTTCTGTCGTGCGAACCCGATGAGGGTCAGGTTCATGTCCCGGGCCAGGAGCACGGCCTGGTGGGTCGGCGCGCCCAGGGAAACCAGGATGGGTATGCCGGCCTTTCTGCCCTTGTGCACGATCTCCGAGGAGATGCGCCCCGAGGTGATCATGACCGTGCGCGCCAGGTTCACGCCCTGGGCCAGGGCCCGGCCCACGACCTTGTCGGCGGCGTTGTGGCGGCCGACATCGTCGCGGATCAGTGCCGGATCCTGCCCTTCCGCGCTGAGGGCCACGGTGTGCACGCCGCCCGTGGCGTGGTGCAGGTCCGAATAACGCCGGAACCAGTTGGCCAGCTCCTGCACGCGCCCGGCGGGCAGGGTGAACCCGGCGGGCAGCGGATCGCTCCCGGCCTGTTCCAGGGCGCTGGCGAAGATGACGCCCTTGCCGCAGCCGGAGGTGAAGGTGCGGCGGGAGAGCTGCTCCGGCTGCACCGCCACGGCCAGACGCACTTTCACGGCCCAGACAGCCGGATCGACTTCACAGGACAAAAAATCGTCCGGATCGCCAAGCAGCCCGGAGGTATGCAAAAAGCCCCGGGCCAGATCATCGAGATGTTCGGGCGTGCACATCAGGGTGGCGATCTCCGTGTTGCCGCTCATTATGGTCACGGGGACTTCCGTGGCCACGACGTCGGTTTCATGGGCCGGGCCGCCGGCCGTGACCTTGATGATATCCATCTGCACCAGCGGTTCCAAAGGCTGCGGATCGGGCATGAGGTCTCCTTGATACGATTCGGTGAAGGCCGTTCGCCGAGCGAAAGGACGGCGATATCTTGTGGCACGGAGAAAGTCCTACTTGCGGCTGGCTCCCTGTCAAGACGAAGAAGCCGCCACAAATCCGGATTACACGTGAATTCGCGCCACAGCCTGGCCTCGTGAGAACGTTCACATTTGAGACCTTGCCCTCCAGCAGCTAAGAATATAAAGAAAAAACTTTGCCGAAGGACCCCCCAAAACCTTTCCCATCGCCGGGACCAAAAAGGCATGGGGGCCGGATCTGGAACATTCAAGGAGGAAACAATGAACCGTCTTCGTACGCTGGCCCTGGTCGGACTTCTTATTTTAGGCAGCGCAGCTGTCGCCCTGAGCGCCACTTTCGAGATTCCCGAAAGCGTGACCATGAGCCCGCAGCAGTTTGAAGGCTACACGCCCAAGAAGGGGGACGTGACCTTCAACCACGCCTCGCACATGGACATCGCCTGCCAGCAGTGCCACCACACCGTGGCCGACACCTACGCCATCGAAAGCTGCATGACCGAAGGGTGCCACGACAACATCAAGGATCGCACGGAAGTTTCCTCGGTCTACCGGACCTTCCACACCACCCAGGACAAGGAAAAGAGCTGCGTGGGCTGTCACCGCGAACTCAAGCGCCAGGGCCCCAGCGACGCCCCCCTGGCCTGCAACAGCTGTCACGTGCAGTAACGTTTCCGCGCACCATTTTGTCAGTGTAGCTCTAACCCCCGTTGGAGCTTCATAAGTTTTGAGATGTACGGCACGCGGCCCGTTGTCGATGCGGTCCTCAGCCCCGCCGGAACTCCTTCACCGGCCTCGTAGAGTTGAATCGTTGCGTGCAGGGCGGAAAATCCGGACAGCCCTTCAGGCAACAATTCAACAAACGATGCCTGGCTCAGTCAGACAGCCGACGAGGCTGAGGACCGCATCGACAACGGGCCTTGACGCGCTGGCGGAAGGATTTTGGCGGCTTGCCATACCCGCTAAACCGATTTCCACCGCCATTTTCCGAGCCAAAGCCTCCGGGCCTGATAAACTGATTTCCGCCGCCATTACCCGAGCCAAAGCGTTCCGGTTCGCTCCGGAAAGGGCTCTCGACTGTCTGACTGAGCCAGGCATCGTTGGTTTTCCCGTCGCCCCCCACTTTTCCACGCTCAATCGCCCTGCACGCGACGGGTAAACCTTACGAGGCCCGCGAAGGAGTTTCGAGAGACCTTTCCGGAGCGAACCGGAACGCGACGCCCTGAGCAAGCCCAAATTCTTCCACGACGTCCTGCGCCACTTTTGCAAGAATGGACGGGATGGACGACGTGGACGGCAGGGACAATGTGGACGTGCCACCGCAATCTCCTCTGCCTTTGCCCCTGCGCAAATTGACCTCAAGGCCCCATTGTGCTTCAGTAAAACCGCACAAAACACGGAGCCCCCTGACATGACCGCACCACCGCCCGCCCCCCTCCTCCGCGCCCAAGACCTGACCAAGGTCTATCATTCCGGCGCGTCCGTGGAAGTGCGGGCCCTGGCCGGGGTCAGCCTGGACCTTTTTCCGGGCGAACTGGTCGTGCTCCTGGGCGCGTCGGGCAGCGGCAAGTCGACCCTGCTCAATATCCTGGGCGGCCTCGATTCCCCCACCAGCGGCACCCTGTCCTACCGTGGCCGGGACCTGACCCATGCCGACGAAAAAACCCTGACCGCCTACCGCCGAGAATCCGTGGGCTTCATCTTCCAGTTCTACAACCTCATCCCCAGCCTCACGGCCCGCGAGAACGTGGCGCTCATCACCGACATCGCGGACAATCCCATGGACCCGGCCGAAGCCTTGTCCCTGGTGGGCCTTGAGCCCCGGCTGGACCATTTTCCGTCCCAGCTCTCGGGGGGCGAGCAGCAGCGCGTGGCCATCGCCCGCGCCATCGCCAAGAACCCCGACGTGCTGCTCTGCGACGAACCCACCGGCGCCCTGGATGTGCGCACCGGCATAACCGTGCTCACGGCCATCGAGCGCATCAACGCGGATCTTGGCACCCTGGCCGTGGTCATCACGCACAACGTGGCCATCGCGGACATGGCCGACCGCGTCATCCTGCTCTCGGACGGCCGCATCACCGACATCCGGACCAACGGGACCCGCCGCCGGGCGGAGGAGCTGGTCTGGTGAACGCCCTGAACGTGAAACTCCGGCGCGACCTGTGGTCCATGAAGGGGCAGATGGCCGCCGTGGCTCTGGTCATGGCCTGCGGGCTCATGGTCATGATCATGGCCCGCGGGCTGGTCATGTCCCTGGAAACCGCGCGGGACGAATACTACGCTTCGCACCGGCTGTCGGATGTCTTCTGCGACCTCAAACGCGCCCCGAACGCCATCAAGCCGCGCCTTAGGATGATCGATGGCGCGGCGGCACTGGAGACGCGGATCAAGGGCACCCTGACCCTGCACCTGCCCGGCCTGCGCGAACCCGGCGACGGGCTGGTCCTGTCCCTGCCCGACGGCCGCCAGACCGAGGTCAACCGTTTGCATCTGCGCCTGGGCCGACTGCCCGAGCCGTACAGCGCGCACGAAGTCGTGGTCAGCGTGCCCTTCGCCAAGGCCCACGGCTTCATGCCCGGTCATACCCTGGAGGCCACCATGCACGGGGCGCGCACCACGCTGCGCATCGTCGGCGTCGGCATCTCGCCCGAGTTCGTGTACGAGACCAGGCCCGGCGAAACCGTGCCCGACAGCCGCCGCTACGGCACCTTCTGGATGAGCGAGGGCGCTCTGGCCGAAGCCTACGACCTGAGCGGAGCCTTCAACAGCGTCATCCTGACCCTGGCCCCGGGAGCCGAAACCGGGCCCGTGAAGAAAGAACTGGACCGCATCCTGGCCCCGTACGGCGCGTTGGTGGCCTTCGACCGCTCCGAGCACGTCTCGACCAAGCTCATCGACGACCGTATCGCCATGCTGAAAGGGTTCGCCATCGCCTTCCCGATCATCTTCCTGTCCATCGCCGCCTTCATGACCAGCGCCGCCCTGACGCGGCTGGTGCGCCTACAACGCGAACAGATCGCGCAGCTCAAGGCCTTCGGCTATTCCTCGGCGGCCGTGGGCTGGCACTATTTCCAGTTCGCCCTGGCTGCGGTGCTGGCCGCAACGCTGATGGGCTCCGTGGCCGGTCTGTGGCTGGGGCAGAATCTGGTGGAAATCTACCACCGCTTCTTCCAGTTCCCGAACCTTGTCTTCAGGCCCGACTGGTGGGCTTTGGCCCTGGCCCTGGCCGCCAGCGCCGGGGCGTCCTTCGCAGGGGTGCTGGGCGCGGTGCGCCAGGCCGTGAGCCTGCCTCCGGCCGAGGCCATGCGACCGGAGCCTCCGGCGCATTTCGGACCGTCGCTGCTGGAGCGCATGGGCCTCCTGCGTCTGCTTTCCCCGACCCAGCGCATGGCCCTGCGCAACCTGGAGCGCAAACCCTGGCAGGCCCTGTTCACGACCCTGGGCCTGGCCATGGCCACGGCCATCCCCATCGTGCCCGGGGCCATGGGCGACGGCATCGACTACCTCATGGACTTCCAGTGGCGGCTGGCCCAGCGCCAGGACGCCACCGTGACCCTCATCGAACCCGGTTCCCCGTCCGCCCTGCACGCATTGGCCGCCATGCCCGGAGTCATGCACGCCGAGCCCTTCCGCGTGGTGCAGGGCCGCATCGTCAGCGGCCTGCTTGAGCGACGCGTCGGTTTGACCGGCCGCCCGCCAGATGCACGCCTGAACCTCCTCCTCGACGCCAAGGGCCGGACCGTGGACCTGCCCCTGTCGGGCCTGATGCTGTCCGAAAAGCTGGCCGAGGTGCTCAAACTCGTCCCCGGCGACCCGGTACGCATCGAGGTCCAGGAAGGACGGCGTCCGGTGCTTGAAACGTTCGTGGCCGGGACCATCACCGATTTCGCCGGGGTGGGCGCGTACATGGACTTTGACGCCTTGGGGCGGCTCATGGGCGAGGAACGGGTCATAAGCGGGGCGCATCTCGTCCTCGACGAAAATCGCCGGGAGCGTTTTCTGCATGAGGTATCGGACACTCCGGCCATCGCCTCGGCCGTGTTCACCTCCTCGGCGCGGGAGAGCTTCCAGTCGGCCATGGGCGACATGATGGGCGTGGTCCAGGCCGTGTATTTCGGTTTCGCCATCATCGTGTCCTGCGGAGTGGTCTACAACGGCGCGCGCATCGCCCTGTCCGAACGCACCCGCGACCTGGCCACGCTGCGCGTGCTGGGCTTCTCCGAGGCCGAGACCACCGTCGTCCTGCTTTCGGAGCTCGCGGTGCTGACCCTGGCGGCCCTGCCGCCCGGGCTGTGGATCGGGACCGAGCTGGCCCGCATCCTGGTCATGACGGCCAACACCGAGTCCGTGCGCATGCCGCTGGTGCTGACGGACCGCGCCTATGCCACGGGCGTGCTCATCGTGCTCTCATCCTCCCTGGCGTCATTTCTGGTGGTCGGCCGCCGCATCAAGAACCTGCAACTGCTCTCCGTGCTGAAGGCTCCCGAATGAACACCGCACGCAAGCGCCGACCGTGGCGCATCCTCATCCCCATCCTCCTGATCCTGGCCGGGCTGCTGGCCTACGGATTCTGGCCCACGCCCCTGCCCGTGCAGACAGCCGCCGTGGCCAAAGGGCCCATGACCGTCAGCGTGACCGAGGAGGGCAAGACGCGCATCCGCAGTCGCTACCTCGTCTATCCGCCCACGGCCGGACACCTGCAACGCGTGGAACTGCGCGCCGGGGCACATGTGGAAGCCGGTTCCATGCTGGCCGTGCTCACCCCCGTGGCTTCGACCTTCCTGGACCCGCGTGCCAGAGCCGAGGCCATGGCGCGGGTGGACGCGACCGAGGCCGCGGTCAAGGCCCGGCGGGCCGAGGCCCAGCGTGTGGACGCGAGTCTGAAACTGGCCCGCACGGAGCTTGGGCGCATGGACGCGCTGCTTCAAAGCGGGGCCGTGGCCCGCCAGGAATGGGACCGGGCCGAAAATCAGGTGCGCGTTCTGGAACGCGGGGTGCTGGCCGCGACCTTCGCCCTGCAGGTGGCCGAACACGAGGCGGCAGCGGCCAGGGCAATGCTGACCCGGGGCGCGATACCGGAGAACGGCGAGAGCGTGCCCATCCTGGCCCCTGTGAGCGGATACGTGCTGGCCGTCATGGAGGAAAACGCCCGCTCCGTGACCGCGTCCACGCCCATCATGGAGGTGGGCGACCCGAATGATCTGGAGGTCGAGATCGAACTGTTGTCCACGGACGCGGTGGCGGTGGCACCCGGAGCGCTGGCCCGCATCGAGCACTGGGGCGGCGAAGGCAGCCTTGAGGCCAGGGTCACGGTGGTGGAACCCGGCGGGTTCACCAAGGTCTCGGCCATCGGCGTGGAGGAGCAACGGGTCAAGGTACGGGCCGAACTCGTCAATACTCCGCCGCCCGGAGTGCTGCTGGGAGACCGCTACGGCGTGCAGGCCCGTATCGTGACCTGGCAGGGGGAGAACGTGCTGCAGGTGCCAACTGGCGCCCTTTTCCGGCACGGCGGCGAATGGCGTGCTTTCGTGCTCCACGGGGGCAAGGCGGTATTGCGGAAACTCGTCGTCGGACGTGAGAACGGGCTGAAAGCAGAGGTGCGGGAAGGCCTGGACGAAGGCGAAACGGTCATCCTCCACCCGCCGGACACGCTGAAGGACGGGATGCGGGTTGAGGCGCAAAAGCCATAAAAAAGAGGAAAAGACAGCGCTAACCTCTGTCCGCACTGTCACCAAGCCTGGGCGGGGCTGGCCGGAGCCGGAGGGTCGACTGTCTGACCGATCCTGGCATCGTTTGTTTCCCCGCTGCTGCAACGTACGCAGCGCAGGCCGATGTTCACTGCACGCAGCGGGGAAACATTACGAGGCCGGTGAGGGAGTTTCGACACTCCGGCTCCGGCCAGCCCCGCCCACGCGCCCACCGACCACCACGAAGGGCCTTCGCCCCGCTCCGGTTCCTACAGCCCGTGCACGAACACCCGGTCTTCCCGCCCCAGGGAGCGGGCCAGGTCCGCGATGTGGGCCTGGTGGGTGAACATGATGATCTGGGTGCGCTCGGCCATGGCGGCGAACGCTTCAAGAGTCGCGTGGGAGCGTTCTTCGTCGAAATTGATCAGGATGTCGTCGACGATGAACGGCATCGGCTCCGTGTTTTTTGAACGCAGCTCCAGGCTGGCCAGCCTCAGGGCCAGATAGAGCTGGTCCCTGGTCCCGGAGCTCATGCCCTCGACCTTGACCAGCAGACCGCCCTCGCGCACGCCGATGAGAACGGGCCGGTCGGCCTCGTCGATGTCCGCCCGCAGCCCGGCGAAGGAGCCCAGAGTCAATTTGGCGAAAAGGTTTGACGCGATGGCCAGCATCGGCCCCTGGTTGGCGGCCCGGAAACGCTCTATCTCCGCCCGCAGCACCTTGGAGGCGAGCCGCAGCCGGATATAGCGGTCGGTCATGCGGGAGATGCCGGCCAGGGTTTCCTGCATTTCCTCGGCGATGCGGGCGGCGGCGTCATCGCCGTTCATGCGCGCCAGTTCGTTCTTTTCCTGCCCGACCTTTTCCGCGAGGGGACGGATGCGCGGCTCGATCTCTTGTTCAAGCTCCATGCGCAAGGCCGCGATCTTTCCGGGCAGGGCGTCGGCGTCCTGCGCGCAAGCCTGGGCCTCCAGATCCTCCAGGGTGCCACCTTCGGCGATGGCGGCCAGATTCGACTCGACCTCGTCGAGTTTGCCGCGCACCTCGACATGGGCCGCGAAACGCCTTTCCGCCAGGATCATGCATTCGTCGTCGTCGCAGCGCGACTGGGCGCGCAACGCGGCCATGCCCTCCTCCAGAATCCGCAATTCCTCCCGGTCGGCAAGGACCTGCCTGTCCAGGGCGGCGATTTCCTCTTCCTGCCGCGACCAGACCGCGTGTTCCCGCACGGCCTGCCCCAAAAGGCCCTTCATCTGCGCCACGGCCAGGGCCGCATCGAGCCGGGCCGCGTCCGGAGCGACCAGCGCGGCCAGTTCGCGCACCCGGTTCTCAAAAGTCTGACCGTCGCGGTCGATGCCCTTGAGACGCTTGCGCAGCTCGGACTCCTCATGCAGCTTGGCCAGGCATTCCTGGACCGTGTCCACATAATCGGCGGCCTCGGCCGGAGAGGAGTTGCCGGACAGCCCCATGAAGCCAAGCGCCTCTTCCCAGGCCGCCCGCCATTCCTCCAGGTTGCGCCGCGCGGTCTCCAGGCCCGCTTCGGCCCGCTCCGCCGCCGCTTCCAGTTCACGCACGGCTTTTTGCAGGGTCTCGCGCCGGGCATTGCCGTCGCGAAGCCGCTCGGCCACGGCCTGTGCCCTGCGCAGCGCCTCGCCCAGTCCGGCTCCGGGCAGCTCCGCCCCTTCGCCGACCAGGGCCAGTTCCTGATCCAGCAACGCGCGCAGCTCCTGCCGCCCCCGCTGCTTGGCGTTGATCTCGGCCCTGGTCCTGTCCAGCTCCTCGACCTGCAAGCGCAAGGCCTCGAAATTGACGATCCAGGCCCGCATCTCGCGCGGTCCACGGGGAACGATCCCCGCCCCGGCCCATTGCTGAAGCCAGCGGGCAAGCAATTCCTCTTTCGCGGCCTGCGCAGCTTCCCGCCGTTGCCGCAGCCCCGCCAACGCGGCCTCGGCGGCTTCGATCCCGGCCAGGAGCTGGGCATGCTTCTGAACCCGGTCCGCCTCCCGGTACATCCGGTCCGCAGTCCGGTCGGCCAGTATCACGCTCTGCTCATAGGCCTCGGGCAAGGGATGTTCGGGGGCGTAGAGAGAACTCTCCTTTGCCACGTCTTCCCCGTCCAGCCACTGCCTGCGCAAAAGCGCCCAGCCCTCTTCGCGGCGGGCGCGGCAGGCCTGGAGCTCCATCTCGGAGGGCACCACGGCGGCGTGCTCGATGGCGCGCAGGTCCCTGTGCAGGACGTCCAGAGCCTGGACCGTCCTGTCCTCTTCCGAAGAGAGCAGCCGCAGCTCCTCGTCCGCCGCCTGGAGCGCGGCCTCGAACTCGTTCACGGTTTCCGGCAGGGGCAGAGTAATATACCGCGCCTCATCAAGGGTTCCGTTCCAAAGCCCGAGCCTGTGCAAGGCGGCCTGACAGCCGGTTTCGATACGCAGCAGATCGTCCTGACGCGACCCGAGTTCGGCGTCGAGGTCGCCCTTTTTCAGTACCTCGTTCACGGCCCGCAGCAGGGACGCGGCGTCGACAGGCAGGCCCAGCGAGGCCAGTTCCGCCTGTCTGCCGCCCAGTTCACGGCGCACTTCCCGCAAGCGTTCCTCGGCCTGGCGGACCTCCTGGCGCACGGCCTCGTGCCGCTGCCCCAGCGCCTGCACGGTCTTGCGCTTGGCCAGGCCGGGCCGCAGGCTCTCGGCCTGTTCGACATCCAGATCCGGCCTGATGCGGCGCAGCAGGTTCGAAGCCTCGGTCTTGAAGGCGATGCGCATGCCTTCGAGGCGTGGCCGATCCAGCAGCCCCTTGCGGTATTCGCCCAGGCGCAGATGCAGGTCTTCGATATCGTCGGCAAGATTCAAAACGCCCCTGTTCAGGCCAATCGCCGCCTGCCTGTCGTGCAACTCGGCCAGGCGCTCCTGCGTGCCGTGGAGCCTGGCCCGCGCGGCCCGCAATTCTTCTTCGAGCCGGCGGCGCTGCATGCCGAAATCCTCCGGCAACGGCACAACCTCACCCATCGCTTGAAGTTTTTCCAGATACAGACGCCGCTGAGTCAGGAAAGGCAGAGAACGGCCGAGCCTTTCCAGCAGGTGAAGTTCACGCCTGAGGTCCTGACTGCGCTGCGTGAGCAGCCGCAGATCGTCTTCCGCCTGCGCCAGGGACGCGCATTGCCGTTGCCATTCCTGGCTGCCGAGACTGACGCCGCGCAGGCGGGCCTGCAATTCCTTGTAATGACCGAGGGCCTGGGTAATGGCCTTGTTCACGCCGCGAGGCCGGAAAAGCTCGTCGGCCTCGGCGTCAAGCCCGGCGAGAACGGATTTCAAAGAGGCAAAGCCCGCCCCGGCGGCGAACAGGGCCTGCCCGACCTCGCCCTGCTGATCGAGGATGCCCTGCCCGCCCTGGACCAGGGTTTCGTGGTTGATGCCGTACATGCTGGCGAACAGATCCTGCCCCAATCCTTGGAGGAAAGGGGCGAGGGCGTCGGGGGAAAGAGGCTGGTCCTTGGCGTCGAAGAGATCGTTCTTGTTTTTTTTGCGGCGGTAGAAGCGGAGTTCGCCGCCGTCGGCGCGGCGCAGGCAGCCGCCGACCAGGAGCTGGTCGTAAGGGTGCAGAAAATTGTCGCCGGTGCGCAGGGGAAAGCCGAACAAAAGGGCCTGCAGGGCGCGCATGGCGCTGGACTTCCCGGCCTCGTTGGGGCCGTGCACGATGTGCAGGCCGGGCAGCGCCGAATCAAAATCCAGCCCGCGATCGCTGAACGGCCCGTAGGCCTTGAGGTCCAGGCGCTTAATGATCATGGCCGCCCTCCGCCAGTCTGGCCATGAGCAGATCCCGGACCTCATCGCGCACGGCGCAGAGCCCCTCCTCGTCCGGGTTGAAGGGATCATTCTCCCCCAAGAGATCGGCGGGCAGCCTTGAGCGCAGGCCTTCGAATTCCGGCACCAGCTCCGTCAGCGACGCGGAATCAAGACGCAGGTCCGCCACGGCCCGCAGCAGACCGGCAAGCGGCGTATCCGCATCGTCAGGGCCTTCGGACGACGCTTTGCTCGCGATGCGGAATTTTTCCAGCCACACGTCGCCAAGGTCCGCGGCCAGGGCGCGGCATTCTTCGCGCAACTTCTCCTCGTTGCGTCGTATCCGCTCATGCAGAAAACTTTTGCCTTCGAGGATGACGCGCACGGCCAGGGGGCGGCCGTCCGCGCCCTGCCGCCCGCGCTCCAGGGCCTCGCGCACCCGGTCCGCGACTCCCTCAAGGCTCTCGCAACCGTCCAGCTCGACCCGGCAGAGCGCAAAGCGCAGCACGTCGAGCTCGCGAAAATCGACGTCCGCGACGCGTCCGCCGTCCACGGTGACCAGCTGGCAGCCCTTGGCCCCGGCTTCGCGGATATGACGGCCCTGGATGTTGCCGGGAAAGACCACCCACGGATGGGTCCGCACGACCTCGCGCTGGTGCACATGTCCCAGGGCCCAGTATTCGTACCCCTTCGAGGCCAGCCCTTCCAGGGTGCACGGGGCGTAGGGCTCGTGTCCGGCGTGGCCGGTCAGGCTGGTGTGCAGCAGGCCGATGTTGCACAGACCGGGCAGGGCCTGCGGATAGGCGCGGCTCAGATCCTCGGTCACGCTGCGCCCGGCGAAGCTCTGGCCGTGGATGGCCACGCCCAGTTCGTCGATGATCCGTGTTTCCGGCTTCTTGTGGGAGAACAGGGTCACGTTGTCCGGCAGGCTGAGGGCGCGGGTCAGGGGACTGGCCGCGTCGTGGTTGCCGGACACCAGAAAGACCCGGATGCCCGCCTCGCGCAGGCGGCCCATGCGGTGGGTGAAATAGAGGCCCGTGTTGTAGTCTTTCCAGTCCCCGTCGAAGAGATCCCCGGCCAGGAGGACGAAGGCCGCCTCCTCCTCGATGGCCAGGTTGACCAGATTGTCGAAGGCCCGCCGCGCCGCGCCCCGGATCTGCTCCACGGGCGCGTCGGGATAGGACTCAAGGCCCCGCAGGGGGCTGTCCAGATGAAGATCGGCGGCATGGATGAAACGAAACATAAAGCGTCCTTGAAGAAGAATCCGCCTCAGAACAGGGGCATTTCCTTTCCGTTCACGGTCAGGCGGCCACTGGAGAACAGGGCCTCTCCGCTGAGGATTCCGCCCTCGCGCACGAGCAGATTCTGCGCCACCAGGGGCTCGATCCGCTCGGCGTAGCGCCGTCGCACCATCTCTTCGAGGTTCTCGCCGTCAAACTCCTTTTCCATGCCGATGCGCAGCATCCCCTTGAGCAGTTCCTCATGCACGGCCAATTCCGCTCCGGCTTCGAGATGCTGCAACAGCAACAGCGGGTTGAGCCCCGTATCAGCGACCGGAGCAAGCAGCTTGACCGAAAAAGCGCCCTTCAGATCGCCCGAAGGCGTGACGATCCGCAGATGCGTCATGGCCAGTTCCGGGGTTCCGGCCAGCACTTTGGCGAACAGCCCGGCGTAAAGCTGTCCGACCCGGTCGTACAGCAGGTCGGACTCGGTCCCGTCCATCTCGCGATACAGTTCTTGCACGCTGGCCTGGAACTCGCTGAGCGCCGTGGCGTTGATGTTTTTTCCGGTCATTTCGCAGGAAGCGGGACCATAGGACGACGAGCCCACCGTCACGCTCTCCACCCCGAAATTCTGTACGAAGCTGTACAATGAGCCGTCACAGCTGCTGTTGGAGGACAAGCGCAGATTCCTGACCCGGACATCCTCGCCATCGGCGGGTACGATGCTCATGGTCGAGACCCCGGCGTCGACGCGTCCGGCGTAGACCAGGGGCAGCACTTCGATCAGGTCGAACTCTCCCGTCAGGGCCTGAAGGTCCGTGCTGCCCTCCTCCGCCTTGACGACCAGGCTCGGCATGTTCAGTCGGCCGCGCAGGCTGCGGCTTGAAGGCGCGTACTCGGCGCGCAGATCCAGCCCGCCCCAGGCGACGTGCTCGCCGTCGATGTTCCGGTCGATGGCCGGGATGCGCACGTCACCGCCGACATCGCCTCCGAAGCCGACATGAACTTCCGAAACGGTGCGGGCCAGTTCGGGCAGCGCGGTGAAGATTTTCTGCGAGCCAGGCTCGGCCAGGGGTTCGACGGTGCTCGTGATCCGGGCCAGGCCGGGAGCCAGCCCTCCCTCGACAGGTGTCAACGGCCCGTGCCGCAGCGCATGGTCGATGAGGAACCGCGTCGCGTTCCCGCCCGTTTCTCCTGCCTCGCGGGGAAAACGCAATTCAACCAGGGTCTTCGCCCGGGACGTGAAAACGCCCTGCTCGTATCCCTGATTGGACAGGGAGACAAACCCGTAGCGTTCATATTTCTTCAGGGTCGAAAAATACCGGTCGCGGGCCTGTCCGCCAAGGATATGGGCGGAAGCCGCATAGGCTCCAAGAACGAGCACGATCACACCAAACGCAAATTTTTTCACTCAACCTCCGAAATGTTCCCTCGTCTGTGCCGAATGCATGCCACCGCCTGACTGCTGGCATATCATGGTCAAGAAAACAATACATATCAAGACGCAGGCGCGGACAAAGGAAGGATCGTGAATGGACAAAAAAAATGCACCTCCCCGGAAACACGTTTCCGGAAAGGTGCAAGGAGGGGGGAGGGACGTTCTTATTTCAGGACGCTGACGGTGGCCTTGGCGATGGCCAGCTCCTCGTTGGTGGGGATGACGAGGATGGCGACCTTGCTGCCGTCGGCGTGCACGGCGGTGGCGGCTTTCTTGCGGCCCGCGTTGCGGGCGGTATCGATGCTGATGCCCAGATGTTCCAGATTCGCGCAGACGCGGGCGCGGACGATCTCGTCATTCTCGCCGATGCCGGCGGTGAAGACCAGGGCGTCCAGGGGACCGGTCACGGCGTAGTAGGCGCCGATGTATTTCTTGATGCGGTAGACGAACATGTCCACGGCCAGGGCGGCCTTCTTGTCGCCCTTCTCGGCCGCGGCATGGATGTCGCGCATGTCGTTCATGCCGCAGATGCCCTTGAGGCCGCTCTGCTTGTTCAAAATGTCGTCGATCTCGCCCATGTTCAGCCCTTTCTCCTTCATCAGAAAGGGAATGATGGCCGGGTCGATGTCGCCGCTGCGGGTGCCCATCATCACGCCAGCCAAGGGGGTCAGGCCCATGGAGGTGTCGATGCACTTGCCGCCGCGCACGGCGGCCATGCTGCAGCCGTTGCCCAGGTGCAGGGTGACCAGGTTGACCTCGTTCTCGGCCTTGCCGAGCATGGCCGCGGCCTGCTGCGCCACGTAGCGGTGCGAGGTGCCGTGGAAGCCGTAGCGACGGATTTTAAGCTCCTCGTACAATTTGTACGGGATCGGATACATGAAGGCTTCGGCGGGCATGGTCTGGTGGAATTCGGTATCGAACACGGCCACCTGCGGCACTCCGGCGAAGAGTTCGCGGGCCACCTCGATGCCGACCAGGTTGGCCGGATTGTGCAAGGGAGAGAGATGGCAGTTCTCGCGGATCTTCTCGACCACGTCGTCGTCGATGAGCGTGCTCTCAAACAGGGTCTCGCCGCCCTGCACCACGCGGTGCCCGATGGCGTCGATCTCGGAGGTCGAGGCGATGACGCCGGTCTCTGCGCCGGCGACCAGTTCCACCACGGTGAGCATGGCCGCACGGTGATTGGGGAAGGCGACTTCGCGCTCCACTTCGGTTTCACGATCGGCCCCGGGCCAGTTCTTCTGGCTGACCTTGCCCATGGCGTCGCCGATGCGCTCCACCAGGCCGGTGGCCATGACCGCCCCGCTTTCCATGTCGAGAAGCTGGTATTTGAGGGAGGAGCTCCCGGAATTGACGACAAATATTTTCATAACAACCTCGCTATATTAAACCTTTTTCGGCCTGGGCCTGAATGGCCGTGATGGCCACGGTGTTGACGATATCGGGAACGGTGCAGCCTCGGCTCAGGTCGTTGACGGGCTTGTTGAGGCCCTGCAGGACCGGACCGATGGCCACGGCGTTGGCAGCGCGCTGCACGGCCTTGTAGGTGTTGTTGCCGGTGTTCAGATCGGGGAAGATGAAGACCGTGGCCCGGCCAGCGACCTGGCTTCCGGGCAGCTTCTTGGCGCCCACGTCCGGATCGATGGCCGCGTCGTACTGCAACGGGCCTTCAAGCATCAGGTTCGGGGCCATTTCGCGGGCGATGCGGGTGGCTTCGATGACCACGTCCACGTCGCCGCCGGCGCCGGAGTCACCGGTGGAATAGGACAGCATGGCCACGCGCGGGTCGACGCCGAAGATGCGGGCCGTCTCGGCGGAGCTGATGGCGATCTCGGCCAGCTGCTGCGCGGTCGGGTTCGGATTCACGGCGCAATCGCCGAAGACCAGCACGCGGTCCTTCAGGCACATCAGGAACACGCTGGACACGATGGACGCGCCGGGCTTGGTCTTGATGATCTGGAAAGCCGGACGGATGGTGTGGGCCGTGGTGTTGATGGCGCCGGAGACCATGCCGTCGGCCTGGCCCTTGAAGACCATCATGGTGCCGTAGTAGGTCGGGTCGACCATGCAGTCGCAGGCCACTTCCTTGGAAACGCCCTTCTTCTTGCGCAGTTCCATGAAGGTGGAAACATAGTCGGCGTAGTCGGGGGACGCGACCGGATTGACGATGTTCACGCCGGTCAGGCTGAGCCCGAGCTGCGACGTCATGGAGGCGATGGACTTGGGATCGCCCAGAATCGTCAGGTCCACCACGCCGCGGCGCAGCAGGATGTCGGCGGCGCGCAGGATGCGGTCATCGCTGCCTTCGGGAAGCACGATGTGCTGGCGGTGCTTCTTGGCCTTTTCGATGAGCCCGTATTCGAACATCTGCGGAGTGACCTTGGTCGATTTGCGGGTGTCGAGGCGCTGGCGCAATTCGTCCGTGGCCACGTTCTCCTCGAACACGCCCAGGGCCGAGGCGATCTTCTTCTGGTCGCCCGGCTCGATCTTGCCGTACATGTTGTAGAGACGGCGCGCGGTCTGGAAGGTGGCTTCCTTGCCCAGGAGAACCGGCACGGGCACGCCTGTCCAGCCCTCGATGAGCCGATCCACGCTCTTGCCGGGGCGGATGCCGCCGGTCAGCAGGATGCCGGCGATGTCCGGATAGGACGACGACTGCCGCGAGGCCAGGCTGCTGACCACGATGTCCGAACGGTCGCCGGGCGTGACCACGAGGCTGCCGCGCTCGATGTAGTTCAGGAAATTTTCGATCTGCATGGCGGCCACGACGATGTCGTCGACCTGCCCGCCCAGATTCTCCTTGCCGTAGAGCACTTCCGCGCCCACCCACTTCATGACGTCTCCCACCGTGGGCTTGCCCAGGATGGCCACCTCGGGGATGATGTAAAGCAGGGTGTCGGGCTTGTTCATGGATTTCTTGAGCGCGATGCGCAGCGCTTCGCGGTCCGGAACGTCGGTGCGGTTGATGACCACGCCCAGGATGTCCACGGCCTTGTCGGCAAAGGATTCCACCGCCAGCTTGGTGGAACTTATGATCTCGTGCTCGGTCTTCTGGCAGGCGTTGGAGATGACCAGGAGCGGGCTGCCCAGGTTGGCGGCGATGTCGGCGTTGATGTCGAACTCGAACGCGGGGCTCGTGCCTTCGAAATCCGTGCCTTCAAGCAGCACGAAATCGCACTTGCTCTCCAGCTCCTTGTATTTGTTGATGACCTTTTCGATGAGCAGGGAATGCTGGCCCGCGTTGACCAGCTCCTTGGCCTGACGCATGGTCAGGGCGTAGGTCTCGTTGTACTGCAAGCCCAGGTAGAACTGGGACAGGACAAGGTCGATATCGTGATCCTTGCGATCGGGCACATCGTTGATGATGGGTCTGAAAAAACCGACCCGGCGGATGTCGCGCAGGAGCATTTGCATGACGCCCAGAACGATGGCTGATTTTCCGCTCCGAGATTCCGTTGCCGTGATGTAGAGATTTCTGGCCATAGTGCTTCCTTGAAAGCCGGTTTTTTCCGACACGCACCGTGCGTCACACGGCGACTCGTTAAATTGGTTGGTTACCCAATCCGTTGTTTTGTGAAAAAAAGAGACTGATTAGTCAATGACTTTTTTTTAACGAAATTTCAACCAGCTGCTGAAAAGATCAAAAAGGCGTCGACGCGGAGGCGGAAGCCCCGGCATCGACGCCCCGACTCGTCAAAGCGTTTCCGCGTAGATTTCCATGACGTGCTTGACCGCGACGTTGTCCTTGTTCTGGGACAGCATGTCGGAGATCTGCATCATGCAGGCCGGGCAACCCGTGGCCACGACCTGGGCGCCGGAAGCGACGATGTTGTCGCGCTTCATCGTGCCGATCTGCTTGGAGACATCATAGTGCTGGAGGTTGAAGCTGCCGCCGCAACCACAGCAGCGGTCGGCATCGGACATTTCCACGAATTCCACGTTGGGGTTGCTTTTGAGCAGGGCGCGCGGCTGCTCGGAAACCTTCATGGATTTCTTGAGGTGGCAGGGATCGTGGTACGTGACCTTGGTCCCGTGTCCCTCGACGGGCATGGACACCTTGAGCACGTCGACCATGAACTGGTTCACGTCCATGACCTTGGCGGACAGGGCCGCGATGCGTTCCTGCATGCTCTGGGTCTTGTCTCCGGACATCAGCGGCCACAGCTCGTGCATGGTCGCCGTGCAGGTGGCGCAGGCCGTGAGCAGATAGTCGAAGTTCTCCTTTTCGAAAAGCTCCAGGTTGCGCAGCACGAGCTTGTCGAAGGACTCCTTGTCCCCGGAGGCCAGCGCCGGGATGCCGCAACAGCACTGCCCTGCCGGCATGTAGATGCCGATCTCGTGGTGGCGCAGCGCCTTCAGGACGGCCTGTCCCACCTTGGGGTAGATCTTGTCGATGACGCAGCCGGGGAAGAAGGCTACGCGGTAGCCGCCCTTGCCGGGGCGGGTGTTCAGGGACGGTTCCAGCTTGCGCAGCGGCTTCTTGGCCAGGGGCATGAAATGCCGCTCGCCGATGACAGGCGCGTTGACGATGCGCGAACAGGAAGAGCCGATGACATCGCTCGCCGTCTTGGTGAACACGCCCTGGAACTTGGAAGCCACGTCCAGGACCGAGTTGAAGAGCGCCGGCTTGGTCAAAAGGCCCTGGAAGATGACCTTCTTGACAGCGGGAAGGCCCATGTAGGTGTTCACGATGACACGGGCTTTGAGGAAGATGTCGAGCACCTTGACGCCGCTTGGGCAGTTGGCGGCGCAGGACCCGCACAACAGGCACATGTTGAGCTTGTTCTGAACGCCCTCGGGGTCCTTGATCATCTCATGCGAAAGGTTTTCGAGGAGCGCGATCTTGCCGCGCGCCACGTCACCCTCGTTCATGGTTTCGGCAAACACCGGACAAACGGCCTGGCACATGCCGCACTTCATGCACGCGACCATCTGGTCGTCGAGTTCGTGCAGCATCTTGGCCAGTTGATGAACGTCTGCAGTCATGACTAGCCTCCGATGATTTTGCCGGGATTGAGCAGGTAGTTGGGGTCCACCGCTTTCTTGAGCCTGCGTGAGTAGATGATGGTCGCCTTGGAGGTTTCCTTTTCCAGCCACTTGGACTTGGCGGTGCCGATGCCGTGCTCGCCGGACAGGGTGCCGCCCAGGGACAGGGCCACGTCGAAGATCTCGTCCACGGCCTGCTCCACGCGATGAAATTCCTCCTTGTCGCGCTTGTCGGTCAGGATGGTCGGATGCAGGTTGCCGTCACCGGCATGGCCGAAGGTGCCGATCTGCAGCTTGTACTTGGCGCC
>Ga0265295_1002055_pt1 | contig 33309 bp, 18 predicted proteins | sample Munlansysbiofilm_FD_192503 | JGI IMG/M metagenome (GOLD analysis project Ga0265295, IMG submission 192503) | Leachate microbial communities from a municipal landfill in Southern Ontario, Canada - Methane capture system biofilm | ecosystem: Engineered > Solid waste > Landfill > Unclassified ... | reverse complement strand
ATATTTAGCAGGTCAACTGGAGCCTTAGTGGTTGTTCGACCGCTAATGGCGAATCCGCCTCGGGTTTTTCCTGTGGTTTCGTCAACAAAAACTTGGGTTAGGCTAGGGGTAACCAGTAAAATCTCACCTCCTGTTTTTGTAGTGGTACGTCCCGAAATGGCGAATCCACCCCGGGTTTTGGCTGTGGGCTCGTCAACATAAATTGTTGTTTCTTCAGGAGTTACGCTCATTAACTCTTTTGTCGCCTTTGTAGTTGTTCGACCGCTAATAGCAAATCCTCCCCGAGTTTTTAGTCCTTCGGGTTCTTCATCTACAATTATTTCTACCCTATTTTCGTATATAGCAAATACTTTTTCACCTTTAGAATTTTTAACCTCGAATAGGGCTACATCAGGTGATTTTCCATCAGAGACCACTTCAAGCATTGCGCTAGGAGTACTGGTGCCAATCCCAACCTTTTGTTTGGTTGAAACATTTAATTCAGCATCAACCCACGATGAGGTGCCCGCTGGTCCGGTTAGCGAGTTGATAAAGTCATCTTCGGTACCTATATTGCCAAGGTCTAACCATACTTGATAGGCTGATGTACCTGCTGGTCCAGTTAGCGAGTTGATGAAGTCTTCCTGAGTCCCTGTATTGCCCAGGTCTAGCCATGCTTGGTAGGCCGATTCCCCATCAGTACCTGCTTCTCCCGCTGGTCCGGTTAGCGAGTTGATAAAGTTTTCCTGAGTCCCTGTATTGCCCAGGTTTAGCCATGCTTGGTAGGCCGATTCCCCATCAGTACCTGCTTCTCCCGCTGGTCCTGTTAGCGAATTGATGAAGTCTTCCTGAGTCCCTGTATTGCCCAGGTCTAGCCATGCTTGGTAGGCCGATTTGCCGTCGGGGCCTGCCTCACCTGCTGGTCCGGTTAGCGAATTGATGAAGTCTTCCTGAGTCCCTGTGTTGCCCAGGTCCAACCATGCTTGGTAGGCCGATTTGCCGGTTACCCCATCGAAAGCGTAGTTTGCATATGGTACAGACAGTAGCTGGCTAGTGCCCATTTCCTCGTAGGTAGTGCCACCCGTTATGTCCAGCTCAATTCTTAAGAAATACTTGGCCATCGACCAATCGATATCAGCATATTTTCCATACTTGGCTTGACCTTGACCAATAATCAAGTTTATTAGTCCAAACTCGTTGGTTGTGGGTGTAAAGGTTTCGGTGTATACCGCTGTTCCAGAGGTGCTTTCCTGTAGAATCTGGATTTGAATTCCTACCGTTGTGTTGGCAACAATATGGCCCTCTGCATCGCGGATTACCGCTTGGTAATTCATTCCAAGTTCAGTTTGAGCAATGGTTGTTACTAAACCTAAGCTCAAAAGCAGAAGTGTGAGTATAGTTCTTTTCATAGTTTTATAGGGTTTAATTAATATTACAGCGTAATGTGTTTCAATATCCTAATCAAAATTATAATAAATATTGATACGGTTTAATGGTTATTAGCATTTTTTTAGTTTTTTTTGTGCATCGATTCAATCTATCAGAATAGTTCCCTTTGGCAACATAAATCATATTTCATAAAAATTTTATCGATACCGTTTTTAACTCCTTAATTTTGGCGATAAATTTACTGTTATCGTTACCATTGGCACCATTTTTTTTCGATACATCCAGAGCCTTTGTATTTGATTACCCGATTTTCTCTGATGTAAGTTTTGACGTAGAGACCGATACGAACAAGGCAGACTATGACCAATAGTGTTTCGTTAGTTTCCTTGTTTTATTATTATTGTTTTTTATTGTTAACAGATAAATTAGTGTTTGGTTTTTTTTGAGTAAACACATTCTCTTGGTTATAATATTAATAAGTAGTTGAGCAAAAATATGATTTTTCATAATTCACTAAACTTAAAATCAAATGTAGGGTACTTAAGCTAAAACAACCTGTATTTTTTGCGCAACATTTAGCATTTTTTGCGCATTAACAATTGATGTGAATAGGATTATTTGCGCATGTAAAGTGTCTATGGTGCTGTAAGTCAGTGTTGTAAAAATACAGCTGGGTTGGGGTAAGGAGGTTCCGGGTTTGCGCATCCGAATGGGTTTTGCGAAGCACCAAAGGCTAATAGCTAATAGCCAAAAGCCAAAGGCCAACAGCAAGGTTGAGGTTGAGGTGGTTGCGGGTTGGGTGCCATATTCGTTAACACAGTATAATGAATTGGTAGCGTTAAAAGTTTGCTTTTACACCAATTATAAGCTGGTCGTCAATTTGTTCTTCATTTTTCATCCATATACTCATCTCTTCTTTTAGAAGCGCTTTTTGGATATTCATGGGCTGGTTTGATATGGAGAGGAGGTACTCTTTAAACCTTTTTTTCATGTATTTTCTTCCATGCTTTCCTCCAAATTGGTCAACGTAACCATCGGAAAACAGGTAGAATTGGTCGCCTGACTGAAGTTGGATTTCGGTTCGTTTAAATGGAATATGTTGTTTTACGTAGGCACCAATGGGCATCTTGTCGGGTTTAAATTCGGTAAGTTCGCCATTACGAATTAGTAAGAGGGGGTTGTTGGCTCCCGAAAACTCCATAATCATAGTTTCCAGATCGATGGATGCAAGTGCCATGTCCATGCCGTCTTTTCGCTCGTCGCGGTCGCCTTCCTTAAGCCCTTGGCTAAGCGTATTAATTACATCCTTTCGTAGTAAGTTTAGTATTGAGTCGGAGTGGTTTACATCGAGCTTAGCCACAATCTCGTTAAGGAATGACGTTCCTAACATGCTCATAAATGCGCCAGGAACTCCGTGCCCTGTGCAATCGGCAGCAATAAATATAAGCCGATTATGCTTTTCGAAGTGGTGTACCCAGTAAAAGTCGCCGCTAACAATATCCTTTGGGATAAAGTAGATAAAGTAGTCGAAGAGTTCACAGGTTTGCTTGTCGGGTAGTACAGCAGTTTGTATCCGTTTTGCGTAACGTATCGAGTCGGTAATTGACCTGTTTTGCGACTCAATCTTTTTGTTTTGCTCCACAATTTCGGCGGTGCGCTCCTTAACAATCTCCTCAAGTCGCTCCTTATCTGCTTGCAGCTTTCGTGTGTACCATTTAATGGAGAGCCATAGTATGGCAAACCCAATAATAACGTAGCCTATGTAAGCCCACCAGGTGTTGTACCATGGCGGTAAAATTCTGAACTCGAAAATTGCCTCATTACTTTCTGTACCGTAAATGTTTTTAGATTTTACATGAAAGCGGTAGGTTCCCTCGTTTAAGTTTGTGTAGTTATTAGTGTTTTCAGAAACCCATGGCGACCATGTTTTGTTAAAACCTTCCAGGTAGCTTGAGTATACCGTACTACTTTCTTCTTCGAAAAAAGGCGATGTGAATTCAAACTTTATGTTGTTGTGCCTAAATTTTATGGGGGTATGAAGCTGTGCAACCTTTACCTGTTGTTGTTCTGTTGATTCAAAGAAATCGTCGGCCCCTTTGTATATTACCGAATCGACACCAATGGTTATGGACCGAATGATGGTATTGGGTTTTGATTTAAAATCTTTACTTATGTTATTGTCGTAGATAAATAGTCCATCTTGCCCTCCAATGTGAATAAAGTTACCGAATTTTTTTACGCTCTGAGTGGTCATTGGGGGAATAATATTTAGTGCGCTGCTATCGATTGTCCATTGGTTATTGCTGTATCTAAGTATTGAAACGCACTTAGTTTTGTCGGTTTCAAAATACGCAACGGCTGTAGTGGTATCGAGCGGGAAAACTTCCTTCAACTTTTTTTCGCCCGATGTAAGTAGCTTGCACATATCCTGATCGAGCTTAAAGGTGTTGTTGTTTGCTGTGTGTAGTAGCACTTTACTACCATTGGTAAAGTATAGCTCGTTATTCAGTACAAAAAAGTCTCCTTGCTCATTCTCTATTGATTCGGGAATTGCCTTTTGATTTCCCAACTTGTCATATACTCTCGGTTTTGTTAGGGTATTACACCACAAGTTCCCATGCTTATCTTCGGTAATCTTATTTACCATTTCGTCGGTTACTGCAAATGGTTTTTTGTTTAAAACAATTTTATTCTGCTTGCTTGTTAGTACGCTAATTCCTTTGGATGTGGCAAGGTATATTTGGTTTGGGTTAGCGTTTGATGGTGTTAACCGGTAGATTTCTAAGTTTATTTTTAGGGGGTAAGCTTTTTTTCCTATTATCTCATAAATATCTCTATCGCTAGCCGCTATAAGCTTTTCGGATTTGCCCGTTTTAATATTCTGAAGGGCATAGACCCTTTCGGCACCAAAACCTTCAATCTGGTAAAAAGATGTGTTATTATTTTGGGATTTTATTTGTTTAAAAACGCCAACTGAGCTTGAAACGTAAAGCTCGTTTTTATGCTTGGTTATATCGTAAATTTTGCCATTTAAACCAGCCTTTGTACCAAACTGTTTTATTGGCGACGATACGTTAACCGAGATGATGCCATTATCTAGGGTTAGCCAAAGTACGGTGGGGTTGTGCTTTGAATAGTAAAGGTTGGATACTGATTCGCTAGGTAGCCCCAGCTCGGTGTTGATATGTGTTTCAATTTCGCCTTGCTTGTTTATTATATATAAGCCATTTCCTAGAGTACCATAGGCAAAGCGGTTGTTGTCTATCTTTACACTTGCGTATATATTGTTCTCCCTTAGGGTGTTACTTGTTTGTTGCGCAGTGCTGCTGATGTGGTTTGCTTTTAAAACGGTGCCATTGGTGTTGCAGTAAAGCGTGAGCCCTTTATTTGTTGATGAAATAAGTAGGGTGTCTGTATTCCATTCTAAAATAGAGAATATGTCGCCATCGGCATAAAAGCCACCCCCTTTAGTCGTTATAATGGTGTCGTTAGCAAGCTTAAGTAGCCCTTTATTAATATTGCTGGTGTATAATGTTTCTTCAGCAAAAAAGCTCCATAGGCTACCTTTTGGCAGATTAATGTTTTTAATGGTTTGAGTGAGCGTATTGTATAAAAAGATATTTGATCCTGTGCAGAAGTAAACCAATTCGTTGTTGGTGTAAATTTTCCAAACCCTTGTTATCTCAGCGTTTTTATCTTTTAGTAGGTGGGCAAGCGATTGGTAAACGAGCTGCCCTCTATTGTCTGGTACAAGGTGTCCAAAATCGTTTACACCCCCAGCGTAAACCCTGCCATTGGGGGCTGTAGCTAGTGATAGTATAAATGTTTGGTTTGGAACCGGAATTTTTGTCCAATTCTTACCATCGTATTCAAGAATAGACTCCTCATTTCCAAAATACATTACGCCTCTATTATCTCTTGTAACAGAGTAGTTTGTTTCTGCCGCATTGTATATTTTATGCGAATAGTTGGTTATAAAGGGTATTCCATTTTGGTTTATTTGTGCAAAGGATACTCCCCAAGGTAGGAGTATCAGGAATAGTAGTGCCGTATTTAGTAAATTCCGTCTCATTTTATGATTCACTTATTTTCATACAATTTTACACAATTTTACGGTTTATTCAAGCATTTTCGAAAAAAAAAGTGATTGTTGGTTTTTTTTGCTTATTCTCATTTTGATGTATGCCAATATTTTAGGATTATGGGTTGGTTGGTTGATTAATTAATAGGAATTACTAACTTTGCTATTTTATTTGATTAACTTGCTGTTGAAGTAGGTTTGGTTAACTTTTTTACTCTTGAGTTTACTCTAATATAACAACCCGAAATGTTAACAAAAAAGGTATACGTTGGCATGAGTGCCGATATGATTCATCCAGGTCATTTAAACATAATCAAGGAAGCTAGCAAGCTTGGCGAGGTGATAATTGGACTGCTTACCGATAAGGCTATTGCTAGTTACAAAAGACTCCCTGCGCTGAACTACGAGCAGCGGAAAATAATTGTGGAAAGCATTAAGGGTGTAGAGAGGGTTGTGCCACAAAACGAGCTCGATTATGTGCCAAATCTGCGCGAGCTTAAACCCGACTATGTAGTGCATGGTGACGATTGGAAGAAGGGTGTGCAAAGGCAAACTCGCCAAAGGGTTATCGATACCCTAAAGGAGTGGGGAGGAGTGCTTCACGAAGTACCCTATACCAAAGGGATATCGTCTACCCAGCTAAATCAGAGTTTAAAAGAGGTTGGTACAACGCCCAATATCAGGATGGAGCGTTTCCGAAGGCTAATTGAGTCAAAGCCAATCGTAAGGGTTTTAGAGGCGCATAACGGACTTACCGGATTAATAGTTGAGCATGCTAGCGTTGAGCAGGATGGCAGGAACAAGGAGTTTGATGCCATGTGGCTAAGCAGCTTAACCGACTCTACTGCCAAGGGAAAGCCCGATATTGAGGCGGTTGATGTTACATCGCGTCTGCATAGCCTAAACGATATACTGGAGGTAACCACCAAGCCAATTATATACGACGGCGATACCGGTGGAATACCGGAGCATTTTGTTTTTACCGTAAAAACGTTAGAGCGATTAGGCGTATCGGCAATTATTATTGAGGATAAAACCGGGCTGAAAAAGAACTCGCTTTTTGGAACGGAGGTATCCCAAACACAATCGGCCATTGAGGATTTTTGCTGCAAGATTACAGCTGGTAAAAAGGCACAGGTTACCAAGGATTTTATGATTATAGCAAGGATTGAGAGCCTGATTCTTAAGCAAGGGGTTGACGATGCCATTACGCGCGCTGCTGCGTATATCGAGGCCGGTGCCGATGGCATTATGATACATAGTAAAGAGAAAGACGGCAAAGAAATTCTTGAGTTCTGTGAGCGTTACAATAAGTTTGAGAAAAGGATGCCGTTGGTAGCCGTTCCGTCTAGCTACAACCATTTATACGAGAAGCAGCTAATGGAGGCCGGGGTTAACATCGTTATATACGCAAACCATCTGCTTCGTAGCGCCTATCCGGCAATGGTTGATGTTGCTGAGACAATACTTAAGCATGAGCGATCGTTGGAGGTTAACGATAGGTGCATGTCGATAAAAGAAATACTAAGCTTAATCCCTGGTACAAAGTAATGATTAGTCCTAAAGTATTTTACAATTGGTTGGCAGAGAATCAGGTGGATTTTTTTAGCGGAGTTCCAGACTCCTTGCTAAAGGATATTTGTGCATACATTACCGATAATACGCCAAAGAACAGCCATATAATTGCAGCCAACGAGGGCAATGCGGTTGCTCTTGCTGCGGGGTATCATATAGCCACAAAAAAAACCCCATTGGTTTATATGCAAAACTCGGGCATTGGCAATGCTGTTAACCCTTTAATCTCCCTTGCCGATAAGCAGGTTTATAAAATACCAATACTCCTTTTAATTGGTTGGCGAGGCGAACCGGGTGTTAAGGACGAGCCCCAGCATATTACTCAGGGTGAGATTACTCTCAGCTTGCTTGAGACCATGAAAATTCCTTATCAAATACTTAGTGATAACGAAGATGATGCTTATCAGCAGGTACATGAGGCAATATCCGAAATACGGAATACCGGAACATCATACGCAATTGTGGTTAAAAAGGGAACCTTCGGCAAGTATACCATAAAGGAGAAAATTTTAGCTGACTACGAATTTTGCCGTGAGGATGTGATTAAGCAGATGCTCAATCAGCTAGCAGGAGATGAGATCATTGTATCGACAACCGGAAAAACCTCTCGCGAGCTTTTTGAATGTCGTGCCAATTTAGAGCAACCGCATCATTTCGATTTTTTAACTGTTGGCTCCATGGGGCATTCAAGTCAAATTGCTTTAGCAATTGCGCTAAACAAGCCGCAGCGAAAGGTAATTTGCCTTGATGGCGATGGGGCATTACTTATGCACATGGGCTCGTTGGCCATAACGGGAAACATGGGGCCACCTAACTTCGTTCATATCTTAATTAACAATGGTGCCCACGAGTCTGTGGGTGGCCAACCAACCGTGGCATTTAATATGGATATTCCTGCGCTTGCGCTGGCAAGCGGATACAAAAAGGCCACTACGGTTACAACAGCAAATGAATTGGAAAAGGTTTTAAAAGATGTTTCACCAGAAGCCTGCCCAATGCTGATTGAGGTTAAGGTAAGGGTGGGTTCGCGCGATGACCTAGGGAGGCCAACGGTTAAGCCCATCGACAATAAGAGGGCTTTTATGCAAAATCTTGAACACTAATGGGGCAACGTATATTCAGAGAAAATCAACAGGCCGAATTAGCATCGTATGTTAAGGGATTTAACCCTAACAGGGTTTTTTTGGTAAGGGGAAACAAATCGTTTGAAGCATCGGGTGCAAGACTCTTTATTGAGGACTTGCTGGGTACAGCAGAAATTACATCCTTCTCTAACTTTAGCGTTAATCCAAAAATTGAGGATTTACAGAAAGGTATTGAAGTTTTCAGAAAGGGAGAATTCGACCTAATAATTGCCATCGGTGGGGGTAGTGTGCTCGATATGGCAAAGCTAATTAGCGTGCTATCTCATCAGCAAGCGGAATTGGCAGATTTGATAACGGGTAATGCCCACATTACAGACCATAAAACTCCGCTGCTGGCCATACCCACTACTGCAGGTACTGGTTCCGAAGTAACAATGTTTTCTGTAGTTTATATAGATAATAAGAAATACTCGGTTAGCAGTCCGTCAATTTTGCCCAATTCAGTTTACCTGTCGGCTCGCTTCTTAAAAACTGCAAGCCCATACCTAGCTGCTTGTACAGGGCTCGATGCTTTTTGTCAGGCGGTTGAGTCTGTCTGGAGCGTTAATGCCACAGCGGAATCGGAGGGTTACGCACTAAAAGCTATTGAACTTATTTGGAACAATTTGCACAGGGTCGTAGCGCATAGCGATGCATTGGCTATGGAGCAGATGATTGAGGGCTCATTCCTTGCAGGTAAAGCTATTAATATTACTAAAACCACAGCGCCTCACGCTATATCCTATGCGTTTACAACCTACTACAATCTACCCCATGGGCACGCCGTAGCTTTAAGCCTACCGTATTTTTGGCAGTTTAACTACGCTTTAACCGACGAAAACTGTACCGATCCAAGGGGTGCTGAGAACGTGAAGGTGCGTATTGAGAAAATGTTTAAGCTTGTAAATGCTGATGTACAAAGCATTTATCCCGTTTTAGAGGATTTCTTCAGCTTGCTGGGAATAAACATCAACTTACGGGAGCTGATTGAAGATTTTGACCCAAACATCATTGCAGAGAACATTAACCTTGAAAGACTGGGGAATAATCCCAGAAAGGTATCAAAGGATGATGTGCTGCTGCTCTTATCATAATCATGAGTGTTGCCTATGAATGGGAACAAACAGCGTATAAATATTAACGATAAAATAATGTAATGGCATCAATTATTCTGTACATCGACCCCGCCTCAACAAGCGCACTGCTCTACATCATTATTGCCCTTGTGGCTACCCTAGCGTTTTCGTTGCGAGGGTATTTTTACCGATTAAAAAACCTGATTTTGGGTAGAGGTTTTGTGGCAGGTGATGAGCTAAAGGGGGTTGATATCGTTTTTTACTCGGAGGGAAAGCAGTACTGGTCCGTTTTTTTGCCCATTATTCGGACTTTAGGGCAAAAGGAGGTTCTCTGCGCCTACCTAACTTCAGATAAAGACGACCCGGGGTTAGACTATAAATCGGATTTTTATAGCAGTAAGTATATTGGTAACATCACCATGACCTCTGTCTATCTAAATAAAATTAAGGCAAAATTTGTGGGGATGACCACGCCGCAACTCGATGTTATGATGATTCGGCGGTCGAAAAAAGTGCAGCATTACGGGCATATTGTTCATGCACCCATTGATGTATTTACCTACCGAAAATTTGCGTTCGACTATTTCGACTCGGTTTTTTGTTCGGGACCACATCAAATTGAGGGCATTGAAAAGCTGGAAGAGAAGCGTGGAACGCAAAAGAAATTGCTGCTGGAAACAGGGTTAACCTATTACGATATAATGCTCGATGAGCTAAAGAGTATAGCTGAAAAAGATGAAAGAAACCCGGTGGTGCTGGTTGCACCCACATGGAAAGAGTATTCGATTATAAACCGTTTTGGGGTTGCATTTTTTAAGAGTTTATTAAAAAGCACCACTTTCGATGTTATACTTCGGCCGCATCCACAGTCGTTTGTAAGTTTTCCTAAGCTTATGGATGAGCTTAAGGATTTTACCAAAAATGAATCCAGATTATCCATCGATACTAACCCCTCGGGTATTGCGAGCATGGCAAGGTCGGATATTATGATAAGCGACCTTTCTGGGGTGATATGGGATTACGCTTTTCTCTTCTCAAAGCCTGTGCTACTCCTTAAAACAGAGTTTGAAACCATAGAGGGCTTTGAGGGCAGCGAGCTTGATTACCAGATGTGGGAAATGCGTGAGCGTGAACGCTTAGGCAGAATATTCGATGAGGATGATATTGAGAGAATTGGAACTATTGTAAACGAGCTGCTTGATAATCCCCCATTAATACAGCTCGAAGAGCTAAGAAACGGGTCTGTGTTTAATTTTGGACATGCAGGCGAAGTTGCTGCAAACCAGATACTTCAAATTGTTGATGGCTTGGCTGCAGAGTAATCTTCTTATTAACAGTTAGGATATGACCTTTTTTGATATAATAATTGCGCCATTTTTATACTTTATTGAGCAGGTTTACCACCTTGCTTATGGCTTAACTGGTAACCACGGGGTATCCATTATCCTGCTAAGCTTTGCAGTTTCCTTACTTCTCCTGCCCATTTTTATTCTTATAGAGAAAACCAAAAGACGCAACGATGCCATAAGGCAAAGGATGAAACCCCTTGCCGATGAGATAAAGCGATGCTATAAGGGGCAGGAGCGCTACTACTACCTTAAAACGCTAAACCGACAGCATGGCTATAGCCCGCTAAAGGCTCTGGTTCCTGTTCTTACCCTACTCCTTCAGATTCCCTTTTTTATTGCGGCCTACCAGTTCCTGGAGGGTTACCCACCTCTTGAGGGTGTGAGCTTTTTGTTTATAAAGGATTTAAGCGCACCCGACGGGCTGCTGGGCTCAGTAAATATACTGCCCATTGTTATGACCGTGGTAAATTTGGTTACCGCGTATTTCTACACCCGCAATGGGAATACCGCCGAGCGTAAGCAGATGGTTGTGGTGGCGGCGCTATTCCTCATTCTGCTGTTTAACCTGCCATCGGGCCTTGTGCTATACTGGACCATGAACAACGTGTTCAGCTTTTTGCGCTTGTTTGTTACCAATCCTGAGGTGTTTAATAAAAACAGAAAACCTAGCTCGGAGACTGTTTTTAGCATTACTTTTTATAAAAAAAGGCTTACTCCACTGCTCCCCAAGCTTAAAAGTTCACTTATTGTAATTACCGTTATTGCTATCCTTTTTCAGTTAAACTGGGCTTTTCAGCATAATTTCGATGATGTTTTTATGCGGATAGCGTGGGCTGTGGGAGGAGGTGTTTTACTTACCACATTAATTGCAATACTAAATATTGTTTTCATTATTCCTTTTCCGATTAAGGGTAAAAACATAAAAGAAATATTTTTGGAGTTGTGGCCTGTTTTTAGGGCTCCCTTTTATGTTATAACCTTCCTACTTGTTCTTTTTCAGGTAAACTGGGCATTTAACCACCATTTTAATGATATTGGTATTCGAATAGCTATAGCTATAGCTGCTGGGGGAGTGTTAACCTTGGTTTTTGCTTTTGCTGCTTTAGCTTATCAAAAAAGGATACCAATTCAAATCAGTAATTTTAAGCTGAAAATTTCTTCCTTGGGTAAAGGTTACCTGGTTACATTTTATACCCTTTCGGTTATGCTCAGCTTTGCTCAGCTCAACTGGGCTATGCAAAACACATTTAATGATATTGTAGTAAGAATATCGTTGGTTTTTGCGGGTAGCTGGTTTGTAATTTTGCTGATGGCAAACCTTATTGAGGTAATTAAACGGGTTCCGGAGTTAACCATTGATGCTTTTAAATCTCAGTATAAGCTAGCGAAGCCTAAGTTCTATACCATTTTTACTGTTTCTACAATAGTAGCCTTGGCAACCCAGTTTTACTGGGCATCTCAGCATACTTTTAATGATATATTTATAAGAATACCCGTAGCCTTTGCAGCAGGTCTAATAATTGCGGTGATTATTGTTTCGTTTATCGCTATTTATAACATATTTCAGCTTAATTTTTTCAAACTCAGAATTAAACCTTCCGTTTTTTTTACACTTATTTTTCTGTCAGCATATTTTTACTTTGCTGCAAAATATCATTTTACAGGTATCGATAATGCGTTAGCTGTTACGTCAGTAATCCTGCTGATACCCTTGCAGATTATTGGCATGGTATTTTTTTTTAGACTGAAAAAGGATGTTCATCAAGTTCTTTACCATGGGGTTCTGTTTGCTCTTGTTTCTATTCATATTATTCAGCTTATTCATGTGTGGTCTATTTTAAGTAGTAGCAGCATAGCTTTTTCAGTATTTAGTATTCAATTTAGTATTGCCGAAAGTTCCCTGCTAAGCCTGTCGGCTGCAGGGTTGCTGTTGGTGCTTATAATCGTTCCATTTTATTGGAAGTATAGGGTAAATGGCATATCCCCATTGGTTAAAAATCATTGGGTACTATATATTCTTTCCCTATTTTACCTCTGTGGTTTTATTTTTATTTGGAATCCAGTAGGTGTTTATTCAACTTCGCCCGAATCATTTAGTTACACCGTTTTTGAGCTGCTTAAAAATAATTTGAGCCCATTCGTACTCGTGTTTTTTATTGGTCTATTCGTGTATTTTTTAATACCCAAACGGTATAAAGGATTTATGCTTTCTGTAATGCTTACAATTGGGGTCATAGGGTTTATAAACAGCTCAATACTTCCTATAGATACTGGTACGTTACAAATGCATCGGTTCTCCGATACTGATAGCCTGACTGCACCATACATGGTGTATCTGGTTGAAGCTTTGGGTATGGTTACTGTTTATTACCTAATGTTGTACTTTTTAAAAAAAGGGTATGTTAAACAGATTACAGTAGCATTTTTAATCCTTATAGCGATACCAGTTTTTCAAAGTTCAAGAATATTAATTAGAAACAGATTAGTTCAAGAAACAGGGATTATGCCTATCCTGGATTCCCGAAACCTGATCTCTTTTTCTAAAGAGAAGGAAAATGTTGTAATCTTGATGTTAGACATGTTTCAGGGTTGGTATTTGAGAGATATTTTAAATGAAACACCTGAGTTTAAAAAATCTTTTGAAGGATTTGTATGGTATCCCAACACTGTTTCTGTATCTAACTTCACCATTTCATCAATGCCAGCATTGTTAGGAGGGTTTGATTATACTCCAGAAAAATTGGATGCAGATAGCGTAAACAACCTATATCAGAAAATGAGTTTGGTAAGTGAAATGCTTAGAGATAAAGTTAAGGCCAATGGATTCTTATTTAGCAGTAACACAATACCCTGGAGTAGCATTGATAAGAACACTTTTGACACTTACATACCAAGCTGGCATGATGACTGGAATTATTTAAAGGACACATTAAATATTAGTAGTGGAATAGAAATAGGCTATGATATTTTATGGAAAAATGCTGCGTTTTTTTGTTCTCCTTTTTTTATTAAGCCAAAAATTTATGATAAGGGCAAGTGGATGAATGATGAGCAGACGAAGGATGTGGATTTAGCGCTGGTGTCGGAGTACAATTTTTTAAGGGCACTCCCTTTTATTTCAACAACAGAGGCAGAAGATTCTAATTTTATTCTACTCTGCTCAAAAGCACCACATTTTCCTTGGGATATTGTTGATGATGAGGGTAATTTTATTCGTGATGTTGGCCCATTTGTTAATTACAGATGGACTTTTTCGCAAGTTGAGAAATGGATGCGCTGGATGAAAGAGAACGGCGTGTACGATAATACAAAGATTATAATTGTGTCGGATCATGGCATACGCCACACGAGCAAACTCACATTTGATGAAATACCATTTAAATCGTCTGGCTCAAGCAGTATACCGCTTGATGCACAAATGGCCTTTACACCACTCTTAATGGTAAAAGATCATAACTCAAGTGGATTGCTTAGAGAAGATAATCGACTTATGGGAAATGCAGATGTTCATGCTATAGCATTTGACGAAAATGACCCAACCAAAGTAAAAAACACAGAATCCAGAACGCTTGATGCTTTTTTTATGTCGTGGAAAATTAAAACAACCAATAAGCAATACCCGGTTGATGCATGGTATAAGATTAAAGACAATGTATATGATCTTGATAACTGGAGCCAGGTTGAGTAGGATTGAAAATAAAACAGCTTTGAGTAATATGTTTATAAACTAATTTTTTAATAAAACGATGCATTTTTTCAACCTCATATTTGCTCCTTTTGTCTTTATTGTAAAACAAATATTTCTATTTAGCTATAACCTTACGGGTAATTATGGGCTATCCATAGTTTTGCTTAGCTTTGCAGTATCGCTACTTCTTCTTCCCATTTTTATTCTTATAGAGAAAACCAAAAGACGCAACGATGCCATAAGGCAAAGGATGAAACCCGTTGCCGATGAGATAAAGCGGTGCTACAGGGGGCAGGAGCGCTACTACTACCTTAAAACGTTAAACCGGCAGCATGGCTATAGCCCGTTAAAGGCTTTAATCCCCATACTTAGCCTCTTAGTACAAATACCGTTTTTTATTGCGGCCTACCAGTTCCTGGAGGGTTACCCACCTCTTGAGGGTGTGAGCTTTCTGTTTATAAAGGATTTAAGCGCACCCGACGGGCTGCTGGGCTCTGTAAATATACTGCCCATTGTTATGACCGTGGTAAATTTGGTTACCGCGTATTTCTACACCCGCAATGGGAATACCGCCGAGCGTAAGCAGATGGTTGTGGTGGCGGCGTTATTCCTCATTCTGCTGTTTAACCTGCCATCGGGGCTTGTGCTATACTGGACCATGAACAACGTGTTCAGCTTTTTAAGGCTTTTTGTTACTAACCCCGAGGTGTTTAAGGGTAGGTCTGTGGAAAAACCTAAAGTCAGTGAATCTGTTTCTGGGTTAAAGGTGCGTGTTACATCAGCTCTTCCAAAGCTAAAAAAGACTTTTGTTGTTGTTCTGGTCTTGGCGGTTTTAAGCCAATTAAATTGGGCAATTAGCAACAACTTTGATGATTTTGGGCTTAGGCTCATTTTGACCTTAACCGGAAGTCTCGTTATCACTTTCATGGTTTTACTTGCTGCGTTGGCATACCCTTATATCAGGAATATGCTTAAAGGCGTTGAGGTAAAACCTGTTTTTCTGTATTCGATATTTTTCTTCTCTCTGTACTTCTACTTAGCAAATAAATATTTCTATTTGGGGGGCGATAATAGCTTTGGTTTTATATCGCTTGGGTTAATAGTCTGTGTTCAGCTAGTATTATCTCTCTATTTTATTAAGGCGTATCGGGTTATTGGTAACCTGTACTTTGGTATTACAACCGTAGTGGCCCTTTTTTTACTCATGGCTCAGCTGTCAAGCCTGTTCGTATTCATTACCCATCTTCCCATATCGCTCTCTTTAGCAGGAGTAAACGTAACCATTGAAAGCAGTTCCTTTGCTAAAATAATTTTGCCTGCTATTCTCTTTGCTCTTTTGTTACTGCCATACTATATTAGGATAAATGCAATAGAAAAGATTAAGCCTCATAGGCAGTATCTTCAGGTACTTTTGCTATCCACTCTTTTTGTTGCAGGTAATATATTCCTGTGGAATCCTCTGGCTGTTTATTCTACCTTTCCCGAGAATTTTATGTTTTCTGGTTTAAAAGTATTAGCTGGTGGTGTAGTTCCGTTTCTTATTATCTTTTCGGCTCTCACGGCATGCTATTTTTTAATTCCGAAAGGGTATCGTTGGCTGTTATTGGCGCTGCTTATAGCTACTCTAATGCTATTTACCATTCATAGTACATTGTTACCCATTGATATGGGCACGCTGCAGGGAGACAAGTTTGAGAAACCTTCAGCAATAAGCTTACCGCAATATCTTTACGCTTTAGATGCTCTTGCAGCGGTTTTGCTATTCGGTTTATCTGTCTGGCTTATCAAAAACAGGTACGTGAAGCATACTGTTTTTGCCTTAATTATTTTGAACGGGCTCACAATTACCCAAAGTTTATATAAAGGTTTTAAATCTGGCAATTTTATTAGTAACACGATTGCCAATAGGGAGTCCGAATGTCAAATAGAATTCTCAAAAACCAATCGGAACGTTGTTTATATTATACCCGATATGCTACAAGGTTGGTCAATGAATAAGATGATGAAAGAAGATTCTACGCTCAGGCATAGACTAGATGGCTTTGTGTGGTATCCTAATACCCTTGCAATTTCAAGGGTTACAAATACTTCTATTGGGCCGTTGATTGGGGGCCTTAGCTGCGCACCCGATATTTTGGATAAGGATAAGGAACGAACGGTAAGCGAAAAGCTGTCGAATATTAAAATTGATTTAATTCGTAGGGTTAATGATTTTGGGTTGAATTTCTCGAGTAATCATTTAACATATACTAGTTTGCCCGACAGCTGCTATCATAACTTTTTACCCGAATGGCACCATGATTGGGACGCATATCTTCCTAAAATAGGGATTAGCAGTATTAAGGATAATGATATTGATCTATTGCAGTGTAATGCGCTGTTTTTCAGCGTTCCTCTTGCTCTAAAATCCGCAGTGTACAACGAGGGAAAATGGTTGTTTGGGAGTAGTGGCAAAAAATCGAAAAGCGTAAGTACAAGCCATAAGCATCAGTTTTTAAGGTTGTTACCATATATATCTACAGCAAAAGAAGAGAAGGGGAATTTTATTCTGCTCTACTCAATGGTTACGCATTTTCCTTGGAACACTGTGAACGACGATGGAACTCTTAATCGTGATGTGTCGCCGTATGAAAATGGGGTTTGGACAATTGACCAACTAATTGCCTGGTTCGACTGGATGAAGCAAAATGGCGTTTACGATAATACGCGTATTGTGGTTGTTTCTGATCATGGGACCCATTGGCGCAGGTTTGATAAGGAAATTGAGATCGATATTCCTTTTAGAAACTATGGCGAGAATACCCTACCATTAAACTATATGCTTGATTTAAACCCGATGCTTTTGGTGAAAGATTTTGGTTCGCAGGGTTCATTAAGGGAGGATTGGCAGTTTATGAGCAATGCAGATGCCATTGAAATGGCTTTATGCGATACGATTAGCAACGATTTCCCCCAGGATTCCGATAGAATATTACCTGCTTTTGTGTCTTGGTGGACAAAGGATATGCCTAGCAGTAATGCGTTCTCTTTAGAGCATAAGTACATGGTGCGAAAGAGTATCTTCGATGCCAATAACTGGACAATGGTTTGGGATAAGCACAAGGGTACTATTGTTTCCGATTGATGCTTTACATAATTATTAAACTATGAGTTTTTTCGACTACTTATTAGTGCCGTTTATATTTATCCTCAGGGAGGTATTCCACTTTGGGTATGAGCTAACAGGCAGCTATGGTGTATCTATCGTTTTACTTAGCTTTATAATCTCGTTGGGGTTGCTGCCAATCTTCATGCTTATTGAAAAAAGCAAGAAGCGTAACGATGCCATAAAGCGAAGGATGAAGCCCGTTGCCGATGAGATAAAGCGGTGCTATAAGGGGCAGGAGCGCTACTACTACCTTAAAACGCTAAACCGGCAGCATGGCTACAGCCCGCTAAAGGCTCTAATCCCCATACTTAGCCTCTTAGTACAAATTCCCTTTTTTATTGCGGCCTACCAGCTGCTAAAGGATTATGAAGCCCTCTCTGGGGCAGGTTTCCTTTTTATTAACGATTTAAGCGCACCCGATGGGCTTTTGGGACCTGTTAATATCCTACCTATCCTAATGACGCTGGTAAATGTAATTACAGCCTATTTATATACAGTAAACAGCGGTAAGCAGGAGAGGTACCAGATGTTTGCTATTGCAGGTGTGTTTTTGGTGCTGCTGTTTAACCTGCCATCGGGGCTTGTGCTGTACTGGACCATGAACAACGTGTTCAGCTTCTTTAGGCTTTTTGTTACTAACCCCGAGGTGTTTGGCGATGCTGCGAAAAGATTTAGTAATTGGTCTCAAAAGGTTGAGCTGAAAAGCTTCTTGCTGAGGACAAAGCTATACCTACGCAAAGGGGTAATCGTGTCCATAGTACTTTTTGGGGTGCTTCTGGCGGCTCAAATTAATTGGGCATTTAAGCATAGTTTTGATGGCATCTATCTACGAGTTGTACTTTCGTTTTTAGTCAGCTTGATTTTAGGAACTTTGTCGGTTGTGGCAATGGCTTTAACTAAGCAAACGATTAGTTTTAAGGCTTTTATGAGATGCAGAAATGCAAAGGCTTATGGCGTTGCGTTGTTCCTGGCTTTTTACTTTTATTTTGCCGCCAGGTATTACTTTACGGGTGTAAGTACAAGCCTTTTGATGCTATCGCTGGTTTTAGTAGTTCCCCTTGAGGTGATAAGCGTAGCTAGTTTACTTCGATTAAGCGACAGGGTAAACAGATGGCTGAGTGGCTCTCTGTTATTCTTTGCGGCAGCGGTAATTCTGATGCAGATTCTTACGCTATTTGCATTGGGAAAGGGCGATCCCCTTTCATTCTCTTTTCTAAATCTAAATGTTGCGGTTCACGATGCTTCGTGGTTAAGCTTTGTTTCACTGAGCCTGGTAATCGTTTTGCTCTCATTCATCTTTTACTTAAAAGATGGCTATAAGCCCAAAGGCTACTTACCAAGGGCTGGGTGGTTGATATACCTATTGTCGGCTTTATATATTTTGGGCGTTGTGTTCTTCTGGAACCCCATGATTGTATACTCATCCTATCCATCAAACTTTGATTTTCCGGCAATTGGTTTTTTGACAAATAATTATCTTCCCTTTACTATTCTTTTGGGAATTTTACTTATGGTTTACTTTATTCTGCCCAGCAAGGGTAAGCCCGTTGCCATAAAATCTCTTCTTATTGTTGCCGTTGTATTCCTGCTGTATAGCGCAATAATTCCTAACGATGTTGGGGTGCTAAACGTTAACCATTTTTCGGATGAAAGAAATCTGGCAAAGGGCGATCTGTTTTATTTACTGGAAGCCGCCTTACTTTTGGGTGTTTACTTCTTTACGGTTTGGCTATATCGTAAGGTTAAAGCAAAGCGTATTGTGCAAGCGTTGATCCTTGTTAACGTTTTAGTTATTGCGCAAAGTACCTATTTGGCATATAAGACTGGCGATTTTTTCTCTAAGGAAATAGACGCTAAGGCGAAAGATGAGGGCAATCCAAGTATTGCATTTTCGCAGACCGAGCAAAATCTGGTTCTTTTTGTTATTGATGCGGCTCAGGGCTGGTACATGCACGATTTTGTTGAAGAAGACCCTTCATTAAAAGATGATTTTTCGGGTTTTACCTACTATCCCAATATCATGTCAATGGGTAACTATACCTACGCTTCCGTTCCATCGATGATGTGTGGTAATAAGTATTCCATTGCCAATCTGAATAAGGATGAGACTAGAACCATAACTCAAAAGGTTAGCGATGCAACCGAAGAGTTCTACGCCAGGATTAAGGAGCGGGGTTACTACCTTACATCAACAATTATGCGCTACTCAACAATCGACCATGGTAAGTTTGATACTTATTTGCCCCGGTGGCATGATGCATGGGCAGAAAAGTTGAATTTGGAAGAGTCGGAGGAGATTTGGTACACGCGACTTTGGGAGAATGCTGTTTTTTCGAGCGTGCCTCTTTTCTTAAAACCACGGGTTTACAATAATACCAAGTGGATAATGAAAGAAAAATCGAATCTGAATTTAAGCGAGCTTAACGAGTATAATTTTGTAAGGGCTTTGCCTTTAATTTCCGATACAGGCAGTAACGAGCCTAATTTTATCTATATCCATTCGCTCTATACCCATGATCCATGGAATTTGATCGATCAGCAAAATAATTTTATTCGTGGGGTTACCCCTTACGAGTGCCAGCTGGCATTTACTCATTCCTTTGCCAACTGGATTCGATGGATGAAAGAGAATGACGTTTACGATAACACTAAGATTATACTTGTTTCTGACCATGGGCCTAGCTGGTGGCACTTTAATGGCGAATATGATACAACCGCACCCATTGTTTGGACCGATGAGGATAAGATTTCGCTGGAGCGATTTCTTCACCTCAACCCGCTGCTTATGGTTAAGGATTACCATAGCAACTCGCCTATGAAACTAGATTGGAGGTTAATGAGTAATGCTGATGTTAGCGCAATTGCCTTTGGCGAGAACGATCCCACCAAAACGGATTCGGTTTCAAGAACTATTCAAACCTTTTACACCACTTGGCATCAAGATCTAAAAACTCGCACTAAGTACGAGCTAAAGCATGCCTACGAAATAAAGGATTGGGTTTACGATCTAAACAACTGGACTTCCATAAAAGAAGACTAGTTAAGGTACAAGGTGTAAGTTTTATTATTGTATTTGCTTCACATCTCACTATGTGTACGACTCGGGCATTCCCTCGTATTTATGAACCAACTCGGGTTTTCCGCAGAATTCGAAGCTATGGTTCATGTGATCCCTTTCGTCGAGGCTAATGCGTCTAAATACATCGGCCCATGTATCTACATCGGCATACATTTTTACCAGCTCGTTGGTTACCTTTTCGTCTTCCCATTGGGGGTTATCTTGCACTAAGTTTGCGTAAACGCTCTCGGCATGGTTCTCAAACTGGGCATTAAACAGGAAAGCCCTTTTCTGACTAAAAAAAGCCATTAGCTTAGCAATAATTACGTACGATAGCACTATGAGGTAGGCAAAAACAGGCTTCAAGTACCATTTGTCTTTAATACCATCCTCCTTCATTTTTTCGTGTATAACCAGCAAGTGCATGTACTCATTATCCTGCGCAACGCGCCCCCAGTCTATTATAGTTTGATATTTTTCTACTTTATTAATATTGCGAAACTTACGAGTTAGCTTCATATAATGGCGAATTTCCCATGCGCGGTAGGGAATACTTGCTAGTATTTCGAGTAGCTTTGCTTTGGGCAGGTCATCCTTTTTCCCCGCAGCAATATTCATTCCAGCGAAAAATATTTTTGCCATTAGGCTGTACTTATACCGTGGTGTGTTTAGGGTTGCTTGCTGCTCTTTTTTTAGGTCGATATTTGAATTTACCATAGCTATTTGTTGTTGTTTTCAATTGCTAAAATAGGAATTTTTTGTTGATTGGGTGTTGATTCGATGCTTTAAATGGCATGTGTTAGCATATTTATATTTAGTCTTGATACTGTTTTGGGTTCTTTCATGTGGCATAATCACAATACTTCCCGCCACGAATCGGCAACTTACTCCAGGCCAAGACAACGCCTTGGGTTACAAGGATAGACTTATAGAATATCGTCCCGAAAAGGGCAGGTTAAAGGCCCAGTTGTCAATTCGTCAAAAATATTGTTTCGTTTACCTACAATGCGTTACCTTTGACGGTAAAATACATAAGGTATGACCAGAGGCAAGGAGAATAAACCACATATAGGGATTTATGGGCGTAGGAACAACGGAAAAAGTTCGCTAATAAATATGCTGGTGGGGCAGGATGTGGCCATTGTATCCGATTATGCAGGAACCACAACCGACCCCGTGAAAAAATCGCTCGAGATTCTGAATTTCGGCCCCGTTATACTTATCGATACCGCTGGAATTGATGATGAGGGCGAGCTAGGCAAACAGCGTATCTCAAAAACTATCGAATCGATAAAGCATATCGATTTGGGTATCCTGTTGGTGGTGAATAACGAGTGGAACACTTTTGAGGAGCAGCTGGTTAACAAATTTGCCAAAAATGACTTGCCTTACGTTATTGTTCATAATAAGTATGACGTGCGCCCCATCTCCCCCAATTTACAAGGGATACTTATGGCATTACCTCAAAGGCCAACGGTAGTAGAGGTTTCAACTAAAACTGGCTATGGTTTTGATACGCTTGTTGAGGCAATTCGCAAAGCTATCCCCGAAAGTTCTTGGGAAACGCCAACCCTGCTCGGCGATATAGTGGGTAGGGGAGACGTGGTTATGCTTATAACTCCTATTGATAGTGAGGCTCCTGCTGGTCGCTTAATTTTACCTCAGGTGCAAACCATTCGCGATATCCTCGATAACCATGCGATATCCATTGTGTTAAAAGATACCGAGGTTGAGGGTTTCCTTAGTAGTACTGGTATTCGTCCCGCTCTTGTTGTTACCGATAGCCAAATTTTTGATAGGGCTCATAGCTTAATACCCAGCGATGTTGAGCTAACCAGTTTTAGTATCTTGCTGGCTCGGTTAAAAGGCGATTTCGAAAATTACATAAAGGGCACACCCTATATTTCAGCGTTAGTTGATAATGATAGGGTGCTGGTTCTCGAAAGTTGCTCTCACCATGTTTCGTGTGATGATATTGGGAGGGTAAAAATTCCTAACCTGATGCGAAAATTTACTGGTAAAAAGTTAACCTTTGAGGTGGTGCCAGGTTTAGATAAGCTACCCCGGTCCATTACCGATTATGCTTTGGTGGTTCAGTGTGGTGGTTGTGTTGTTACCCGTAAGCAGCTACACAATAGGCTTAGGCATGCTGTTGAAGCGGGTGTTCCGGTAACAAACTTTGGAATGGCTATTGCCTATATGCAGGGTATTTTCCACAGAGCCATTGCGCCTTTTGTTAAGGAGGTGTAAGGTTGAGGTTTAGTTTAAGGTTAAGTAGGTTGCGGGTTTGCGTACCCAGTGGGTTTTGCAAAATTCGTATGGTGTTTCGAGAACCTCAACCACCAAAATTGCGATGCCTCAGTGTTGCCCTGAGGAACTCACAAGGGGCACTCGGTTGTGTAATCAGTTGACAACAAACAAACAGCGAAAATCAGTCCAATCAGCGTCATCAGTGTTCCAATAAAAGGTCTACAGCCACCACTCAGGCTACGTCTTTTATTCCACCCTAAATCTCAATATCTCAGTGTGCCTATTCCCCAGCTTATCAATTGCGGTAATTTCAACTGCATGGGTTTGGTTGGGCTTAAAACCTTTTATGGGTTGGCTATACAATTTTTCTTGCTGCCCATTTACCGATACCACAATGCGCTCAACCCCTGTAACATCATCGGTAGCAGCAATGTACAGATGTACGTTTGGAGAGAATATATTTATGGCAACTCCATTTTCGGTGGTTTGCCCGTGCGGTTTAACCGAGAAATGGTGAAATAACTCTGGTGCGCTGCTGTCAACCCCAACATTAAATGAGCCAATATTAGGATTATCCACATTGTCCCAAGCAGTATAGCTAATGCTGTGGTAACCCTGTTGGGCTATAGTAAAGGGTTCACTGTATTGTTGAGTTTCGGTGTTTGCCGTTTTATAATCAATACGGTTTACCCCCGAGCCGCTGTCGGTAGCTTTAAGCACAATGTGGGTTTCCGGGCCAATCCATAGCGTGTCTCTCAGGGTAATTGTTTTGCCGTTAAAACTATGGCTTAGCTTAGGTCCTGTAATGTCTACCTCGGGCATAGAGAATTGTTGTCCATGGGTATCGCTTGTTCCCTTGTTATTTACCTTGTCAATGGCATACGACTTTACGGTAAGAGCCCCTGTCATTTCTGCAAGAAGAATTGGTTTTGTGTATTCCTGGTAGGGCTTACCGTTTATAGAGTAGTAAATTTCCTTAACGCCAGCCTTGTTGTCAACAGCAACTATACGAAGTTGGCTCCTTCCCGATGAGTACTCCTTACCTGCTACCATGTATGTGTTCCCAATAATCTCTTCGAAAACCATAGGTGGAGTTCGGTCTACAAAAAAGGCGAAGGTTTGTTTCTCCTCGGTATTACTAACCTCATCAACAGAGTAGTACGTAAGCGTGTGCTCTCCCTCATCAAGTTTTTCAACAGAAATATTGCGAGTATATATCTTCTCCTTTTCGTTATTAATTGAATAGTACGTGTTTTGTACGCCAGTTTGGTCGGTTGCTATTAGTTTAAATTTTGTGTTCGAGGCAATAATCTCCTTTTCCGATGGCCCTTCAATGTTAAGTTTTGTTATTGGTGGGGCGGTATCTATAACAATTATCTGTTCGACTTCGTCCTCCTTATTTCCAACGTTATCTTCAGCATAAAAACGAATGCTATACTCGCCATCCTTGTCAAAAAGCATAGGTTCTCTGTATGGTTTATAGCTGGCATTGTTTACCGAAACAAATATTTGGTTTACGCCTGAGTTCTTGTCTATTGCCGAGAGTTCTATTGCCGCTTGAGCCGAGAGGTAAATTTTATCATCCTTCTTAATACCCTGTTTTACGCTAAAGTTTGTCGATGTTCTAGGTGCAATGCCATCGGCAAATAGGTCGAAGCGTATTTTTCGGCCTAAATATAGGTTGGTGTGGGTTAGGTAGTGTACTCCGTGCCCATCCCAAAACATGGGATTTCCCTCGGGTTGTATGCTTTTTACCCTAACCGCATCGGTGCCGTCGGGCGAGGTCGAAATGTATAGGTAAACAGGTGTTTTAGGATTTACAAATAGTTTTCCGGTTGTATCGGTATGAAACGACTTTACATCCTGTGCGTTTAGCCCAAAGGATGCAATTATAAGTAGTAGCGTTATTAGCTTATATAGGTGCTTTTCAATTGTCATGCTGTTGTGTTTACTCCGCGTTAACTTTTGTGATAACGAATTCTACTCTTCTATTCTCTTTATGTTTCGAGTCGGGGCATTCAACACCCTTTTTGCATTCGTTCAGAATCATTGTTTCTCCATACCCTTTTGCGGTGAGCCTCTCTTTTGATATTCCTCTGCTTGTAAGATAATCTACAGCCGCTTGGGCTCTACGTTCCGAGAGTTGCTGGTTATAGGTAACATTACCCTTAGAGTCGGTGTGTGCCCCAATCTCCATTACTACTTTTGGGAATTGCTTTAGGATGGCAAGTAACTTTTGTAGTTCGGCTGTTGATTGTGAGTTTAGCAGAGTGCTGTTGGTTTCAAAATAAATATTATCCATTTGTACCCTGGCGTTCGATGACGTTATTACCCTGTATTCCTGAGGTGTTTCAGCATTGCCAACATTATCTATGGAGTAAAATGCAAAAACACTCTCATCATGCTCGTTAAAGGTAATGGGTTGCGATACGACAGAAAATTTGCCGCTGTTTGTAGAGGTGTAGGTTGAATGTACACCCGACATATCGTCTGTGCTTGTTAGTGTGGCCACGGCGTTACTTTCGGTAAATATTAGGTTTTCATACCTAAAAATCAGACCGTTGCTAAACGTTAAGTTTGTTTTTGGTGGCGTACCATCTGCCATAACCTTGAACCTAATATTCATTTTGCGCTCTAGGTCTTTATGCATAATGTAGTGCTTCCCCGATCCGTCCCACTCCATTGGGTTAGCCGCTTTGTCGGTGCTAGGAACTAAGGTTAGCTCGCTTTCGTTTTCGGCAGGTGCTATAAAGATATAAGCAGGAGCATCGGTTTTGGTGAAAACCTGACCTGTGCTGTCAATGTAAATCATGGGGATGGTTGTGTCGGCTTCTTGCCCCATTAATCCAGCGCACGCCATAATACCTATAATTACTGTAGTTAAAAGGTATTTCATTTAGCAATAATATTTTATTGTGATTGTATAAATATAGTAAAAAAGTTTTATGAAATTGTTTCGCCGGGTATTATTTTGAATCCAATAATTATGTTATCGTCAATTTGTTTATGCTCATTGCCCATCCAATCTTTCATTTTTTGCTCTAAAATTGGTGCTTGTTCGGGCATAGGCAGGTGGCTAATGTCTAGCAACAGCTGCTTAAAAGATTTTGTACCAAATTTCTTGCCATGTTTTCCGCCAAACTGATCGGTGTAACCATCTGAAAAGATATAGAAGTTTGTTGGTTTCTTAACCTCTATGGTATGTAGAGTGAACTCTCGCTGAACCTCTTTTTGCAGCCCCCCAATTGGGTAAACATCGCCTTTTACGTAGTGCAGTTCGCCGTTCGAAATGTATAGCAGGGGGTTTTTTGCCCCAGAGAACAAAACCTTCCTTCCGTTATCTACCACCGCGCAAATTGCTATATCCATGCCATCGCGGTTGTCTGTAGAGTCTTGTTTTAATAGGTACCTAATGTAATAATGTAGCTGATATAGTATTTCGTTAGGAAGTACTATCCCTTTTCGAACAGTGGTTTCGAGTATATTGTAGCCAATCATGCTCATAAATGCCCCCGGTACGCCGTGCCCTGTACAGTCAACTGCCGAAATCAGAAAACCTTTCTCGTTGCTATTAAGCCCATGCAGCTTAATGTAGTTCGGTTCCTCTTGTTTTGTAATGGCTTTGGGATGTCCGTATCCGGTGTACCAGTAAAAATCGCCGCTAACTATGTCTCTGGGCTTAAAGTACAAGAACGATTCAGGAACTAAACTGCTTAGTGTTTCATCTTTGGGGAGCAGTGCTTCCTGTATTCGTTGTGCGTAATTTATGCTGCTGGTAATATTTCTATTTTGCTTTTCTATTTTATTAAAAGCCACCTCCAGATCCTCATTTACCATCTCAATTAGATCCTTCTGCTTTGCAATTTCAATGTTTTGTTGTTTTAGCTTTTGGTTTGCCCTCTTCTTAATGCGAAGGTTGTACAATGAGAGTACCGCAATGGCTATAACAATAATAATTATTAGAACGAATATATTGCGAACTAGTTTTTGGTTTTGTATGGTAATGTCTTTTAGTTCTTTCTCCTTGTTAAGCAGGTCTATTTCCATTTGCCTTTCCATTGATATTTGTTCAATGGACTCTAGGCTCTCCTCAGTTTCTTTAAGTATTTGCTGTTTGCTTTTTAGTTCCTGTTCGGTGGCCTCTTTTATTTGCTCTATTTCGTCAACTTTTTCCTTGGCCTTGTCAACCATTTGCCGTGCTTGGGCGTCGCGGTGCCTTATCTGGTCGCGCTGCAATTTTTGCGATATGGCAGTGTACAGCGAGAAGTACTCTGTAGATTTCTCCTTGTTTCCTAACCTTTCGTATACATCGGCTAGTAACGAGTAGCAATTACGAAGCATTCTGTGGTCGTTGAGCTCGCGGGCAAGGGTATGGGCTTCTTCAAGCGTTTTGGCGGCCTTGCTGTATTGCTCCGATTGGCTTTGTGCGTTGGCAATATTTATAAGCACTGCGGCTATGTCGGTTTTGCGGTTCATTTGCCTAGCCATTTTTAGCGCTTTGTTGAAGTTCTCTATCGATTTTTGGTAGTCTTCCTCATCAATATATATCATGCCAATATTGCTGTACAGAGAGTACTGTGCGTTTTGGTTCCCAATTATTTTGTATAAATCGATGGCTTTTTCAAAATGGGTTATCGCTTTATTCGGGAACCCATTCATTGAGTAAATGGTGGCTACACGATTAACGTGAAAGGCTGCCTCGTTAAAGTTTTTGTTTTCCTCAAGGCTGGTGGCTTGCTCCAGGTGCTGGTTAACCTCAGCTGTTAATATTTCGGAGAGTTCGGTTTGAAACTGTGCGTACAAGCTAAGGTTTATGCATACCGCTGCAAGTGTTAGTACTATAATTCTCTTTAGTTTTTTTGCCATAAACGGTAGATTGGTTAAGCTCTATGGTTTGTTTATTAAAGCGGTTTTTATATGGAATTAGAACGGCGTAAACCGAATAAATACAAATATAGCAGAAAGCCCATCTAACAGTGCCTGTAAGTGGAAGTAAATTTGATGATATTTGTCAATGCTTATGGGTAGGGTTCTGCTTAACCAGTATGTCATTTTAAAATTGAACCCAATTTTAAAAAGAAATGGTTTTTTGCATAAGGGTGGAGTGGATTGACTAAAGCACCATTACTCAACCACCAAATCTATAGCTTTACAATTTGAGGCATAAAACACTCCATAACCTCCCATGATATTTGATTTTAGTGTTTTTGGCTCTGGTACACCAAAAATTAGCCCCATATCGGCATCGGCATCCAGGAAATAGTTCATACTGCCAATGTAATCGAAATACTCTTGGCTTATGCTATTAACAACTAGCTCTAAGTCATCATAATTTAGCAATTCTTCTGTGCCGCTGCTATAGTTTTGGTGCTGAATGTCGAAAATGAATTGAAGGGTGTCAAGGTTTGTGGTACCGCAGCGGGTTGAAATAATCTTGCCATATCGCGATTCAACTTCACAAGGATTTGAAAAACCTTCTGTAATCTCATAATCAGGCTTACTGAAGTACAAGCAATCTTCCTGAGCACTATTGATAATAAGCTCAACAAATGCATTATCGTTGGCACTCACATCAATCACGAAGCTTAGTAACCCCCGAGTCTTTTTGCTGCCTGTTCCTGGTTCGGGGCCAATTTCAACCAGCTTCGAATAAATAACGTTGGTAGTTTCGGGAAATGTAACGTTGCTGCTTTCTGCTTCACCATACTGAGAAGATGTAACCTTTATTCGATAATTGAACCCTGAGGTGGGTGTTATGTTGATGCCATTTGGTATTATATAGTTGCCCTCTGACTCGTGTTTAAGAACAGCCACCAAAGCATTATGCTCAAAAAGGCTAACAGTTGCATCGTCAACATATCTCGTTTTTTCTATTAAAAAGGTTCCAACCGGATTTGCCGAAAAGGATACCTGTACATTAATTCCAGCAGCAGAAATACAAGCATTTACAACCAATTTCTCTCCCTCAAAGGGTGGGTTAATATCAAGTTCGCGAGAACACGAGGAGGCAAAAAATAGAATATACACTAGCAGATAGCGCCAATCGAAACTAATTTGTTTATTGTAACACCGTAAAGTCATACTAATCATCGAGTTAGAATTGAATGTTGTAGCTAAAAAAAGGTATAAAGCCAAAGATGGTTCCCGTTGAGTATGCATTTCGAAATCCTAGGTACTCCCTATTACCTTCGTATTGATTATGCTTAGTTAGCTCCATATACTGAGCATTACTGTTGGCGTATGCATTGTACGCCCCAAATGAAATTGATGATTTGCGCCCTTTTTTTGAAATATACTCCTTGGTAAATGCAATATCGAGCCTGTGGTATAAAGGCATACGGTAATTGTTTCTTCTTGTAAATACTGGTATCTCATCGCCATATACATCGAGTATGTATGCAGTTGGAATGGTTGTTACTAAGCCCGAATTGATGGTAAATACTGACGATACCTTCCACCTATCGGTTATGTTATAAGATGCAACAATATTAAGGTCATGTAACCTGTCGTAACGTGCATTAAACCACTCCCCATTGTTAATACCGCTAAACTTTCGCTTGTTTCGGGCTAAGGTATATGCTATCCAACCATTTAACCGTCCCTCGGTTTTCTCTATCATAAGCTCTATCCCATAAGCTTTCCCAATACCATCTGTCTCAATAATTTCTTCCCATGTATTGGTAAGGTTGGCTGTATAATCGAGTCCAACCTGGTAGTCGATTATTTTTTTTGTTGGTTTAAAGTAGGATGCCAAACTTAACTTATATGGCGCACTTTTAGCCCTTAGGGTATAGCCTACAGAATATTGGTTTGCCTCCTGGGGTGGAATTAAACTAGTAACCGGCACCCAAACATCTACGGGCAATGTTTGCGAGGGTCTAGATAGCAGATGCAATGGCTGCTTAGTTTTTGAATACGCTAAATTAATACCCGTGTATTTTCCTAATAGAATTTCCAGGTTAACCCTAGGTTCTATAGAGTGGTAGCGAGTGTCTCCCACATAAAAAACGCTGCCCCTAATTCCTGCTCTTAGCGTAAAATACCGATTGGTAAAAAAATCTTCGAGGTATATGCTTGTGGCGTAAAAAAGGTACTCCGTATTCCTTTTCGGAGGGTAGCCAGAAGGTAATACGTTTTGCGAGAGGTTGTACTGGTCTGGTCTAAGGCTCTGTCGTTGTAACTCCGCACCCCCAGTTAACCTGTGCTTTGAGTTAAGGGTGTACTCAACCCTTTGCCGCAGTGTTACATCAAAAACGCTTGATGATATAAGCAATGACTTTGGGCTTGGCGTAGTTTCCTCGTTACTTAAACTTTTGGTGTTGTAGCCCTGCCCAAATTTAAAGGTGTTTACCGACATCATGCTTTCACTAAAAATTCGAGGTGAGGAGCTTGATATGTACCTAATGCTCCCTGTTTTGTTGCCCCAACCAAAATCGGTTTTCGATTCCTTTTCTGCTAAACGCTCCTTGCGGTAAAATAAATCATCGCCAGCGTAAAGGCTCACAAATAGCTTACTGTTTTCCGAGAACGAATGATTAAACTTGGCGTTCACATCATACATAATATAGTTGAAATAGCTATCGACACCTGAGTTAGGATAGGTATAAAGGTACATTGCCGGTAACCCAATAACACTTAGGTACGCCGCTCTCGATGAAAACATAAATGAAGATTTATCTTTAACAACGGGGCCATCTATGGTGAACTGAGATGTCAGTGGACTAATGCTTAGGTTAGACTTTATGTGCTCGCGGTTGCCCTCTTTCATACTAACATTTACCACCGATGAGAGTCTACCCCCAAAGCGTGCCGGGTATCCATTCTTAATTATTTCAACACTTTGTATTGCTTCTGGGTTGAAAACCGAGAACAAGCCGAATAAATGATTGTTATTGTACACGGTGGCCCCATCGAGAAGCACTAGGTTTTGGTCGGGTGTACCACCTCGTACATGTATGCTTGAACTACCATCGGTTCCGGTATTTACTCCCGCAGTAAGTGCCAATGCTTTCATTATATCATGTTCGCCCAGTAGGGGAGGTATTTTCTTTACCTGTTTCATGCTTAATGTGGTCATATTTGGGTCGTTAGCCGATATATCAACACGCCGCGAAACAATTCTTACCTCCTCTATGCTTGTCGGTTCCAGATGAAAAATTACCAAACTATCAGAAACCATTTTTAGAGTATATAAAGCAGGCTGGTATCCAACAAAAGAAACCTGTATATCAACCTCGCCTTTGGCAAGCATAAGGCTGAAGTAACCATACTCGTTGGAAACTACGCCCCTAGTTCTATCTGCAAGGGCTATTGTGGCTCCTGGGAGGCTCTCGTCAGTCCCCTTTTCTCTAACAAACCCGTGCAGCGTTACCCCTTGAGACCATAATGATAACGTAGCCGTAAAAATCAATATAACAACAGCTATGGTTGTTCTCAAAAAAATTATCATTGGCAGTATGTAAGCTACTTGTAAATGTCGAAACCAAACCTTAAACTTAGGCTTAAGAACAGCGGAGCATTAGCTAGCCGGTAGTCTTTGTTAGTATAATACCTATAGCCTAAACCTACTCCAACTTCGTAGTTTAGCCTACTACCTAAAGCTCTTCTAACGCCCCAGTTTGCTGCCAAGTTAACACTATTCTGCCCCTTAAAGCCATTGCTTTCCCATTGAGATATATTCGAATTATACCCCAGGTTGTAAGGAAACTTGTATGATACATGTAATCCTAAAAAATTTGCCGAGTTTCTTGTTATATCGTTGCCAGAAGCTTCTCTTTTATTGAGGTTGTAGTACCAGCGAGGTTGAATGGCTAATGTCGGTGCGCAAATTATCGACTTATTAAGCCACCCAAAACCTACAATTGCCTCTCCTCTTAGCGTGAAATTATGTGATATGATTTGCTCGTGATAATAGGCTACACCCCCATTGTTGTTAATTAAGCCTACCTGAAGTCCTCCAACTCTCTTTTCAGCCGGGGTTTCCTGCGAAAAAGTTTGAAAGGTGATAGCGAGTAAAAATACTGATACATAAAAGGCTTTCATTTATTACCGTGATTTTAGTTAATAGCTATTACAAACATACATACATATTTTTGTAGAATCTGAAAAACGTTTTAAAAAAAACCTAAATAAGCCTAGAGTATGGCTTATTTAGGTTACTCCTATTAATTACAGATTTGAATTACATTGAACAGTAGTTCCTCCCCATTGTAACATATGATACCCTTCAAAAGTTGTTATTTCAGGGTATAGATTTACATTTACCGTAAAATCAAGATTTTTTGAAACTCTAGCTGTATTTGTGCCATTCTTTGAAAAATCAAACGAGTTCTCTGGGAAACCAGGATAATGCCAAGTACCCGTTGCGCTTACTTCAATATAATCAGTGGCTCTTCGAAACCATGGGCATAATCTTCCTCTGCATGGGCGCCTTAGGTTAGTTGATGAAATATACACCGAATTATACAAATGCATCCTAACGGTCCATGCACCACCTCTTAACCTACGGTATCTCGAGTTATAATCTACTCTACACTTCTCATTATTTTTAATTCCATCTACTTCAATATTTTCAACTATGTTCTTATGAAAAGTGAAGTTTCCATTTTTGCTACCCGAATCAATGTTTAGTATTTCTTGCAAATGATTAACATGCCCTTGGATAGTGTATTCTTGAGTAAACTTATAAATTGAATCAGCTATTTGAACAATACCATCCTCATTAAAAATAGATGACAATGCATCTACAGGCACAATAGGTTCAAAGTATAAATCATCACCATGTTTTATAAGCGCACCAACATTCTTCACTTTCTCAAAATCATTTTTCTCACCATTTAGTTCCCTTTGAAAAAACTCATCGCTTATTCTTTCAAAAGCGGAGTAGCTTGAACAGAAATCTTTATGAGTACTATTGAAAATCTCTAGATTTGCCGTAGATTGTTGAATATAGTCAATTGCTTTATCAAAACTCTCTTTGTCTTTGAAAATAAGACGTCCTTTAATTACTTCAAAATCAAATTGCTTTTCTAAAGCAGTTAGTTCTGGGTTCAATGGCTCTTGTTTTACGCATGAACTAGAAAGAAAAATCAATAGACAAATCGTTAAATAAAAATTAATTCGCTTCATTTTTATTTGCGTTTTTTAGGTTAATAATATTTTAGCAACAAAACTTATTATTTGGGCCCATCCAGAATGTTTTGGTATACCAAAAGTAAACCATCTCGGGGAAATGACATTTCCCCGAGCAATCTTCAGGCATGTTGTATAACATGTTTTGCTTGTCGTAAATCGTAAGGAGTTGCTTGTGAGGCAAATACGTGTACCTGTTAATGTTGATATTTGGATTAATAAAACGGTTTTTTTAGAAAGGCAAACCATTTTGCAGCTATGTTGCTTATTCTGTGCAGGTTACCCCCCCCCCCCTCTCCGTTTGATGGGGTGTCTTCAATATCTATCTTTGGCTCAAACCAAAACCTAAAAGTTATGGGGCTAGCAAAATAGTAGCTGTTAAGGTGAGTGCAGTACTTAATGTCGGCACCCATATCGCGCAGCTGCGCGATGTAGCACTTTGCGGTGCGGTCGGTTACCCC
>Ga0265295_1002054_pt1 | contig 33317 bp, 30 predicted proteins | sample Munlansysbiofilm_FD_192503 | JGI IMG/M metagenome (GOLD analysis project Ga0265295, IMG submission 192503) | Leachate microbial communities from a municipal landfill in Southern Ontario, Canada - Methane capture system biofilm | ecosystem: Engineered > Solid waste > Landfill > Unclassified ... | reverse complement strand
GACAAGTGTTTCTCGCTTTACTAAAGAATCTTCAGCACCTAGTACTATACTAGTCCCTTCTGATGACTTAAATGAACCTAAAAGTTTGAAGGAACTTGAAGTAGAGACTATAATTCGGGCTCTGCATCGCTGGGAAGGAAACCGGACCCGCGCAGCCGAAGAGCTGGGAATATCGCGGCGGACTCTCATTAATAAGATAGCAGATTACCAACTCGATTTATGATCTTTTTCTCTCTGGTATCGACCATGTTTTTCCACTACAATAAGATTCTCAAAGGAGTTGCAAATGGAACACTTGCCACATTGGAATCTAGAGAGTATTTATCCGAAAATAGAGGGACCTGAATTTGCTCAGGATTTAGCGAGATTGGGCACTTTAGGAAAAGAATTACAACAACAACTAGATGATAATCTGGGCCAAGAAGCTAATTTTGGCGATTGGTTACAAAAGTTATTAGAGACCTATCAATTAGCACTCGATACCGCTGGGACGCTGGGTGCTTACGCTAATGCTTTATTAACAGTCAACACGAGTGATGAAAAGGCTATGCGGGGATTAAATCAGGTTGAAGAGGCTGTGCTGGAGATTAAGAGTGCCCATGTGCTGGTCATTAATAGCCTAGCCTCTCATGAAAAGAAGATACGAGATATAGTGGCTAATGATAAACGATTTATCCCGTTTCACTTTGTCTTAGATGAGTTATTGGTAGAACAAAAGCATACGATGAGTAGAGCTGAGGAGGCCCTAGCTGCCGATTTAAACCGCTCTGGTACAGATGCCTGGGGGAGGTTGCAAGAGGCAGTTTCGTCACAGGCTGATTGTGTGTGGGATGAACAAACAGGGATACGCAAGTCTGTTATTCAGTTGCGTTCGCTAGCTTTTGATCCTGATCGGGCGGTACGAAAAAAAGCTTTTGCTAAAGAATTAGAAGTTTGGAAACAACATGAAATAGCTTTCGCTTATGCTATAAATGGGGTGAAGGGGACTACCATCACCTTAGATAAAAAGCGGGGTTACCGTGATCCCTTAGAGCGGGCTACGATGCAAGCTCGGATAACCGATGAGGTGTTAGATCTTCTTATTGGTTCTATTGAGTCCCATTTGCCCTTATTTCAACGTTATTTGCGAGCTAAAGCACATGCGCTTGGACTTAAAAAGTTAGCCTTTTATGATATATTTGCGCCAGTCGGAGGTTTGAACAAGCGCTATAGTTTTGCTGAGGCTAAAATCTTTATCACCGATATCTTTACTAAATTTCATCCGCCGTTTGGTGCTTTTGCTAAAAAAGCTTTTGAAAAGAGATGGATCGACAGTGAGCCTCGAGCTGGTAAAGTGGGAGGGGCCTACTGTACTTCTTTTCCACTGCGGAAGGAGACCCGCATTCTAGCCAATTTTGATGGTACGTTTGATAGTGTCTCGACGGTTGCTCATGAGTTAGGACATGCTTATCACGATTATATTACTGCTGACTTACCGGCTTTATTACGTAATTACCCCATGACTCTAGCTGAAACGGCCTCTATATTTAGTCAATTTATCATCTTCCAAGGGGCCCTAAAGGATGCCGATAAGCAGGCGCGGATTGCGTTAATCGAACTTTTTTTACAAGATGCGACCCAAACCTGCATCGATATTCTCAGTCGTTTCTACTTTGAACGAGAATTATTTAAAGAAAGAGTGCAAGGGGATGTGATGCCTGAACGACTCTCGCACTTGATGGTTGAGGCCCAGAAGGCTAGTTATGGGGATGCTTTGGATAGTGATGCTTTACACCCCTATATGTGGGCAGTAAAGGGGCACTATTATAGTAGCGATCTTTCTTACTATAATTTTCCGTATGCCTTTGGCCAATTATTTGGACTAGGCGTGTATCAATTGTCGCAAAATGAACCTGAAGGCTTTGCTGAGCGGTATGATGCGTTATTGTTACAAAGTGGGCAGAATGCGGCGCCCGAAGTGACAGCAACAGCCGGCATTGATATTACTAATGAGAAGTTTTGGCAACAAAGTATGGCAGTTATTCGCCAGTATGTTGATGAGTTTTGCGAATTGACTGGTTATGAGGGAGAATAAGGATGGCTTTAGAGCTCATTATAGAGAAATTAATTGCTAAAGGTGATGGTCTTGCCCGACATGAGGGGAAGGCAATCTTTGTTTCTGGTGCCTTACCAGGAGAAAAAGTTCTTGCGACATTAACTGAAGAGAAGAAGGATTACGCTAGAGCGGAGGTTATCGAGGTCATTGACGCTTGTCCTGATAGAGTTGAGCCTCCTTGTCCCTATTATGGGGTATGTGGTGGTTGTGATTTACAACACTTGAGTACTGGTGCCCAAGCAGTGCAAAAAGAGTTAATTGTTAAAGAGAATCTTAGTCGCATTGGACGCTTAGATAGTGAGAATATCACAGTTCTTCCAGTTGCCTCTGCTGCTGGGTGGGGCTATCGAAGTCGGGTGCGATTCCATATTGATGTAGAGGGGAAAAAAGTGGGATTTTTAGGACGGATGAGTAATGATCTTGTCGATATTCGCCATTGTCCCATTTTGTGTGATGCGTTAAACCGACTTTTAGATGAAAAGCGTCCCCTTATTTTTAAGGCAGCTGCGATGCGTAAGGCAACCGAAGGGTGGCAAAATCGCAATCGTTATGTCCAAGTTCCCGCTTTTGCTGGTGATACAAAAGTTTCGCTGAGTTCGCGTGAAGTAGCAGTTGAGGTTGCTGGCAAGACTCTTTGGGCCGATTCTAATGTCTTCTTTCAATCTAATCGTTTGGTGTTACCAGCCATGATTGATTTTGTTAAAGCGTACACTACTGGAGCAGTTGTTCTTGATCTCTACGCAGGAGTTGGTACTTTTGCGGCCTTTGTTGAAGAGCCCGGACGGACAGTTATTGCAGTAGAGCAAGATAAGCGTTGTCTCGAACTAGCTCAGAAAAACGTTGGAACAACTGAATTCTTCTCTCAGTCAATTGAACAGTGGATCTTAACTCAACCACATGAAAAAGTTGACACCGTTATTGTCGATCCGCCACGAGTAGGGCTTGATCGTAACGTACTAGAGGGCATTACCGCTCTAAGGCCAGATTCTATTGTATATGTCTCTTGTGATAGTGGCACATTAGCTCGCGATTGTAGCCGCTTTAGTGAGCTGGGATATAAGGTAGATACGTTGCAAGTCTTTGACCTTTATCCTCAGACTTCGCATGTTGAGTGCGTGGTATTGATAACAAGGGTGAAAGAGTGAGTGTGCTGAAAACCCTTATATATCAAGGCTTTTAGCACATATGGGTGTGAAACCCATTGAGTAAAATCATGAAAAAATCGCTTCGAGGGAATAAGTCCATAAGAGCGGTTTTTGATAGTCAAGTGGTCAGGTTAGATGTCATAGCCCCGCGAGTGGTCGGGATAGATGTCAGCCTTCGCGAGTGGTCAGGTTAGATGTTTTTTCGGAGTTTTTTTAAGGTTGTGTGGTCAGGTTGGATGTTTGACAAACATTGCGGAAACTAAAAATAAGGAGGCCAATTATGAACGAAAAGTTTACACTATTTTTAAACGAGGTTCCGCCGAATCTTCAGGAGTTTGTTCTTGAATTAGACGATTATCTTTTGGGGAAAGAGTGCAAGAGAAAGATTGAACCTGCAAAGAACGGATATGTTACCACATATATGCTTCCGGGCTCAGGGAAATCATTATTGAATTATGTTTTTAGGAAAACAGGCATAAAGATAAGGATTTATGCCGCAGGTATAAGTGCCTATGATGCTATCTTGAATGATTTCCCAGATAAAATGAAAAAGGAAATCATTAAATCAGGTGATTGTAAAAAGCTGGTGGGCGGTACCTGTTCGCCTATATGTTCGGCAGGATATACCTTTATAATGGACGGAGTGGAATACAAGAAATGCAGAAGTATGGCTTTTCTGCATAAGATAGACGAAGAAAGTGCTGATTATATTCTTAAGCTAATAAAATCAGAATTGGAAAAGGTGTGATTGTAAAAAAAGCGCACCAGATGAAAGGAGTAGTATTGGCATGGATAATATGAAAATAATTAAACATTTTTATGAATATATCACTTCAAACAACTTGATTGATGAACTTTCTGATTACATTGCAGATAACTGTATTGTAAGAATAGGTGAAAGAATTATTCCGGTAGGTATAGAGGGTATGAAACAACATATGATTGAAGTTCGGAAAACTTACCCAGATTTGAAAATGAAAATTATTCGCCAATACACTGACGGCGATACAGTAATCTCAGAATTTATTATGGAGGGTACACATCTGGGTGAGTGGCTGGGCATGAAGCCCACTGGCAAAAAGCTGCGGATGACAGGTGTTGATATTGATAAGCTGATTGATGGAAAGATTGTTGAGCATGGCGGGGCAGTAAATACATTTGAAGCTCTGTTTGAAGAAGGAATCATTAAGCCGGCATAATGATGATTATATTTGAGCAGTAAAATGGGATACTGCTGATACTATGCTGAAAACAGAATTGAGGAGTTTATTGGCATGAAAAGTACGGAACAAATGCTCAGAAACCCTGATATCGCACCGTCAAGTGATGTTATTGCAAAGGCACTTGGAGAAGCGAACAACACCTATATAAAGTTTATCAACGAAATTGCAAGCCACGATATTCAAATAGATTGGCGTTACTACAACGACGGAAAGGCGTGGTTGGCAAAGGGACTTTTCAAGTGGAGGGGCGTTCGAGGCGGTCAAAATGAAACAACTATTTTCTGGCTATCAATTTGGGACGGCTTTTTTAAGGTGACTATTTATTTCCCCGAAATAGCCCGTGCAGAGGTATTGAGTCTTCCGCTTGACAGTGAGGTTAAGCTAATGATATCGGATTCACAACAAATGGGAAAACTGAAATACTTTCCTATTGTTTTTGACTTGTGTTCGGACGAAATATTTGAGGCAGTTTTCTTGCTGGCTGATTTCAGGAAAAGCATAAAATAGGCGGTGAATATATGGAGATTAAAAAATACAGCAAAGCCGATGAATCCTTACTTTTTGACTTACTTGTTGATGAGGGAGATGAGTGGAGTGATTACCATGGGGTAGTCGGCCGTGATAAGTATATTAAAGCACTTGAATCGAGCATAATTTATATAGCTTGCGATGAAACGCTTGTGTGCGGTTATGCGCGCTGTCGGGAAGATGATAGTTTTGGTGTTTATATATATGATTTGCTCGTAAGAAAAACACATCGGGGAAGGCAAATTGGAAAAAGCCTAATGGAACGGGTATGCCAAGACTTTCCGGATCAACCCGTCTATGTTATGAGCGATATCGATCTATATTACGAAAAACTTGGATATCGTAGAGAGGGTTCAATATTTGGAGTTAAAGCTAAATGAATTAAGGCACACCAGACAATGTTGTTTATTGAAGCGAATAATTTAAATTTGAACGGAGGGTTTTATGGTAAATAAAGCGGATGCCGTTGAGATAATTTCATATGCAGACAATAACGGGATTGATATTTGGCTCGACGGCGGTTGGGGAGTTGATGCGCTATTAGAAACAGAAACAAGAGCGCACAATGATATCGATTTATTTGTGGAAAAAATCAATAGAAGAAAATTTATAGATATAATAAAAGAAAAAGGCTTTTCTGAAATTGAAGAAGCATATACAACTACTTCTCACACGGTTTGGAAAGACGCTAAAGACAGGATAATTGATCTTCATATATTTGAGTTTAACGAAAAAGGATACCTTATTTTTGAGGGAGAAACATATCCCTCAAGTGTATTCAGCGGTATTGGGAAAATAGGTGATAAAGTGGTAAAGTGTATTGGTGCCGAAGATCAAGTTTTATTTCACCTGGGATATGAGCATGATGAAAATGATGTTCATGATGTAAGACTTTTGTGCGAGAGGTTTAATATTCCTATTCCGAATGAATACAAGTAACTGAGCAAATTCTAATTTTGTTCTCAAGTTTGAACACGAGATAAAGCAAGGCACCCTACGCTGACCCGTAGAGTGCCTCGTTTGTTTTCAACCTTATTCATTTACATCCACCGTTACGCCTGATTTAAATTCCACAGTAAATTTCTCCTCGTAGATTGTGACCTTCTCAATCAGCCGCCGTACAAGTTGCTCGTCGTATTCGATAAGGGCGGTGGGCTGTTCTGTTAGAAATGCGCTCATGTCTGCAATCCGTTTTTTCAGTTCCTCACGGTTGACGTTTTCAAGCTGTAGCTTTTGCTTTTGGTCACGCAGTCGGTGAATCTCATCGCCGACTTTATCATAATCGGCATTGGAGGTGGCAAGCTTCAGAAGTTCCGTTTGAAGTTCTTCCAGTCGCTTATCGATATCTGCCAAGGCTTGGTCACTTTCATGAGTAATGATGGTGGCAATGTTATCCTGTAGGGTTGAGAGGAAAGAATCTTTATCGCAAAGTGCCTGATTAATAGCAGTGACCAGCACCTGCTCGATGCTGCTTTCCAGTACCGTGCGGGCATCGCAGAACAAGCCTGTATTTTCTAATCGACTGACACAGCGCCAGACGATGGATTTCTTGCCACGGTTGTTCCAATGAACCCTGCGAAAAACCTCACCGCAGTTGCCGCAGATGACTATCTGAGCAAAGCAGTGATTGCTGCTGAAGGTTCTGGTCTTTCCATTCGGGCTGGTATGGACGATTCGGCGACGGACAAGTTCCTCCTGCACCTGCATGAATACTTCACGCGGAATAATGGCTTCGTGACTGTTTTCTACATAATACTGCGGAACGATACCGTTGTTCTTGACCCGCTTTTTTGTTAGGAAATCTACGGTATATGTTTTTTGCAGAAGTGCGTCGCCGATGTACTTTTCGTTTCGCAGGATCTGATTTATGTTGCTTGTATGCCAGCGTTCCTTGCCAGCACCGTTTAGGATACCGTCCGCTTCCAGACCGCGAGCAATTTTCAGCATACTGGAACCCTCAAGGTATTCTCGGTAAATGCGCTTGATGATTTCAGCTTCCTCGGGCACAATCACCAGACGCTTATTTTCATCCTTGGTATAGCCAAGAAACCGAGCGCAGTTTACTTGAATTTCCCCCTGCTGGTAGCGGTATTGCAAACCAAGCTTTACGTTCTGACTTAAAGATTGGCTTTCCTGCTGGGCGAGGGATGCCATAATTGTGAGCAGGACTTCGCCCTTGGAATCCATGGTGTTTATATTTTCCTTTTCAAAATAAACGGGAATGTTTTTCTCCTTGAGCTGACGAATATATTTCAAACAATCCAGTGTGTTTCGGGCAAATCGGCTGATGGACTTTGTAATGATCATATCGATATTACCGGCCATACACTCGTCAATCATGCGGTTAAATTCTTCGCGTTTCTTAGTATTGGTGCCGGAGATACCGTCGTCCGCAAAAATCCCCGCCAGTACCCAGTCGGGGTGACCTTGTATGTAGGTGGTATAGTGTTCAATCTGCGTGTCATAACTGGTAGCCTGCTCGTCACTGTCCGTGGAAACTCGGCAGTATGCCGCAACCCGGAGTTTGGGTTTTTCTTCGTCTGCACCTTTTCGGGTATGCTTCCTTGCAGGAATCACGGTGACGCTTTTACTTACTGCCATTCTTGTTCACCTCCGTTTCGATTAAACTGTAGGCGTGTTCCGCCTGTGCAAAGGGGTCGTCGAATTCTTCTCTTCCTTCTATTACATGAAAAGCAGCAGGATAGACGACCGTTGTTTCTTCTTTTGGTTCATAAATACGACCGAGTTTCTCAGCCCGCCTGATACGCTCCGCTTCGGCGGATGTAAACGTGTTCGGGTCGATTATGGCGGGGTAATAGTCGTCGCCAAGATAACGCGTATTACGAAGCATTCTGCCGATTCCCGCGTGGAAGGCTGTGATACCCGCCTTCTTTGCAGCAGTTGCCAGTGAATCGCCGGACAAATAGGAATCAAACAAGGTCTTTATCTGCTCGGCTGCTTCGATATCGATTGCGGCTTTTCCGTATTCAATACAGTAGCCAAATGGTGTGTGACTCATTTATCTCACCAGTCTTTCTTTGAGTGTAATGCCGCATTTAAACTCGAATCCAATCTCCGATCTGGAATACACAATAACCCGCTCAACAAAGCGTTTGAAAATGTCCTCGTCAAAGCCCTTCAGAATCGATGCTTTGGTAGCATATTGCAGCAGAGCACTGACTTCACTAAGGTTTTGAAAGTCATTATTACAAAAGACAAACCGGAAGAGCACAGAGAAAGAGTCCAATTGATTGATGCCAGTCTATGCTTTGAGCAGCGCAGGAAACCGATTGGTAATAAACGCGTAGATATCTCCGAAATTTGCCGTGACCTTATTGTAAAGGCCTACGGTGATTACCGTGACAATAGGTATGAAAAAGAAATTGCAGAGGACAAAACCATAGTCTGCAAGAGCAAGGTTATTGATTCTGTGAAGCTCGGGTATAACAAAATAAGATCACGTATACTTAAGTTCGCAATTTGAAAAGAAATTGAAAATGGTCATGAGAAGACCCATACTAGTACGTAACCAAACAACACTAGGAGGGCAAACATCTCATGACCGACTCAAATGTTACCAAAGAGCTGGAGAAAAAGCTACTGTCGTTTATTACAGAAGAGGATCCGATGCTGAGCATGTTGCAGTGGATCACCGAAAAGTTCATGGAGATTGAGGTGGCCAACAAAGTAGGAGCCCAAAAAGGCGAACACAGTCCTGATCGAACTACACACCTCAGTGGCACTCGTATCCGTCGATTCGATACCCGGATGGGTACGATGTATCTAACCATCCCCAAATTGCGTAAAGGTGGGTATGTACCCTTCTTTGTGACAGCGAAGAAGCGAAGCGAACAGGCTTTGATGCAAATCATCCAGGAAGCCTGGGTGAGTGGTATCTCCACACGAAAGATTGAACGGCTTGCCAAGAGCATGGGTATCGAACAGATCTCTGCATCACAGGTATCGGAGGTGAACAAGGAGCTGGATGCGATGGTCGATGAATTCAGGAATCGACCTCTTCAAGCGGAATATCCTATCCTCTGGATTGACGCTTTGTACGAAAAGATCCGGGAGAACGGTCATGTAGTGAGTATGGCGGTACTGGTAGTAAAAGGGGTCACTCTTGATGGTACTGCCCAGATTCTCGCTGTAGAACCGATGCACAATGAATCTGAAGAAACGTATCGTATCCTGTTCCAAAATCTGAAAAATCGGGGAGTCAAACGGGTCTGGTTATGTATCAGTGATGCTCATAAGGGCCTGCAGGCTGCCATCAGCAAAGAGTTTATCGGAACATCATGGCAGCGGTGCAAGGTCCATTTCATGCGCAATATTCTTGCGTACGTGGGACATCGTCATAAGGACAGCTTTGCCAAGCAACTGAAACACATCTGGCTGCAGCCTGATGAAAAGCAAGCTCGCGCCTATGCCCAGTCATTCATGGAATCCTATGAAGCACAATTTCCTGAAGCAATCCGCTGTCTGGAAGAGGGATTGGAGGATTCTCTACAATTCTATCGGTTCGACCAGATCGACCATCGCAAGATATCCTCCACCAACACCCTGGAACGATTGAACCGAGAGATTCGAAGACGTTCGAAGGTGGTAGGTATTTTCCCAAACAAAGACTCATACATCCGATTGATCACCACTTATCTCATTGAGTATGAGGAGGAGTGGCAATCGGGAAGAGCATATGTGAGTATCCAGTCGTTGACTGAACAGAGATTGAAATTGGAAGAGGTTGCATAATGCATGTGGCTTCTCATGACTTATTCAACATGAAATTGCGAACATGTCTGGACACAGGCCAAAATAACGGTGGAAAGTCCTGCAACTGATGAAAATGGTGCTATTATTCTTAAAAAAGGAAAACCAGTAGCGGACAATTCAAAACGCGACACAGAAAATGTGCCACTGGATGAAGATATTGATGAATATTTTCAGCGCGAGGTGTTGCCGTATCGTGAAGGGGCATGGATCGATAAAAACAAAACCAAAGTAGGTTATGAGATTCCTTTTACTCGTACATTCTATGAATACAAGGAACTTGAGCCTGCTGAAGAAATCGCTAAGCGAATTAAAAGTCGTGAGGAGTCCCTGTTAAAAAAACTCGGTGAACTTTTTAGCAAGGATGGTGAATAATATGACTTCTTCTTCAAGATATAGTGAAATGAAGCACAGCGGTATAGAGTGGGTCGGAAATATACCAAGCCACTGGAGCGTAAAAACGCTAAATCAGCTCGTATCGCAAGTAAAAAATAAAAACAGCAAGCTTGAAGAAAAAAACTTGCTTTCACTTAGTTATGGGAAAATAAAAAGAAAGGACATTAATTCAAGTGATGGCCTACTACCTGCTTCTTTTGATGGCTATAACATAATAGAAGCAGGCGATATTGTTCTTCGGCTTACTGACTTGCAGAACGATAAAACAAGTCTTCGTGTCGGCTTGGCAACAGAGTGTGGCATTATTACTTCTGCTTATATAACGCTGCGTCCTTTTGATGTGAAGCAATCTAAATACCTATATTATTTGCTACATTCATTTGATATTAAGAAAGGCTTTTATGGCATGGGGTCTGGTGTCCGCCAAGGGTTAAATTTCAGTGAAGTGAAGGAGTTGCGAATAGCATTGCCTTCTCAAGATGAGATTGAAGCAGTTGCCTCTTATCTCGATGTAAAGTGCGCAAAAATTGACGAAGTCATTTTAGAGACGAAAGCAAGCATTGAGAATTATAAGCTATGGAGAGCATCTATTATTTTTGAAGCTGTTACTAAAGGGATTGACTTTGATGTAAAAATGAAAGTCAGCGGTATTGAATGGATTGGTAATATTCCTGCCAATTGGAATACACGAAAAATCAAGCATGGGTTTTCAATATTCTCGGGTGCAACTCCAAAAAGTGATAATCCTGAATACTGGGATGGAGACATTATTTGGATTACTCCAGCAGATTACAAAACAGAGGATATGTATGTTAGTGAAGGTAGAAAAAACCTGACGCAGTTAGGATATGCATCGTGTGGGGCTACACTTGTTCCTGCTGGAAGTATAATATTCTCTAAAAGGGCACCAGTGGGGAAGGTCGCTATAAACAGTAAGGAGCTGTGTACTAACCAGGGATGTTTATCCTGTGTCCCAAATGAGACTGTGTCCGGTGAGTTTTTTTATTACGCTATGAGTGCTTTTACAGATCAATTTGAATTGATGGGCTCTGGTACTACTTTTAAAGAGATCTCCGCAACATCATTTGCAAATTTTGTTCTACCGTATCCAAAAATTAAAGAGCAACACCGAATTGCAAAATATTTAAATGATGTTTGTTCACATATAACATCTTTAATAACAGAGAAAGAATCTCTTGTCTGCGAACTCGAAGCATATAAACAATCCCTAATTCACGAAGTCGTTACTGGCAAGAGAAAGGTGGTCTAATCCATGAATGAATCAGAAAAAACATTTGAAGAATTTATAGAGGCGTACCTCACCTCTGAAGCCGGAGGTTGGCAAAAAGCCACGGACGTGGGATATTGCAGCGAAGAAAGCCGGGGGATGTCACTCGACATTGTGACGCTGACAGACTTCGTCAAAAGCACACAGCCGATGGCGTGGAAACGTTTTGAACGGATGTGTACCATCAGTCCGGTGCGTCAATTCTATAAAGCATTCGAGAATGCAGTGGTTCAGGACGGTTTGATTTCCGTTTTGCGCCATGGATTTAAGCACCGCGGCATTAACTTTCGTGTGTGCTACTTCAAGCCGGAATCCGAGCTGAATGAGTTGGCCGTTGCTAACTATCAAAAAAATGTTTGTCACTGTATCCGCCAATGGCATTATTCGGAGCAAAACAAAAACAGCATCGATATGATGCTTGCGGTCAATGGCATCCCCGTAGTTGCTGTTGAGCTGAAAAACCAGCTAACCGGTCAGTCGGTTGATGATGCTATGCGCCAATGGGCATACAACCGCAATCCAAAGGAGCCTGCTTTTGGTTTCAACAAAAGGGTTTTAGCTTACTTTGCATGCGACCTCTATAATGTATATATGACAACAAGGCTGGAAGGAGCAACGACACGCTTCCTGCCATTTAATCAAGGAAGCAACGGAGCTGGCAATGATGGAGGTGCGGGTAACCCGCAAAATGCGTCCGACAGCTATGTTACTTCTTATTTTTGGGAAGCTGTGCTTCAAAAAGATAGTCTGATGGATATTTTACAAAAGTTCATTAGCTTCGAAAAAACCGAAAAGAAAGAAACTATGCCTGACGGGTCAACGAACAAAAGGGTTGAAAGCAAAATAATATTCCCTCGGTATCACCAGTTGGATGTGGTGAGAAAATTGGTTGATCATGCTCGCGAGACTGGTTCTGGTCATAACTACCTAATTCAACACAGCGCAGGCTCGGGCAAGTCCAACTCAATAGCCTGGACTGCTTATCGCATGGCCAGCTTGCACGATTCCAATAGCGAGGCAATATTTAATAGTGTCATAATCGTTACTGACCGCCGCGTACTGGACGCACAACTACAGGCCACGGTATCCAGCTTTGACCATACCATCGGCAGTGTCGTCACTATCGATGATAAGAAAAATTCCGGCGACCTTCGAAACGCCATCAACGATGGCAAGCGCATTATTGTTACTACGCTACAGAAGTTCCCTGTTATTTACAATGAAGTGGATTCTGCAGTTGGTAAACGTTATGCTGTTATCGTAGATGAGGCTCATAGCAGCCAAACCGGACAGAGCGCATTGAAATTAAAATCGGCTCTTGCTGATGTCACCGATGCCTTAAAGGAATATGCAGAACTGGAAGAAAAAGCAGTAGCAGAAGTTGAAGCTGATGACATTCTTGTGCAAGATATGCTTAGTCAGGGCAAACACAGCAACCTGAGTTTTTTCGCTTTTACTGCAACACCCAAAAGTAAAACACTGGAGATTTTCGGCGAACCGTATCCTGATGGTTCTTTCCACCCGTTTCATATTTATTCGATGCGTCAGGCAATTGAAGAAGGATTCATTCTCGACGTTCTTGCCAACTATACAACCTACAAAATGTGTTATCAGCTTGCAAAGAACGTACCTGAGAATCCCGATGTGCCGACTTCTAAAGCAGTGCGAACAATCCGACGCTATGAGGAATTACACCCGCACAATCTTCAACAGAAAGCGGCAATCATAATAGAGACTTTTCGTGAAGTTACAAAAAAGAAAATCCACGGTAGAGGCAAGATGATGGTCGTAACAGCTTCTCGCCTTGCCGCAGTACGCTATTATCACGAAATTAAGCGTTATCTTGAAGCAAATAACTACGACGATATAGAAATAATGATAGCCTTTAGTGGCAGTTTGAAAGACCCGGATGATCCAAATGGAGTGGAATACACTGAAAGTGGCATGAATGTTGACCGTAATGGAAACCGCATTAGGGAAAGCCAGACAGCCAGTGTGTTTCATGAAGAAGGTGACGTATTGATTGTGGCTGAAAAGTATCAGACAGGCTTTGACGAACCCTTACTACATACCATGATTGTAGATAAGGAGCTGCGGGATGTTAAGGCTGTTCAGACGCTTAGTCGTGTTAATAGAATATATCCGGGTAAAGAAGACACCTACATTCTTGATTTCGTAAACGATGTTGACCGAATCCGAGAAGCTTTCCAACAGTTCTATACAGAGACCAGTTTGGAAGAAGAGGTTAACTTTGACTTGATTTATACAACGCAGAAGATTTTACACGAGTTCGCCGTTTACACTACTGCTGATATTGAAACGGTAGCCAACATCTATTTCGACCCTGATGTACGCAAAGTGAATGCAACTCAGGGGCAAATATCAAATGCACTAAAACCTATAGCAGACAGATATAACAAGCTCAGTCAAGAGCAACGCTACCAATTTCGGCGAGAGGTACGTGCTTTTGCGAAGTGGTATAATTATATTTCACAGATTACTCGAATGTTTGATAAAGAACTTCATAAGGAATATGTCTTATGCTCTTATCTTGGGAAGCTCTTGCCCGCAGACCCAGCACCGGAGTTTGACCTCGATAACCGAGTGAAGCTGGAGTATTATCGTCTGGAAAAAACCTACGAAGGCGCAATAGAGCTTGATGACAAAACTGGTGAATGGCAAGCTACAAATCCGAAGAAAGCCGGCGGTAAACAAGACAGGCTTAGCCCTCTTGATGAAATCATCGCGAAAATCAACGAAGAATTCTTTGGAGAATTCACGGATGCAGACCGCGTAATGGTGGACACGCTTTACACCAAAATGCGTAAGGATGCGAAAGTGCGTAAAGCTGCAAAAAGCAACGACCGTCAAGTGTACGAGAGGAGCCTTTTCCCTGGTATATTCGATACGACAGCGCAAGAGGCGTATTTGGAAAACACCGAGGCATATGAGCAATTGTTCTTAGATGCCGAAAAATATCGATCCATCCAGCAGGCTCTGGCTGACCGTTTATATAGGGAATTGCATAAAGGTAAATAAGAAGATGGTCTGGAGGGGGGAACTTTGAACGATAAAGTAACACGTCAAATAGAAACCATGAAGCGAGGCTATATTCTTGACCCTAACCGTATTTTAGCGGATTACAGAAAAGAAATAGCCGAGATTCGCGGTTATCATGGTCGGGAATTGTTAGAGCTTCTTCAAAACGCAGTTGATGAACTGGGCGGCACAAATGACCGCTCTGTTTCTGTTGTGCTTCGAGATCATGTGTTGACTATTAGCAATAACGGAAGCTTGTTCACATTTGAGGGTTTTATTTCCCTGATGTATTCAAACCTCAGTCCAAAGCACAACAAAAATGAATATATCGGTAATAAGGGAACGGGATTTCGTTCCATACTAAACTGGGCAGACCGTATCCGTATTTATAGCGGTGACTTGTCTGTTGAGTTTTCTGGCGAGTACGCACAAGAAACACTGACCGAACTGCAAGAGAACGCCGGTGTTGCCGAGTTTTGTGCGTCGCACGATGAAGTTAAACTTGCCACTCTCGTTGCCCCAAGATTGATACCTCCACTACATAATAAAAACCACGACACTGTAATTGAAGTAGAATTAAAATCAAATGTTGTGGATAAAGTGTTAGGACAGATTCAGCAGATCAACTCAAAAACAATCCTATTTTTGGAGAAGTTAGAAAAACTGAATGTTGAGTATAATGGAGATGTCTTGTTGTTTCAAAAAGATCCACCTGAACGCGATAACGACGTTTATGATGTGATGATTACAACTAAAAAAAACGATGAGATAATCGAACGAGATAAGTGGGTTGTTCTATCGAGAGAGGGAGAATTCGAGAAACAAAAATATGGCGTGATGGTTGCCTATAAGGAGGATATGTCAGCAGTTCCTGATGTCTTGTACAGTTATTTTAAGACAAAGGTTCAATTCCCTGTTCACGCACTCGTTCACGCCACATTCGACTTAAACGCAGAAAGAAACCATCTTAGCGAAACAGAGGCCAATAAGCACATCCTTCGCGTTGTTTGCGATACTCTTGTTGAACTTGCACTTCGGGCAACCTCGGAAGATGTAAATTATGCAGCCCTTTCTTTGCTTTCCACAATAAGAGACTTCCCAAGCGAGCTAAACTGGGATGATTTTAGTATTAACGAATATTACCTTGATGCAGTTGCAGCAAATTGTGTTTTCCCCACCGTAAATGGAAAATATATTTCGTTTGACGAAAAGCCGAAATTCTACTACAGCAACATCGCTGATTTCTTGCACGGTGATGCTTTTGAAACGTTAATGCCTTCAACGGAGAATATCGAGATTAGGAATTTACTAAAAGCGATTTCAAAGCACAGAAAGTTGGGGACGCGTTATTCGTATAATGAGATCACAACGGGTATTAATGTGACTTTGCCTTCGCTTCAAATCCGAGAAAGAGCAGCACTGTGGCTTGCCTTTGTAAATGAGTATAAAAACGAGATTTCATCAGACCTCAAGCCGCATTTTGTTATAGATAGCAACGGTAAGGCTGTAATAGATGGTCAGCAAGTGTTTCTACCGGCAGAAAATATCAATTTCTCCTCTCCACCTGATTTTACAAAAATTGTATTCATGCATAAAGACCTTGTAGCTGCATTGCGAGATATGCAAGGTAAAGATGGTTCGTTGAGAATTCTCGCTACGGAACTTTCAAAATTTGATGTCCGTGAGTACAACCTCGTAAATATCGTTAATGCCGTCATTTCGCGTTTGAGAAACCGCGCTCATCAAGCAAGCAAAAAAACAAGAGGGTGCTACGAAGAGACCGTCGAGTGGTTATGGAAGTTGTGGAAAGCCGGTATTTTGAAAAACGAAATGCCGACGATGACCACTGTTCCATTGATGAACCGTAACGGAGAAGCAAGAAATGCAAACGAATTATATTTCGGTCAAGAGTTTGGCAACGATGTAACCGAGTACCTGTTTACAAGTCGCAACGACCTTTTTGTTGCACTACCCAAACGAATAAAACTAACAGGATTATCTATACAACAGTATAGAGACTTCTTGTCTGCTTTAGGCGTTGCCCGCTTTCCCCGTAAAAAGAAAACAAGGATCCAGCCAATCCCGGCAGATTATAAAGAACTTTTATATAAGAATATAAAAAAATACCCCCTGCTCGCTGAGGATAATCGTTATTACAACGAACAAGAACTTCGCGTAGCAACCCTTAGTCACGTTGAGGTTGCTACGGTAGAGCACATTGATTTAATTCTCGAAAAAGCGACTACAAAAAGCATTATTGATTGGATTAGACAAGACGAAAGCCTGCGTCAATTGTTGATGAGTTATGAACCCAGCACAAGTCATGCTATTGTCTATAACCAATATCAGCAAAGACCTCGTACAATCAGTGGTGAACAGTTGACTTCTTACCTACGGTTTATATTCGCCTCGAACAAATGGATAGAAGTTGATGGCAGCAGGTACTCTCCTAAGCAGTGTATGTTTGTGGGCAGAATTGGTACGCTATTTGCGCCTATTGTTGTCGCACCTGTTTTGGACTTATTTATTGATAATCAAAACCGGAGAATATCGGAAACAAACGCTATTCAGGATGTTTTGGAACAGATAGGCGCTGCATCAGATTATTCGGAATTGGATACGGAAGCAATTTACTCATTACTGCTGGCGTTGCCTGAAGTCGACGAAAGCGGCGACATAAGCAAAGCACTCTATACATCAGTTTTGAAAAGCGGAGGATTGAGAAGTCTCGACATCAAAAACTCTAAGTATCGGGAGTTCATGAAAAACGGAAGAGTGTATTGCAAATCATCAAAAACGTATATGGCAATACAGGACGTTCACTATTTAACCGAAAAGACGGTGAGTCGTGAAATACTTAAAGAATTCAATTTGATTGCTATTCCGAGCAGACAAAACCAAGAAAATATAAAACGCTATTTCGGCGTATCGCCACTGAGGATAAAAGGCTCCGTGGTTGGTGAACCAAAAATTCACCCAGAAAGTATTGCCTTTGAGCAGGACTTTAATGAATTTATCTGTTATGCCTTTTGCTCGCGTGTCGACATTGCAAAACAGAGCGAAATTTCCACAGTCAAGGCTTTGAAAGTGCGTTTGTGTACTGACATAATAGCTGACTACGGTAAAGGCGAAGTCGTCTTAGCCGGCGGCTCTTATATAAGAGGTAAGAACTGTGTTTATGTTCAAGCTCCAGAAAATGGTGGTCAATTGAAACAGCTAAAGAACAATGTGGATTTCTGCTCCGCAATTGCCGAGATATTTATGACGGCCATTGATATTCAAGACGACACTCTGTTTGGGTATGTGCGTTCTTTATATGAAAAAGAAGCTCACAATCGAAATGCACTAATCTTGCATGATTTTGACGACTTAGGCATTCTTGAACGGTCTCGTGATACTCTCAATCGCACACAATCCGAAAAGGAAATGTTCATTACGGCTTGCATCCTTTTTGCGGGAAAAGACGGCACTATGGCAGTTGAAGCTGACATAGAGGATATTAATTTCACCAATTTTATTTCGACGGTAAACGCTGAGCCGCTTGTCCGAATTCTACACAGCTTAAATATTGACGTGGATGATTTCAATGAGAAGTCCGAGGTCATCATTGACTTGCGCCCGTATTATATTGAGTGTTTACAAAAAATGATTATCGACAGAACCCTCGCATACAAAAACGGACTATTTAAAATGCTCAAGAATGAGCCTGTTAGTGAGAGACGCACGTTCTTAAAACAATTAGAAAAATACAAGAGTTTTGCCTTCAACCCTCCAAACAGCGTCCACTATGATTGGCAGGAAATGTTTATGCAGCAATTTGGGGATATTATCGCCACAGCATCCGATGATAGTGCAGATGCTGCTTGGAAGGTAAACAGGGAATTTTTTATACAGGATAAGGATATTACCATAGTGAACGACCTGCTTATCGATGCGGAAATGGAGAGTCTTTTATACTTCGGCGACTTTAACGTGCTTGACGAAGCATATAACACCCGAAAAGCTGATCTTGATAATGTGCAAGCGCAAGAATTGAAAACGCTTGGTGCAGCATCTGCATCCCCCGTTCCTATTAAAACGATAGATGTTAGCGCACCACCTGCAACTTCATCCTCAAGAAATGGACAAACACCACGTATAGGCAGCCGTATGGCGGGAATGAAGAGAGAACGCAATATATCGGATTGGGGTGCTTTTGCCGAAAGATTTGTATATGACCAGATGAAATCAACCTACCAAAATGTGGTCTGGGTTTCGGAAAACGCAAAAAAGGATGGCGTTAACCCTGATGGCATTGGCGGGTTGGGTTACGACCTGAAGTATACCAATGAAGACGGTGAAACTATATTTGTTGAAATAAAATCCACCTCTGGAACAGGAATCTCATTTATGATTACAGAAAACGAGCTGAACTTTGCCGAAACACACCCAATGCAATATGAGGTGATTTTGGTTACTGATGTAATGGATGACGATGAGCGGGAAATATACAGGCTTGAAAATCTTTTCAATTACGCAGACGGTGAAGGTCGTTATAGCAATTCGAGATTCAGTATTTCAGGAGACAATTACACGATACGCTGTCAGATTGGAGAGCCTGTAGATGATTAGGAGAAGAGGGCAACCACTGTATGGGTACCGAACCACCAAGGCTGGAAAAGCTTATTAAAGATTTGCGAGAAGCAACAGAAACTTGGGAGATTTCTAAACATAGATTTCAATACGGGTACCAGCAGATGGAGCAACGGCAACGACGATGTCGAGTTCGGACTGGGCAGTTTGGATGGGATTGACGACGTCTGAAGGTTTATGCTTTACAATAACACAAGCCTGTTTGTGGGTTGCTTTTGGACAGTTGGGATGTCTTGGAATAATGATTGTACGAGCAGTCTACGAGAACTCCCTGACTCTACGAATGTTTGAATTCTGGTTTAGCGAAGGAGGGCGGAGCATACACTTCGCGGGAGGGTTTATGAGGATTTCTAATATTAAGATTTCTAACTACAGAAATATCGACGGGATAGGTGTTTGTTTTAATCCGGATTGCAATTATATCATCGGAGAAAACAATCTGGGTAAGAGCAACTTCCTGTCGCTTCTTGGTACTGTGTGTAATGGCAAGGGATTTGACGAAAAGGATTTTTCTGACCCTGAAAAAGCTATCGAGGTCGAATTAGATATCAGACTTCTCCCCAATGAACAAGGTTTTTTCGGTGATAACTTTTCACCGGATGATGCTTCACTGTTGAAGATTCGTTATTATCAGACCATTAAGGAAGCCTATCCAACAATTGTCAGTGCAGACTCAAATGAGAGTATACAGACGAGGCTCATCAGGAAAATTAATTTCCTGAAATATGAAACTACGTCTATGCCGAGTAGGGAGTTGCGTCTTGATACCCAAAAGGGAGCCGGACTCCTCATTAACGGAATCATTGAAAGGTTTATTGGCGATAGTGTTCCATCGTTTTTGAATGACACTCAAGTAGATAGCTTAAGGGAGTTTATTAACAGTCACCTTAGCAAAATTCGCAGTTTCCGTGACTATGCGATAAAGGCGACTATCGCTCCGAACCCTACGGAAATGCTAACAAGCCTTTTTTATCTTTCTGATGGCGACAGAAAAATTGAAACCACAGGAAGCGGCGTCCAGTATATGGCGATGGCTTCAATAAATATTCTGTGCCAGATAATGGAATTATACAAAAGCAAGTCCGCTCCGTTCGAGGAACAACTATATACCGACGACAAAGGTAAAAAACTTTTGCCACTCGTGCTGGCGATTGATGAGCCGGAAGTCCACCTGCACCCATATTTGCAGAGGTCTCTTATCGGTTACTACAAGCGAATACTGCGTAACGAGGACCCTGAGTTTGCAGACCTATTGAATACTTGCTTCGGTATTGACGGTATCAACGGACAGTTGATTATTGTCACGCACTCGACGGACGCATTGGTTGGTGATTATCGCAACCTTATCCGTTTCTACAAGGACGGAAATAAGACATCGGTAATCAGTGGATATGATTTGCGTCCGATTGAACACACTAATAACGAGGGGCGTATTAAAACCGAAGATGAAAAGCACCTCATTATGCACTTCCCTGAAATCAAGGAGGCGTTTTATGCCAAAAGCGCCATCTTGATTGAAGGCGAGACGGAATACGGCTGTATCCACGCTTTTTCCAATAAGATAGGCATTGCTTTAGATGATTATGGTATTTGCGTGATAAATGCAAGAGGTGAGGGTTCTATTAAGCCGCTTCGCCAGCTGCTTAGGCTATTTGCCGTTCCAAGCATTGCCATTTATGACGGGGATGTTAAAGCTGGTCAGAGTGCTAATGACGCTGAGTTTTTTACAAAAGAATTATGTTTCGAGATTGAAGTAGTCAAAACGTTATTTGCAAACGATAAGACTTCAGTCGTTCGTAAGATTGCGCTGGATTTAGACCATAAAGCCGAGTCAGTAGCATTGGACGTGGATTTCGTCCGGAAGCATTTCAAGAAGATGGGCATAGATATCAACGGCTACACACCTAAGAAGTTATCGGATGTAAGTGTCACCGATGAAACTGAATTCTGTCAGATGTACTCAGCTTGGTTTATGGCAAAAAAAGGCGTCCTCCTTGGACGCATTGTTGGTGAATCGCTTCCCGCCGAACTTATACCCACTTGCTATAGCGACGCTATAAAGAAAGCACAGGAGGTGGCGACCAATGACTAACGCTACTCTCGCTGAAATAAAGGAGAAAATCTCTGTCCAACACGAAGGTGATGAGAAACAACTTGAAGTAATTTTTTCAGATAGTCTGCGCCTGATTGTTGAAGCTCCTGCCGGATATGGAAAAACCACGACGATGATTAGTCGCATTGCCTATTTATTTGCTTCGGGAGGCATACCAAATCCTAAGCGCATCCTTGGTCTCACATTTAGCGTAAACGCTGCGCTGAAAGTCAAACGCGAAGTCGCTGAAAAATTGCCTGTTCTGCTCGGTTTACAGAACAGCCCTGTTGCCTTAGGCGAAAAAGTAACCGTCACGAACTACCACGGATTCTGCAAAGGTGTTCTGAAAAAGTATGGGTATCTCATTGCTGATGCCTTGCGTAAGGATGTCAATCTTTTTCGAGCCGTTGGTGATGGCGACATTGAAAGACAGTCGAGCCTAAAAACAGTTCTTTCATTAGATGAACTTGAAAAACTCAAAGCCGTGGAAATCGCAGTCAAAGAGGCTCGGGTTCCAGACGCACAAACAATCCACGCCTATAATGAGATTGTTACCAAGAAGCTACTACCGCTGGAGTATATTACCCACAATGCTGTAATCCTATTGGTATTGGAGATGTTTGACCGTTTTCCCGAGGTCAAAAGATTTTACCAGAGCTATTACCCTCTTATCGTTGTCGATGAGTTTCAGGATACAAACTGCATTGCCTGGAGATTGCTTGAGGCAATTATCGTTGAACAGTCACAACTTGTTTTTCTTGGAGATCCGCTTCAAAGAATTTACGGATTCATTGGAGCGTTACCTGACATAATGACAATGGTTGCTGACAAATACGAAATGACTAAAGTTGTGCTGTCTAAGAACTATCGATTCCGTAACAACCCCGAAATGTTAAAATTAGATAAGAACATCAGGGAGAACGCTGCATCATGTTTCTCTGCAACCATATCAAATGATAACGTAGCGAAGTTGCCTGCCTTTTGGGGAACAACTCAGCAAGATGAAGCACTGCAGATTGTGGCAAAAGTCCAGTCTCTGATGGGTGACAAAACAAACAGAATCGCTATCCTTTTTAGGGGTCGAGGCAAGAACGCCGAAATGGTAGAAACAGAACTTACCGATAAAAAAGTAGCGTACTTCTACGGTATGTTCACTGATGAAGATGCCGAGTATGTAGAATTTCACAACAAATGCCATGAGATGTTTATAAAGCGCTTCGGGAAATCCAAAAGCATCAACAAGAAAGCTTTAATTTCTTTCTCCGACAACGTCAAAAAAGCATATGAAGTAGCGACAGGCAAAACAATTGACTCATTGCTCCGCTTGCTTGATGCTCTTGTTGAGAAAGTATCAATCGATTACTCAGACCTCTTGTCCGAGGATAAGTACAATCTGCTCTTGGATATTTTTGAGAACCGCCAGTTGAAACAAGCTATGGAGTATGTGGACTCGCAAGTTATACTTTCTACTGTCCACGGAGCGAAAGGGCTTGAGTGGGACTATGTTGTGCTCGCGGATGTGGAACGATGGGTATTCCCCGGATACTATACCTGTAACGATTGCCCAAACAAATTCGCTTCTACGACTAATTGTCGGTGTTCTTTACCAATCCCTCTGTCGGCGGGTTTTCGGGATATCGCTTTAGACGAGTTGTCGGTATTCTATGTAGGAATAACACGAGCACGAAAGCAGGTGTTTCTTTCAGCGAGCTCCAAAAGGTTAGACAATTTCGGAAATGAAAAGAGCAGTATCTTTTCCTGTTTGGCAACTATCAATGGTGTAAAACTGGTAAAGGCAGATACGGTGGCAACTTCATAGGGGTGTGCAAAAGCGGTGCATCTTTTAACGATTTGATTTGGGCGGTGCATTTTATCAATAGTTAGTTCCTTTGCCACCGGAGATGACAGGAAATAAACCCCATGTATCGACTTGTTCCCCCGAACGGACAAAAACCATTGACCTATTCCCTCGAACAGAACACCCCCATAAAAACCACTATTGACCTGTTCCCGAGAACGGACAAAACGAAAAATACATACCAGACATCAACCTGATGCTCTCGTTCCATGTTGAAGCGGCAGTTTTTCTTAAGCCTGTTTAAGCATAACATCGCGTTTTTATTTTTAAAGCATAGAAACACAACGATTTCATCGGTGAGAATTCCTATTATGTTGTTAATAGGAATATCTTGCTTTTTGCCTGTGCTCAATCTTTTTTTATAGATCGACGTATGCACTAGGAAATAGTGCTAATCAATTTACTTCCTACTAAATTATGTGTGTTCGTTGCATTCCTAATTCCCTCTCTTCGAGCTTCAGTATTTCCAATTTAACGTTTAGGGGCTATTGGTGAACAGAATTAGCTAATATAGGGTGATTTTTGGGGTCCTATAAACTTGACACTCATCGTAATTAGAATTAAGGTGAACCTTGATTCATTAAATGAATCTAAGTTCATTACGTATATTTGGAGATGATTACATGAGTAGCAATAATACCAACAGAGCTGAACTAATGGCACAGGGTCCTATTAAAAAGACCCTTTTAACACTTGCTATCCCAACTATCATCGCAACAATAATTAATGCTGTGTATAATTTTGTAGATACCCTGTTTGTAGGAATGTTACATGATACTGCTGCCATGGGGGCTGTAACGGTAGCATTTCCCCTGTTTATGATCTTGGCAGCTATTGGACAAATGTTAGGAGTTGGAGCAGGCTCTTATATTTCTAGAAGTCTCGGAGCTAGAGATAAAGAAACAGCGGATAAAACAGCATCGACTGCCCTTTTTTTAGCAATTATTATTGCTGCGGTAGTGACCGTATTGGTGCTATTATTTTTAGATCCCATATTGAAACTCATGGGCGCAACTGAATCAGTATTAGTGCCTGGGAGAAACTATTCCTTTTGGATTGTAGGAGGAGCTTTATTTACCATAATAAATATGACGTTAAACAACATAATAAGAGCTGAAGGCAATACAAGATACAGTATGAATGCTTTAATTATTGGTGCAGTTTTAAATATAATATTTGATCCAATACTGATGTTTACATGCAAGTTGGGACTGCGGGGGGCCGCTATTGCCACTGTACTAGGGCAGCTAATATCGACTGTGTATCTGTTAAAATATTTTATAGGTAAGAGCTCCTATGTCACGATAAGTAAAAAGAATATTAGTAGGGAAAGTGAGATCTATAAAGAGATATTTAAGATTGGGTTACCTGTGTTTTTTATGCAGTTTTTATCGAGTATGGCCTTTAGTCTACAAAATGTTGCGGCATCAGCTTATGGAGAAAATGCCCTAGCCGCTATAGGGATTACACTTAAAATAACCATGATCCCTTTGTTTGTAATGATGGGGTATAATCAAGGTTTCCAACCGTTTGCCGCCTATAATTATGGGGCAAGAAATTATGAAAGGATTCGGGAGGGCTTAAAGATATCAACCAGATGGATGGTTTTATTTGGATTCATTGCCTTGGTGATATTTTTATTTGTTCCACAGCAGTTAATGAAAATATTTTCAAATGATCCAAAAGTAATTGAATATGGAGTTAATAATTTATTGGCATACAATATATTTTTACCATTGATCGGGTATATGATGATACATACAGGATTATTCCAAAGTTTTGGAAAAGGGAAGCAAGCTGCAGTTTTAGCACTTGTGCGACAAGGCCTTTTCTTTATTCCGTTACTTTTAATTTTTCCTCCTCTATTTAATGCATTTAGTGGCCAATTGTCATTCATGATAAATGCATTTCCATATAGCATGCCTGCAGGTTTAGCTGGAATAATGTCTGCACAGCCAGTAGCTGATATACTTTCTATTATTCTAACAGCCCTTTTTGCATATACGATTAAAAAAGAGATCTCGGTTGAAGAGAAAAAAAATATAGAAGAGTTAGGTGGAACACATGCCAAAAATAATACTTAATATCGAAGATAGGATATTTTTATCAGCAAAAGAGCTGTTCTATGAAAAGGGTTATGAACAGGCAAATATGAAAGAAATTGCCAAAAGAGCAGATTTAGCAGTAGGGACACTCTATAATTATTTTCCTAATAAAAACGAATTGTATTTTTCCGTATTGGAAAAAAGCTGGAACGGTACATTTGAAAAACTTGACCAGTTGCAGGACAACATTCTTTCTGAAAAAGAAAGACTAAGATCTTCTATAGCACTTATATATGAAGAGGTTGTCGATAGGAAATGTATGGGAGTTCAAGTTAGAAAAGTAAAAGATTTAACAGGTAACACATCCATTAAAAATATTGAAAAAAAGATTTTGTGCAATACCAAGGCAATATTTAAAAATATCAAGATTAAAAAACAGTTTGAAAATGATGAACATATGCTAGAAAAGTTAGTGTATTCCCTCCTTATAAACCTAACTATGTTAGTTGATTATTACCCAGAAGATAAGAGCAAAAATATAGAGTATCTCTATAATGGAATAGTGGGGTTTTTTGAGTAGGAAGGGGAGGCAAGGATTTATTCTGTATAGATAGAAACATTCACATAATACAAAGAGTAACCGCCTGACATCCCTTAAAAGTTATCGTGACATGTCAAAATGGCGGTTCATCTTAAGTCGGTTTAATTATTTCCCGTAGATGCGTGGATTGGGGCTTTTAACCACAAAGAACTCACAGATTGCATCATGTTCATTGCGTACTTTCATTTGTGTGTCAAAGGGGATGTTGACAATAGTACCGTGGCTATAGTGGTGGGGCTCTTGTTCGCCCAACTCTAAAGTCAAGGTGCCCCTAACTATAATCATGTGCACATAAGAGTTGGCACGATGATCTGGGACTTTATCCCCTTTTGGTAAAATTATGTGATTTATCATCACCGGATCGTCATCAATCAATTTTTCGATAGTTTTAGCCTCATCAATCTTATAGGCATAGGTTCGTTCAATCATGGATTTCTCCCTTCAGTAATATTTCAACCATTGTTAATTTGGTTACGATACGGTAAATATAATCAAGGAAGGCTAATAAGAAAAGTAGGTGATGGAAAAAAGCGTTTCAACCTCATATTTAGGTGTGGTGGCGAAATTCTTATTGTTCAGTTTTAGGGATGTTGCTTAGTTATTTAATGTGAGGCCATGTTATTTGCTGGGTTTTGTGCTATTCTGCGTACGTATAGATGAAAAGAAGAGGCTGAGGTATTAAAAGCTAGTGAAAGTTAATAAAACAACGATATTTCGTTTTCTCAGGTATCTTCCTCTAATTGTGCTAGTAGTGTTATTAACCTTCTTTGTGGTGCGTAATGGAATTTCGGCCATAGACAATCTAATTGCGAAGTTCAGTAATAGGCGCTGGTTAACAGCTGCGGCTTTTATGGGTTTGTTTTTGATTAAATCGGTCTCGTTTGGGTTGCCCTACACGCTATTATACATTGCAATCGGATCTATCTATCCGCTTGGTTGGGCGCTTGTACTGAATATTTTGGGGATTGCAGTAAATATGCAAATTCCCTATTTCTTTGGACGTAGCGCTGGCAGAGGATACACAGATCGGTTATTGGTAAAATTCCCAAAATTTGGAGATTTAGAGGGTTTTAGCCAACGTTCCGGAGTTTTTTTCACCTTCATGGTAAAGTTCATTGGGCTAGTTCCCCATGAAATATCTAATATTTTTCTAGGTTCGCTCCATGTTCCCTATGTAAAATATATGACTGGAGGAATTTTAGGATTATTACCGGGTATGGTTGCTACGACTTTAATTGGTATTAGTATAAAAACACCAGATTCTCCCGTTTTCATTATTTCGGTAGTGGTTGTTGTGCTTTTAGTCGTACTTTCGTTTATTTTATATCGCAGGCAAGTTAGTTCCAATTCACCTTGAATATGATTATACTAGTAATTGGGAACTTGTTGTGGAGGTTCTGTAATGGATTTTTTGCAAAATATGGGTATCTGGATATATTTTGTTATATTTTTTGGCAAAATTCTTGAAGTAACAGTGGCTACAGTGCGCATGGTACTTATTAACCGTGGAGAGCGGGTAAAAGGTACCATTATAGCTTTCTTCGATATTCTTTTATGGCTTGTGATTACCGGGACTGTATTGCAAGGGTTTCAAGAGGATCCCTTACGCATAGTGGTCTTTGCTTTAGCTTTTGCAGTTGGCAATTATATGGGATCTTGGCTTGAAGATAAATTGGCGTTTGGTTTGAGTTCAATCCAGATTATTGTTCCGGAATCAGAAAAGAGTAAAAACCTTGCTAATGTATTACGTAATGAAAGTTTTGGCGTGACTGTAGTTAAAGGTACCGGCCGGAGTGGAGAAAGAGATTTATTGTTACTGCATCTCAAGCGGAAGCGCATTGCTGAAGCTATAAACCTTATAAATGAGAACTTTCCTGAAGCTGTTATCGTAGTGAATGACTCGCGAGTAATTAGGGGCGGATTTATTTCCATGAAATAGTCTTGTTCAATTCACATGCATTAATATTCTGCAAGTTTAGGTATAATTACTTCCACTAATAGTCACACCTACTTGAGTGTGTTACACTATTCATGATTCCTTTCTGAAAGGAGGATCTGTGAATGAAAGATGGGTTTATCCGGGTAGCTGTGGCTACTCCAGCACTTCGTGTAGCCGATTGTCCCTATAATGCCGAACAAACTATTCTCCACATGCAAGCGGCCGAGAAGCAACACGTAGCACTTCTAGTATTCCCTGAACTCGGTTTGACAGCCTACACTTGCGGTGATTTATTTTTGCAACCAACATTACTCAATGGTGCTGTGGCAGCTCTAAAGCAGGTCGTCGAGGCTTCTGCTCATCTCCAGGTAATTGCCATTGTAGGTTTGCCGCTCCTTTGGCGGGGTAAACTCTATAATTGTGGAGTAGTTGTTCACCAAGGAGCGATCCTTGGAGTAGTTCCTAAAACACATCTTCCTAATTACCAAGAATATTATGAGAAGCGTTGGTTTACCCCAGCACCATCTTCAAAAGGATTAATTGAAATTCTTGGGTGCAAGTGTCCGTTTGGTACCGATATAATTTTCTGTTCTTCGCAGGTGGAAAATTTTACTTTTGCTATTGAAATATGTGAGGATGCATCGTCTTTAACACCACCTTCTACTCGGCATGCCCAAGCAGGTGCTTTTATTATTGCTAATCTATCGGCGAGTAATGAGTTGGTAGGTAAGGCCGCCTATCGGGAGCAACTCGTCAAAGGGCGGTCGTCTGCGTTAATAAGTGCCTATCTTTATGCTAACGCTGGTAGTGGCGAATCAACTACTGATATGGTGTTCGCCGGTCATAATTTGCTTGCTGAAAATGGGATTATTCTCAAAGCGTGTGAGGTGCCGTTTGAAGGGATTTTAACAAGTGAAATTGATGTTAATCGGTTAGCGAATGAGCGCTTGCGCAATACAACGTTTGAGGCGCCCAATGAAGAGGTCTATTCTTTTGTTGAATTTTCACATGTTGTTACAAAGACGAGCCTTGAACGCGAGTTCAATCGTCATCCGTTTGTGCCTGCTGCCGGTCCTGATCGCACCCAACGCTGCAAATCTATTTTGATGGTCCAATCTCTGGGTCTAGGTGCTCGTTTAAAACATATTAAGGCTAAAAAGGTTGTTATTGGTGTTTCTGGTGGACTTGATTCGACATTGGCACTTTTGGTTGCTGTGGAGGCTTTTGATCGGTTAAAATTACCCAGAAGTGGCATTCTTGCCATAACAATGCCCTGTTTTGGAACCACCGCCAAAACTCTTGAAAATGCAGAGGCTTTAGCAGCCGCACTAAAGGTTACATTACGCAAGATTGATATCACAAAAGCTGTATTACAACATTTTGAAGATATTGGGCATGATCAGAATGTGCATGATGTGACCTATGAGAATTCGCAAGCACGTGAGCGTACGCAAGTGCTCATGGATATTGCTAATGCTGAATCGGCAATAGTGGTAGGGACGGGGGACTTATCTGAGTTAGCCCTTGGCTGGGCAACCTATAACGGGGATCATATGTCGATGTACGGAGTGAATGCTTCAGTGCCTAAAACCTTGATTCGTCATTTGATTGAGTATTATGGAGAAAGTAGTGATTCGAAATCCTTGAAAAAAGTGTTGCTCGATATTGCCGATACTCCAGTAAGTCCAGAATTATTGCCAGCCCGTAATGGAGAAATTTCCCAAGTAACTGAAGATATTGTTGGTCCGTACGAACTCCATGATTTCTTCCTTTACTACACAATCCGTTGGGCTTTTGAACCAAGGAAAGTCTATCGTTTGGCCAAAATCGCTTTTAAGGGGTTGTATGAGGCGACCACCATCCTTAGTTGGCTTAAGTTGTTTTATCGCCGCTTCTTTGCGCAACAATTTAAACGTTCATGTCTACCCGATGGTCCAAAGATCGGTTCGGTCTCTTTAAGCCCACGGGGAGATTGGCGTATGCCGAGCGATGCCAGTGTAGCAGTATGGCTGGAAGCTCTAGAAGATTTGTAAAATGGATTATTTGTTGGCATATATGTATATGACACTTTTGCGAATTTTGTAAATCTATATCAAATAAGGAATTTCTTAAAAATCTCTGGTATTTTTGTATCCTTTTGCCTTTTAGTGTTGTTATGTATATGCTATGTGTTTTATATAACTATTACATAAGAGGAGTAGGGTTACTATCATATGCGCAAAAAATTGTTTTGCTTCTTGCTGGTTGTGCTTTGTATTCCAACATTGGTTGGGGCGCGCAGTCTATTTGAAATTGATTTAGGTGTATCGGGAATTTACAATACCGATAGCCCTGATACTGTGGAAAGTTTTTTTGAAGGAATGGGTAGTGGCGATAATTGGACAGTGGGAATTGGGGTAAATACACGACTCTCTTTGTTCAATATTTCGTTCTTGGCAATGGTTCCAAATGGAGGAGAGGAAGAACTCCAGAAGCTTGGCTTGCTTACTTCGCTGACGATCGACATACCGTTAATTACTAACGGCCTATATTTAAACGTGGGTGGTGGTTTGACAACAGATTTCACGTTTGCTAGCGATGGATCTGAGACTCGGATATTACATCGTCCAGCAGCAGATGTTACCTTTCTAGATGTGGTGGAGCAATCACCAATCCATCTAAAATATGGTTTAGACGTGCTCTTCGGTTCTGCAAAAATTGGTTTGTTCTATCTGATAGACACCAAGGCAACGATGAAACGTTTAGCAGAGCCTGAAGGCTGGGCTGATCTTTTTACTTCAACTGGTCAAGACAAAGTTGGAGTGATGCTACAACTGGCACTATTTTAAATAAAATACATTGAAACCTTGCGGTTTTGTGTATGTTATAATATTGTAATGATACAGGGATAAAGTCCCTAAGAAAGGAGTAAGTTAATGAAGAAGACATTAATGGTTTTATTAGTAGTGCTTTTTCTGGTTCCAGCCGGATTATTTGCCGGGATATTTGACCTTAGCCTTGGGGCTACAGCACAGTATAATGGGTCAGTGAGCGTGGATCAAGGTTTCACATGGGAAGAAGGGATGAACAAAGTTGAAAATTATGAGTTTGGTCCTGATATCCGGATGCGACTGCTCTTTGTAGAGTTAGATATTGCAGCCTTGTACTCCAAACTCGAAACTGGTCATAAATTTTCAGGAATAGCCACAGGTGGCCTCTCCCTTGACTTATTAGGTTTGCTGCGCATTGGTGTCGGTATGGGACCACGTCTTACAGCTGTGTTTGATGAAGATTGGGGTAATGCGAAAGTTTTAGACCCAAGTGGAAATGAGATTGATGAAGATACAGATTTTGCTTTAGCGTTCATGAATGCTCCAATGACGTATCGTATTACTGCTGACCTTAAATTGGGTAAAATTCTAGTTGGGTTGAATTACATGATTGATTCTGGATTTACCTTTGAGAAATCGAATTATGATAAATTGTTGCCTAATTTTGAAAATGGTGGCGCCATAGGTGCTTCGGTACTGTTTACCCTTTTCTAGACAGAGAGCCTTTAATCTACTGGCCCCGTGCTGCAAACACGGGGCTTGTTTATGGCTGAGGAGAACAATCTTTTGCTTAAAAAAATTGCCAGCATTATTATATTAATACTATTTATCCCCATTTCTGTTATGGCTGGCTCTCATTTTTCATTAGGATTCGGTTCGATCAATCAATTCCAACTAAGTGTTGCATCTTCAGAAACCAATGTTGCTTCGATAATAGATGTTCACAATTGGGCAACTGGTGGAGAGTTGCGTTCTAGGATTTATGGCGTAAATCTTGATTGCTATTTCTTACTTCAGCAAGGCGAGATTATAGATGTAACTGAGAATGGATTGCCTGTTTTTGCCGATAATATTTCACAACGTATTTTTGGTATGGTAGGCATAGGGTTTTCAACCGATGTTGCAGCAGCAACAACATTAAGTTTATCAGCTGGGTCCCTTTTAGGGATCGACGTTAGTCAAAGTTTTGATGTTAGGTTTTGGGCTGGGGATAGGGATAATGTATGTACAAAGGGGAATTGGAGTGAATTCTTATCCAATATTCCTCTTGCCTATCGTCTGCGCCTCGATTTCAATTTATCTCGTTTCTCCCTTGGTATCCATTACCAAGTGCCTTCACTAGGTTTCTCCTATGCGCAAAGTTCTTGGTCGGCTTTAGAGCCTGAATGGAATCAAGGTCGCCTAGGTGCCTCTTTTATTACCAGAATTTTCTAATGTTTGCGACAACTAGTGATACATGCCAAAATATGGTAAACTGACCGACGATTTCGTAGGAGTCAACTATGCGTACATTTAGATTTTTTGGTTCACTTTTGATAGCAATTTTACTTGCTGTTGTTGTTTTTTTTGTTCTTTATTTCTTTGTTCCTTCAGTATCAGAGGAATTTTTCGGGTTGAGTTATCAATCATCGAAGGATATGGAACAATTAAAAAGTGCGGTGCATGATATTTTAGAGGAAGCGCGAGTACCAAAAGTAGCGATAGAAGAGTTTATAGGAAAGATGGATAGTGCTGAATTTAAAGCGAATTTACGTGAAGCTTCTGACAATGGTAAAGACGCAGTGGTAAATCTTCTCGCGTCGGTGGGTAAGGGGATCGATTTTGTAAGTTTTGAAAGTTCACAATTGGGACGCAAGCTTACTGATGGGTTTTCTCGATTAGGAACTTTTACCTCAAAGCAGCTTAAATCACTCCAAAGGCTACTTTCTGGGGCACTGGATAGTCTTTGATGCAAGTAACATTTTTAGGGACCGGAACTTCACACGGCGTACCACGGATCGGGTGTTCTTGTGCGGTTTGTACTTCCAATGATCCCAAAAACAAACGTTTTCGTTCCTCTGTATTACTAGAAGAAGGACCTTCGGCAATTGTTATTGACACTGGTCCCGAATTCCGCTTGCAAGCATTAAGAAGCCACATTTCACACCTTGATGCGGTCTTCTATACCCACAATCATGCCGACCATATGAATGGTATAGATGACTTGCGTGTATTTTCAGAACGAGGATCGTTAAAAGTATTTGGCCCTGAGCAAGTTCTTGATGATATTCGACAACGGTTTCCTTATGCAGTAGGAGAGAATGTTTGGCGGGGCGGTTTGCCACAATTAGTGCTTGGGGAAGTTGCTCCTGAAGGAGTAACAATTAACTCACTCACGTTTATTCCAATTCCCTTAGTTCATGGCTGCCGGCAAGTTTATGGCTATCGTATTGGAGATTTTGCCTATCTAACCGACTGTAAGGAGATCCCTGATGCTAGCTTGCCTTTGTTGGGGCACCTCGACATACTAGTAATTGATGCGTTACGCTACAAATTACATCCGACACACATGTCAATTGATGAAGCCGTAGCTTTTGCACAATCGATTGAGGCCAAAACTACCTATCTGACCCACCTGACCCATCGAGTGGATCACGAAGAATTAGAAGCCTATCTTCCCGCTTCTATCCATCCGGCATATGATGGATTGACAGTAAACGTTTCATCTCACGCCAAAGGAGAGCCGCATGACTGATAAACCAGTACCAACTTTGTATATAATTGATGGATATGGATTAATTTACCGTTCTTATTTTGCCTTCATTAACAACCCGTTGCGGGATATGGAGGGTAATAATGTTTCGGCGCTGTTTGGTT
>Ga0265295_1002053_pt1 | contig 33321 bp, 29 predicted proteins | sample Munlansysbiofilm_FD_192503 | JGI IMG/M metagenome (GOLD analysis project Ga0265295, IMG submission 192503) | Leachate microbial communities from a municipal landfill in Southern Ontario, Canada - Methane capture system biofilm | ecosystem: Engineered > Solid waste > Landfill > Unclassified ... | reverse complement strand
CGGAAGGGTGGTATCACTCATCCATCGCTTCCTGAGGGCTGGGGTTGTTGTGGATGGAACGTACCAGAGGACAGAGGTGGGGTGCCCGCAGGGTGGGAACCTCAGTCCAATATTGGCTAACATCCTGTTGAACGAATGCGACCGCGAGCTTACGCGAAGGGGTCACAGGTTCGTCAGGTATGCCGATGACATGGTCGGAGCATGCTCCAGCAGGAAGGGAGCCGAAAGGACACTCGAAAGCACGACCAGATATCTTGAGAATGTGCTCAAGCTGATAGTGAACCGTGAAAAGACCTGCATCTCCAGAATCGGGGGCATCAAGTTCCTTGGCTATGGATTCTTCTATGATTCGAAGAACAAGAGATGGGAACTCTGTATTCACAAGAAGACAGAGGCAAAGCTCAAGGCTAGAATCGAGGAGATAACACAGCGAAGCAATGGTTGGTCGGTAAAATACCGACAGGAAAAGCTGAATCAACTAATCAGAGGTTGGATTGCTTACTTTAAGCTAGCCAAATGTAAGGCAAAATTGAAGAAGCTTGATCAATGGCTGAGAAGGCGGATACGGATGCTGTACTGGAAGATGTGGAAACGGGTAAGGACTCGGTACAGGCAGTTCAGGAGGCTTGGTGTTGGACATCAGAAGTCTTATGAATGGGCAAACACCAGAAAAGGATACTGGAAGATTTCAAATTCATGGGTTTTGAGCACGACACTGACCGATAGAAAGCTCTATGAAAAGGGATGGCGATGGTTCTCTGGCCTGTATGCCAGAGAGTACGTAAACTGACGAGGAGCCGCATACTGAACAGTATGTGCGGATCTGGTGTGCTGTGCAAAGCTGTGCTTGAGATGAGGGTAGGCCCCTCGGCAGGGACCGGTCAGGAGGACCTGTCAAACAACCCTTGGCTGCTGTGGTAAAGAGCCATGGTAGTGAGCGCGTAGGGAAAAGGTTGCAAGAGCAATCATGTGTGATATGTAAAGATGAACGCAAGTGAATCGCTGATGAAGTATCGAAAACGTAAGGTTTTGCCAAAATCCGGGGTTCACCACTCCTCGGAGATGGGTGCAGAGGTATCCTGAAACACTGTCTGTGCGGCAAACGGTATTAAGGCGGCATGAGTGCATATCTGGCTCAGGTACGGAACACAGGAACCTGTATGGTCATGATAAGTGAAAAGGCACAAGCCACAGAAAGGTGAGGCCGAAATAGCGATGGGCCATATAGGGACGGAGACGTTCGTAGTAGTGATGAAGTCCCTGTAATGGGGATGGAGCGAAGGGGCGTCATCATTCGGTTGTTGTTTATGGAACAACTGGTAACACAGGAGGATTTTATGGACAAGGACAAACCATTCTGCATCCCGAAGCTGGAAATCTTTGAAGCATATGGGAAAGTCAGGAGAAATGGAGGAAGTGCAGGCATCGATGGACAGAGCATTGCGAGTTTCGAAGAGAACCTGAAAGCAAACCTGTATAGGATTTGGAATAGGATGAGCTCGGGAAGCTACTTCCCTCCCCCGGTAAAGTTGGTGATGATACCAAAGAAATCGGGTGGGGAGAGGGGCTTGGGCATCCCTACCGTATCGGACAGGATAGCCCAGATGGTCGGCAAGCAATATCTGGAAAGAGAGGTCAAGCACCTGTTCCATCAGGACTCATATGGATACAGGCCGAACAAATCGGCATTGGACGCTGTTGGCAAGGCAAGGGTACGGTGTTGGAGATATGACTTTGTCATTGAATTCGACATCCGAGGACTGTTTGACAATATCGACCATGAACTGCTGATGAAGGCCGTTCGTCTCCATGTGAAGGAAAATTGGCTGATACTGTACATCCAAAGATGGCTGACTGCTCCGTTTGTAAAGGGCGATGGTGAGGTCATAAACCAAACAAGTGGAACGCCACAGGGAGGGGTAATCAGTCCGGTTCTTGCGAACCTGTTCATGCACTATGCCTTCGACAAATGGATGGATAGGGAACACCCTTCAAATCCGTTCGAGAGGTACGCCGACGATGCCATCATCCACTGCCGAACTGAAAGGGAGGCGATGGAGATTATGCAGAGTCTGGACATGCGCATGAAGGAGTGTAAGCTGGAACTGCACCCGTATAAGACCAAGATCGTGTACTGCAAGGATAAGGACAGGAAGCAAGAATATGAGAATACCGAGTTTGACTTTCTTGGGTATACCTTCAAAAGGGTGTTCATCAAGGACAAATTGGGGAGGCTCTATTGGAATTTCCTACCTTCTGCGAGCATCAAAGCGGGAAAAGGTTTCCGGGAACGGATTGTCTCATTGCGGCTGCATATGAGAAGCGGTAGTAAAATAGACATGATTGCTGAAGATATCAATCCGATGGTTAGGGGGTGGCTCAATTACTTTAGGAAATTCAACCCTTCATCATCATCGGTCAGACATACGATGTATTGTCTTAACCGCAGGCTCATCAAGTGGGCCATGTGCAAGTACAAGAAACTCCGTGGCAGGCCTAGACGGGCCGAGTCCTGGCTAAGGAAAGTTGCAGAAAGGCAACCAAGACTGTTTGCCCATTGGGCACTAGGGTTTTTGCCGTGATGGTGAATGATAAGAGCCGTATGAATCGAGAGATTCACGTACGGTTCCGTGAGAGCCTAAGAGTGAAACTCTTTTGGGCTACTCGACTGGGAGGTTGGGTGAGCCACTAAGGCTCATCCTCCTACCCGATTCTATTGGTTGTCAGTTCATATGTTCTACAATATAGACCATATGGGGGTACTCTGCAGGGAGCCTGGCACCAAGGAGTACGGTGTTTGAGGGGTTGTAGGAAGAGGTTTGGATAAGAGGGAAGGGATAAGGGATACAGGAAGATTGCCCACAGGGCAAACTTCCTGTAGGCTATAAGAATCACGGAGTTACATGAAAGGTTGCCCTGATGGACAACCTTTCATGCAATATTCAGAAACAGAAATAAAAACAGAATAGGAGTGTTTTGATGAACCACACCATTGTAGTGCTTGACGGATATACGCTGAATCCTGGGGATCTCTCCTGGGATGGATTTTCCGAATTGGGGGACTTGACGGTCTATGACCGCACTGATCCAGAAGATATTCTCTCCCGTATTGGCAATGCGGACATCGTCATAACCAATAAGACCCCCCTTACCAAGGAGACGCTGGATAAGGCTCCTGCCATCAGATACATCGGGGTGTTGGCCACTGGGTACAATGTGGTGGATATCCAAGCGGCGAAGAAAAAAGCTATTCCCGTGTGCAACATCCCTACCTACGGAACCGATGCTGTAGCCCAGTTTGTTTTTGCCCTGCTGCTGGACATCACCAGCCATGTGGCGCACCACAGTGACGAGGTGAAGAAAGGCCGATGGACAGAGAGCCCTGACTTCTGCTTCTGGGACAAGCCCCTGATGGAGCTCCTTGGCAAGACGATCGGCATCATCGGCTATGGCAGGATCGGACAGGCAACAGGACGCATCGCCAAGGCCTTTGGCATGCAGGTGCTCGCCTATGACGGATACCCTATTGCCAATGCTGACTGTACCTATGTAAAGCTTGATGAGCTCTATTCCCAAAGTGATGTCATTGCGCTGCACTGCCCGCTCACCGCTGAGACTGAGGGTATCATCAACAGTATGAGCATTGCCAAGATGAAGGATGGGGTCATCATCCTCAACAACAGTCGAGGCCCTCTTATCGTAGAGCAGGATCTCGCCGATGCCCTCAACACGGGCAAGGTCTATGCTGCAGGATTGGATGTCGTATCCAGTGAACCCATCAGGGCTGACAACCCGCTTCTTACGGCAAAGAATTGCATCATTACCCCACACATCAGCTGGGCCCCTAAGGAAAGCAGGACTCGCCTGATGGGTATTGCTGTTGATAACCTCAAGAGCTTCCTTGATGGCAAGCCTGTCAATGTGGTGAACGCTTAGCAGATACCTAGGGGATTTATCCCTGATGGACTGCTCTCTCTTACACAAGCTTCTTTGGGAGGCAGGGACTGCCTCCTGAAGGACTTATGGTAGACTCTGTCCCCCAACATCCAAAGTAGTAATACCTGCCTGCAAGATCCTGTCATGCACTTCTTCATGGGTGTCATACAACAGCTAGCGCTAAAACTTCTGACAGGCATTCTTTCTGAACTTCAAAGGGGTCTGGCCCAACTCCTTTTTGAACAGCGCATAGAAGTTGCTGAGGCTTTGGAATCCTAGGGAATAGGCAATGTCGATGATCTCATCATCAGAGTGTAGCAGCATATTGGCAGCATAATTGATCTTGAGGGTATTGATGTATGCTATGGGGGTTGTATGCAGATACTTCTGAAAGCATCTGCATACATGCTCCCGTGTCTTGCCTGCCATGTCCACCAAGGTATCAAGGCAGATGGTGTTAAGAGAGATCTTGTCCAGATCCTTGACAAGCTTTTGGAACCAGATAGGTACATTTTCACTTGATTCTATCTTGGCATCGAAGGAGAAGGCGGGAAGTAGGTGCTGGGTGAAAATGTACACCAGCTGGGTCCTCAGATATGCCTTGATGGTATGGGGTTCGCGCAAGTTTAGGAGGGAGAGTCGATCCAGCTTGCTCTTTAGGTAGTTGGCTTCATTGGTTTTCAGATGGATGGCCGCCAACTGCTGGGAAGCGAATGGTATCTGTTTCTCCTTGTCGGAGTAGAGAAATTCAAACAGAGCTTCAAGGGTGGTTGCAGAAAAAGCAAGGTTTATGTGTTCGCATACCCCTTGGGCAATTTTCGTATGTATTTGGTGCGGGCGGATAAAGAAAAGATCTCCCTTGGTCAGTTCATAGGTCTTTCCGCTTACAATGAACCTCAAATTCCCTTCAGTAATAAAGGTGATTTCATAAAAATCATGCATCTGTGGGTATGCACTTGGGATGATCTGCTTCTGGAACGCATAGTGTGATTCTGTTATGGGATTGAGAATATCCTTTTCATTAATGACCTGCACCATGATATTTTACCTGCCTCTTATCAATATATAGCAATAACACATTGAGAACAAGGAAGAATGGCAGTGGCCTGAGGGGTACAATAAAGCAAAAAGAAAAGGGTACCGATACATGAAACTAGGGCTTGGCTTATACAAACATATGCTCACACGCGACAACTTCAAGTTTGCAAAACAAGTGGGCTGTACCCACTTGATCGTGCATCTTGCCGACTACTACTCCCAGGAGAAGGGGGTGGTCACCGCAACCGATGAGACCAGCAACTACGGCAGCTCGACCATCGCCGACCCCATCTGGAGCCTGGAAAGCATGCAAGGCTTGCAGGCGATGGCCCGTGAAGAGGGGTTGGAGATATTCGGTATCGAAAACTTCAGCCCTGCCGACTGGTACGATGTCCTTCTCGATGGTCCCAAGAAGTACGAGCAGGTCGAGGCTCTGAAGCAGATCATCCGAAATGCAGGAAAAGCAGGTATCCAGAGCTTTGGGTACAACTTCAGCTTTGCCGGGGTGTGGGGTCATCAGAGGCGCACCGTCGCCAGGGGCGGGGCGGTAAGCGCCTGCTTCAACGCCCATGAGCTGGCCATCGACTCCCCTATACCCGACGGGGAGATATGGAACATGACCTATGGCGAGGTGACTGCTGGCAAGTTCATCGACGAGATCAAAGTCGATATGCTCTGGGAGAGGCTCTCCTGGTTTCTCGCTGAGATGCTGCCGGTGGCAGAGGAGGCGGGTGTGGAGCTGGCCCTCCATCCCGACGACCCTCCCATGGAGAGCTTGCGGGGTACCCCAAGGCTCGTCTACCAGCCGCATATCTATCAACAGGTCATCGATCTGTTTGACAGCCCGTCTAACAAGCTGGAGTTCTGCATGGGCAGCGTCCAGGAGATGAGTGAGGGCAATCTCTATGATGCCCTTGAGCGCTATGCTTCCCAAGGGAAGATAAGCTATGCCCATGTGCGTAATGTAAAGGGGAAGGTCCCCGTGTATGACGAGGTGTTCATCGATGAGGGGGACATCGACATGTTCGAAGCCCTCAGGATCTTGAAGAAGCATGATTTCCAAGGGGTCCTCATCCCCGACCACACCCCTGAACTGCTCTGTGATGCGAGTTGGCATGCAGGCATGGCGTATGCATTGGGATATATTCGCGCTATTTTGCAATCATTGGAAAAGGAGAATCAATAAGATGGAAGCACAAGCATGGAAGACCGAGGCCGAGATGTTCGCATTGATGAAGGAGAAGCTCTATACCCCGGTAGTTGGTGACATTCTGGACACCATGGGCTACTACCACCAGTTCTTGCCACAAGATGTCAGACCCTTGAAGCCCAGCATGAAGCTTGCAGGAAAGGCTATGACCGTCTTGATGATCGACGTCTATGGTGAGCAGAAAAAACCCTTTGGCCTGCTGACCGAGGCCTTGGACCAGCTGGAGGAGCATGAGATATACCTTGCAACAGGAGGAACCAAGCGCTGCGCCTATTGGGGGGAGTTGCTTACCGCAACAGCGAGGACCCGCGGTGCAACAGGGGCTGTGGTCAATGGCTGGCACAGGGACACCCCCCAGGTGCTGGAGCAGGATTGGCCGGTATTCAGCTGTGGGTGCTATGCACAGGACTCCTCGGTGAGGACCCAGGTGGTTGCCTTCCGCTGTAGGATAGAGATCGGGGAGGTTACCATCAATGATGGGGATATTGTTTTCGGTGATGTCGATGGGGTAATCATCATACCCAAAGAGGTTGCACCAAAAGTAGTTGCCCTTGCCTTGAAGAAGGCCACCGATGAGAAGGTGGTCAGAAAAGCCATCGAATCGGGGATGAGCGCTACCGCCGCTTTTAAGAAATTCGGCATCCTGTAGGAGGGAACCATGAATGAATTGATCGGGCAGGCCTTTTGCTTAAGAGGAAAAGTTGCCCTGATAACAGGCGGAGGCTCGGGCCTTGGCTTCGCCATCGCCCAGACACTGCAAGGGGCCGGGGCGACGGTAATCCTTGTCGGCCATAGCAATGAGGAGAACCTCAAGAAGGCTTGTGCCCAATTGGAGGGCAGCCACTACTACCTCTTTGACATAACCCGCCTCGATGAGGTAGGGGGTTTTGTAAAGCAGGTGCAGAAGGCGCATGGACCGATAGACATCCTGGTCAACAACGCAGGGGTTCACTGTAAGAAAAATGTTGAGGACCTTGATCCGGAGGACTTCAGGCGGGTCTTTGATGTGCACTACCTCGCTTCCATCTCCCTGGTCCAGGCTGTCCTTCCTGAAATGAGGGCAAGGAAAAGCGGTAAGATCATATTCCTCTCCTCCATGAGTGCCTTTGTGGGCCTTACGAAGGTTGTTGCATATACAGCCGCCAAGGGCGCCATCACCGCATCGGTGAGGGCCCTTGCCGCAGAGGTCTCCCCTGATAACATCCAGGTCAATGCCATCGCCCCAGGCTTCATCGATACCCCGATGTTCCGCCTTGCCACAGACAACGACCCTGAGAGGAAAAAGAAGATACTGGGCCATACCCCCATGGGCCGGTTCGGAGAACCGCTGGATGTGGGCTTTGGGGCGCTCTACCTTGCCTCACATGCATCTGACTTTGTAACCGGGACCTGCTTGATGATCGATGGAGGCTTTTCCATTGGATTCTGATGGAGTAGAAAAGCATAAAGTCAATATACAGTAATTATTAGGTATAAATTAGGAAGAATAACCGCCGGTCATGGCCTATGCTGATACGTAGATTCAAGACATTGTTGTAATAGACTGGTCTTACTATAAGGAGAAAGAAATGAGAAAATTGTTGTTGATCGCTCTTTGTTCGTTAGTTATCGTTTCTGGGGTATTTGCCCAGGGTGGTGGTGAGAAGGCTGATAAGTCAGGTCCTTACCTCATCAAGCTCGCAAATACTGCAGGTGAAAAAGATACGCAGTCGATTGGTTTGACTGAAGCTAAGAAAAGACTTGAGGCTACCGGCCTGTTCAAGGTTGAGCTCTACTTTTCATCATCCTTGGGTGGTACCGATGACCTGACCGAGCAGGGTGTTGCTGGGGCTCCTATCCTGACCGTCTCTGATCCCGGGCGCCTGATGACCTATGTAAAGGAGTTTGGTGTGATCCAGATGCCCTTTATGTTTGAAGACTCCTCTTCCCTGAACAAGTTGGTAGAAACTGCAACCTACAAGGGTTGGGAAAAAGAGTTTGAGAAGCAGGGTATCAAGTTGGTCACCTCCAACTGGTACTCCGGTGCAAGAAACTTTGTCCTGAACAAGGAAGTCAATGTCCCCGCTGACCTCAAGGGCCAGAAGATCCGCACCATTGGCAGCCCCCTCTATACGGAGAGCATCAACGCCATGGGCGCCATTGCAACTCCCATGGAATGGGCAGAAGTATATCCTGCCATCTCACAGGGTGCCATTGATGGTGTTGAGGCTCAGACCCCAGCTGTCTACTCCACTCGCCTGTATGAGACAAGCAAGTACATCAACAAGACCGAGCACTTCCAGTTGATCGGTTGTGTAGTGATGGGTACCTCTGTCTTTAATTCTTGGAGCAAGGAAGCCCAAGATGTGTTCGTGAAGACTTTCAAGGAAGTCGGTAGGGACAACCAGGCTCTGGTAAAGGAACTGACCGCCAAGTATGAGGCAGAGATGGTCCAAGAGGGCATGATCGTTCGCACCCTTGATAAGACTCCCTTCATCGATGCTGTGCAGCCTGTCTATGAGAAGTTGGGCTATGCTAAGGCCAGAACCAATATTCTCGCTGAAATTGCAAAATAGTTTCTCATACAAAAATGTGGGGCTAATGACAAGACTTGGTTTTGTCATTAGCCTTTTTAGGAGTCGCCCTCAATGAAAGAAAAGAAAAACTATTTGGCAAGGATAGAAAACATCTACAATAAGTTTTGTCAGATTGAAACCCTCATATGTGCCGTCCTGTTTGTGATCATCATTGCGCTGGTTTTTACGGCAGCACTCTTTAGAAAACTCTCCATTCCCATCCAGTGGTCCATTGACGTATCCCAATTGGCTTTTGCCTGGTTGGCATTCCTAGGGGCAGACATAGCGCTGCGCAAAGGAAGCTTGGTTGGTGTTGCCCTGTTCACTGAGAGACTCCCTGAGAAGACACAATTGGTTTTGAAGTTCATCTGCTATGCCCTGATGCTGCTCCTGATCTCCGTCTTTATCCGCCATGGCTTTGTACTGGCCATGCGTAACTGGAACAGGGCTTTCCAGACCCTGCCGGTCAGCTACTCCTTTGTTACGATGAGCCTGCCTGTCGCTGCAGTCTTTATGGTGTTCTCCATTATTCATAATGTTGTTTTTGATCTCAAAGCGTTCAAGAACAAAGCTAAGAAGGAGCTCTAAAATGTGGTTATTACTCCTACTCTTTGTTGGTTTGATCGTTATCAATATGCCGATAGCCTTTGTCATCGGTATTTCAGGCAGCGGGTACTTTCTGCTGAACAATGATATCCCTTGGGCCGTGCTTGTCCAGCGTGTGGTTGCACAGACACAGTCCTTTACCTTCCTTGCCGTCCCGTTCTTCCTCTTTGCAGGAAACCTGATGAATGAGACAGGCATCACCAAAAACCTGTTGAGCCTTTCACGCCTGCTTACCCGCAGGATGTATGGAAGCATCGCACAGGTAAACGTCATCCTTTCAACCCTGATGGGTGGAGTCTCCGGTAGTGCCACAGCTGATGCGGGTATGCAGATCCGAGTCCTTGGCCCTGAGATGAGCCGTCTGGGCTACCCTAAGGGGTATACTGCTGCAGTCACCTGTCTGTCGAGCCTCATAACGGCTACCATACCTCCCAGCCTTGGTTTGATCCTGTACGGCTTTGTGGGTGAGGTCTCCATTGGAAAGCTGTTTGTCGCAGGGATCATTCCTGGCATCATCATGTGTGGGGCTCTGATGCTTACTGTCAACCTTACCAGCCGCAGGCGCAAGTTTGAAGTGCCTACAGATGATGTCATGGCAGCTACGGCACAGGAGATTTTTGAGAACCTCAAGACATCTGTATGGGCCCTGATGTTCCCCCTCATCCTCATCCTTGGTATCAGGTTTGGTATCTTCACCCCTTCAGAGGCAGGCGCCTTTGCTGTCGTCTATGCCCTGATAGTAGGTAAGTTTGTCTATAAGGAGCTGACTTGGGCGAAGTTCAAGAAAGCCCTGATCAACTCCATCGTGGACAATGGCGCCATCATCCTTATCATCGCCTTCTCGGGAATCTTCAGCTACGCCCTTACCTACGCTAATGTGCCCTCCACCATGAGCCAGTTCATCCTTGGCCTGACCAACAACCCGCAGGTTATGGTTCTGATCATGCTGGCCTTCCTGTTCATTACAGGCATGATAGTCGACAGCAATGTGAACATCCTGCTGCTGACTCCCATATTCCTCCCTGTTGTGCAGCAGATGGGCATTGATCCAGTACACTTCGGCATCTGCATGATGACCATCGTTACGATGGGTATCATGACCCCGCCGGTTGGTACCGCCGTCTACATAGTATGTGGAATCCACGAGTGTGATATACAGGATTACATGAAGGAATCGATTCCCTTCTTTCTGGCGATCATCCTAGAGGTAATTGTCCTGGTGTTCATTCCCCAGATCACCATGTTCCTGCCCAACCTGCTATTCTAAAAGAGGAGTAGAGCATGAAACCCTTTATGGATGAAAACTTCCTGCTTGACAGTGAGTTGGCACAAGAGCTCTTCTCTTTTGCCAAAACTCTGCCAATTGTTGACTACCACTGTCATTTGAGTGCACAAGAGATCTATGAGGACAAGCAGTTTTCATCCCTGGGGTCACTTTGGCTAGATCATGACCACTACAAGTGGCGCGTGATGCGGGCCAATGCGGTCCCAGAAGAATCGGTGACGGGTGATGCTGGTCCCTTTGACAAGTTCCATGCCTTTGCAAAAAGTCTGAAATTCGCCATAGGCAATCCTGTCTACCACTGGTCGATGCTGGAGCTGCAGAGATACTTTGGTATAGTAGAACCCCTTACAGAGAAGAACGCACAAAAGACCTGGGACAAGGCGAACGCGATCATAGAAGAGCGGGCCTATTCGCCCAGAAAGATGATCGAACTGGCACATGTTTTGATGCTGTGCACTACAGAGGATCCCCTCTCCGATCTCTCCTACCACCACCGGTTGCAAGAGGAGTTTTCCTCGTGCAGGGTCCTGCCCGCCTTCAGGCCCGACAGGTTCCTTGCGATCAACAAGAGTGAGGCATACACCGAAGCGATAGGTGAATTGGAGAGGCTGAGCGGCATATCCATCACCAACTACAGCTCATTGAAGGATGCCCTGCACACAAGGATGGAGATCTTTGATGAGGCAGGGTGTGTAGCTAGCGACCATGACATCAACCTGATGATCTTCGATCCTGTCCAGGATGGGGAGATGGACCTTCTCCTGGAGAAAGCCCTGCACAAGAAGAGTCTCTCCACCACAGAACTGCACCAATATCGCTCTACCTTGTTGCTCCATCTTGCCCGCGGCTATGCACAGCGAGGCTGGGCGATGGAGTTGCACATCGGGTGCAACCGGGACCAGAACATGAAGATGGTCAGGGCGGTAGGGGAAGCCTCAGGGTATGACTCAGTGGGTGATTATCCGCTAGCCTACCATCTGGGGTTGTTTCTCAATGCCTTGGAGGAGGGCGATGCCCTTCCTAAGACCATCCTTTTCAGCCTGAACCCCAAGGACAACTGGACCTTGGCTGCCCTTGCAAACACCTATCAAAGTACTGAAGTGCCCTCCAAGATGCAGCTGGGAGCCGCTTGGTGGATGCAGGACCACAAGCATGGGATGGAGCAACAGATGCTGGCCCTAGCCAACACTGGCCTCCTTGGACACTTCATAGGCATGCTCACCGACAGCCGTTCCTTTCTCTCTTATGTCAGGCATGAGCATTTCAGAAGGATCCTGTGCAATGTCATCGGTGACTATGTGCAGAAAGGTGAATATCCCAATGACAGGGAGACATTGAAGAGTCTTGTAGAAGGGATATGCTACAAAAATGCAGTTACATACTTTGAGAAGAGAAAAGAGCACTAACCCTTATTATTTGAACGATGGCTTTAGAAGATAGTTGCGAAACAAATTTGGTTCATATTCACTGTTACAGATAGGGGAATGGTATTCCCCCATACTTTCCATTGAGATAATTTTTCCTGAAGTCGTGTGCATTGTATTCCCCTGCAAAGTCTGAAATCCTTCGAACAATAGAGCCATTCTTAAGGGTCTTGCTGACGATTCCTATCTCAGATACACGAAGCAGCTCGTCAGAGAGGAGTTCTGTGGAATTGGCAGTGAACACCAGCTGGGCAGCCTTGGTGTTGAGCCTTCTGTCCTTGAACATCCGCACCAGCTCTATGGAGAGCCGGGGATGGAGGAGGAGGTCAAGATTGTCTATGACTGCTACACACCCTGTTGCCAAACAGTCCAATGCCATATCCAGCACCCTAAACAGTCTTTGGGTCCCTTCTGATTCTTCACTACTATCGAAAGCAACTTCGCCTCCTTCACCATTGTGGTGGTAGGCGATAAAGCCTTCTTCAAAGCCTTGTCGCTTCTCAATACGTACAATATCTATGTCGAGCATGTTCAGTATCCGAACGAGAGGATCAAAGTTTGGAGGATCTCCTGCTTTGCGTTGATAGTTCATAAAGAACTGAGTTACAGAGGATTTCACTTTAGAGAGAACTCCCATGTGGTTGGTGATGTAGGAAAAAGCTGTTGTTACCTCCCTTGAAAGCCCTGCGAAGCCCGTAGCAAGCACTGCCAGAAAGGCATGCTGATAAGTTGCTTGAACTCTGAAGATTTCCTCTAGCTTCTCTGAGGTATAGACACCTACCGTAAGGTAACTGAATTCATGCTCATCTTCAGTATAGGAGAAGATCGTTGTCCCGTTGGCAACCAGCCGTTCTGAAACAATCCCCGTCTGGTCGTAGGTGAGGCAATATTGGTAGGTGCTACCACCAAAGAAGAAACCCAGTTCAAGCGATGTAGGACTCAGTTTTGTTATAGCAAGCCTGTTCGGCTTGTAGGAGAAACCAGCAAGGCCACTGGCCGTTATACTTGTGAACAGGGCAAACGCTTCTATGATATTTGATTTGCCTGAACCGTTGGCTCCAAACAAACCAAGGCAAGAGACCGTTCTAGGTGATCCCTTTTCTTGCAGGAAGGATATCATCGCCATATCTTTGTATCCCTGAGGAGCCTTGGCTTCTGCAAAGCTGAGATCGAGCGTCAGATGCTGAATTGACTTGAAGTTCTCGATAGTAAAATATGAAAGCATGGAGTTACTCCTGTTGGTTGCCTGAATTAGTGAAAGCGCTTCTTTGGTAGGCTATCCATCTTTTTCTTCTCTTTGGCAACTTCCCTCATGCAGATCCAGTAGTTGGTCTCTTCAGTACCCCTTGCCTCCTTGACCTTCTCTTCCAGGAGCTCTTCACTTTCCAGCCAGTCGGTACGGACCCGGCCCAAATCCAGGAAGTGCTCTGTCGTTGCAAGAAGATCAGTCTGGCCCCGGTTGGTAAGCTTGTCGAGCACCTCCTGGGCATAGGGGTCGTAGGAGGAGTTGATGAAGGTATCATTGTAGGCATGGTAGTTGAGCATGAACTCTTCCACCCCTTCGATTCCACTCTCAAGCAGGGCGCTATCCTCCACTGTATACTCCATGTAGAAGTAGAAGAGGCTTGAGATCCTTTTGCCAGAGGAGCGACGCAGGATGCGTCCTAGTCTCTGGATTCTCTGTCTTTGCACTGAGTTGGACGAAAGCACTATCCCTACATCTGCCGAAGGGATGTCAAAGCCCTCATCAAGGGCCTTGCACGATACCAGGATGCGCACCTCGCCATCCCGATAGCGATCGATGGCATGCTTTCGTGCAACCTCTCCCATCTCGCTATGATAGCGCGCTACCCGGTTTGGATACTCCTTATCCAAGGACAGGAACAGCAGATCCGTCTGGCTGATACGCTCGCCGAAGATGATGATCTTTGCCTTGTTGCCCAGTCTAGCCACCAAGGCTATTGCAGAAGAGACACGTGCTTCCGCTTCATAGACAATTTCCTTGCGCTTGAAAAAAAGAAAGATAAGCTTGAGGGCAAAACTACCAGCCTTGCTTTCCGGGTCCTTTGCCAGCATCCGCAAGGTAGGGAGGAATTGCCCTTGGGGAACTGTCTTGATCGCGGGGTATGCCTTTATCAGCTTTTTCATGAGGGTGGTTATCTTGTCTGTAATTTCATAGTACTCACCAGATTCTTCATCATTCAGGTAAAGCCCTAGGTTAAACAGCACACAGCTGTTGATAACCCTTGCCTTGATAGCCTCAGAGAACCCATAGGAGTAGAAAAGGGGGCCTAAAGCAGGAACCAGGATGCTGTTGAAGCCCTCTGTCTGGGGTGTCGCAGAGAGCCCCAGTGAGAAGTATTGCTGTGGTTTCTTCTGATCAAGCAGGCTCATGAAGTCAAAGATTTTTCTGTTTTCAGGGCTCGCATAGTGGTGGCACTCATCAGCTATGATGAGCACCGGCTCGCCTTTTCTAAGGTTCTCTGCAATATGGACGGAGAGCTTATACCGCGCTGAGTTGACCACGTAGATCATATACGGTTTGTCTGGGCTGTCCTTGTTGAGTCCGGAATAGTTGCCTATATTCTTCTTCTCGATACCAAAGGTCTCCTTGTGGTCGAGCAGGCTTGCTGTCCACTGGGCAACCATGAACTGCTTGGGGACTATGATCTTTACCTGGAGCGTGCCCTCAAGGCTCTCCTGCAGCCTTTTCGCTGCAGCGAGGGCGAGGATGGTCTTTCCCCCTCCAGTCACCACTTGGATGATGCCCCGGCTCTGGATCTGTTTCCAAGCTTCGAGGCACTCCTCTTGCCAGGGGTAGAGTTCAAGTTTCATCTCTCAAGGCTCCTTTGCTATGGTGAAGGTATCACAAAGAGCGGTCAAAAGCCAGAAAGTAAAGGCGTGGGGGTGTGGTGTGGCTTTGGTAATAGATACAGGGGTGTGAGAAACACCTCCAGTTCCACGAGGCTCATTCCACCATTGTCGGTTTTCTTTTTTGTTTGTACGAATAGAACTAATTTCTTATATAGGCCTTGAAATACCTTCTATCATGTTCTACTATTTCGTCGATTGCCTACACAACCTAAGGGAGAATCCATGAATTACGAAGACCTGTTTATCCAGTACCAGAACCTGGAAAAAAGCCTGAAAGATAAGATAAAACTAGTGGCGAAGCTGCAGAAAGCGATCGCCAAGGAGATGGAAGGTGGGGACCTTGTCAAATGTGTCACTGACTCCGCTTCAGCGAAGCGTGCCAGTGAAGAGGTCACTTCCCTGATCGAGCAGATCGAGACCCTGGTAGCCAGCTTCGATCAGAAGAAATACATTGAAGGCGGTGACTTTACCGAACAGATGCTTCTCCAGTGCGAAGAGAACGAAGTTGATGTGAAGGGAACCTTTCCCAACTTTGAGATGTTCCCCTACAAGCTTCGCTTTGATTCCAATATGGATATCTTCCTCGATGGCAAGAAGATTCCCTGCTTCCGTCCAAACTCCCTGGTGCAGATAGTGAAGAAAGGGCAGGACAAGCTTATGAAGGCCTCCTTCAATGCCACTCGATTTGCTACCGAACTGGCCAAGGGGTATGACCTGTTGCTTGCCGATCTTGACAAGAACAGCTCCACAGACCAGTACCTGAAGAAAATCTATGAGTACATGGTTCCCATGAGTCGTTCCCGCAAGGAGTATGATTTGCAAAGCTATGCCTTTGACCTTGCCAGGCTTTATGCTGAGAGCTCTTCTGTTGAGCTCAAGGATGGTCGCAAGATCCAGTGGGGGCCCAGCAGGGAAGCGAAGACATCGATACGCATACTGGATGGCAATGGTAAGGAACAACACTTGTCCACCATTCGCTTCTTCTAAGAGAATATTCTGCAAACGAGGTACTGCATGGTCGAAACATCTAAGATTCCAACTACCATCGCGCAACTCTCCTTTGGGGATGTCCCCCAAAGCGAGGAGATGCTCAACGCCCTGACGGTGGGGGTCCAGTTCATCACCGACTTCTGGCGCGAGCGTTACTTTGGCGAGTTCATCAGGGAGGGGGGAAGCAAGATCAAGTTCTTGACAGGGCAGAGAGGGAGTGGGAAGACCCACACCCTCAACCTCGTCTCCTCCCTCGCCAAGAGCGAAGGGTATGTTACCGTCAACTTCTCGGCAAAACAGATATGGCTCAACGACTTCAGGGAGGTCTACCTGGAAATCCTCCGTCAGAGCAATATCCTTGACCTACTGCAGAGATGCAGCGACAAGATAGTGGAAAGGATGGGCTACAATCCAAGGGATATCCTTCCCGGGACGACCTTCATCGACCTGCTTGGGCAGCAGGCCATGGCCGATGCCCTCAACCGTCGGGAAATACGCCAGCAGTTGAGGCAAATGTTCCTGGACAACCCCCACCTCGACAATAACTTTGCCCTTGCCTGCACCCTTATCTGCGGTGGGATGCTGGGCCACCCATCCTTGGAGGAGCAGAACAGGGACCTGCTGCTCGATTGGATGCATGGGGACAAGAAGATCAGGGTGACCACCATGAGGCCCTTGGGCCTCGCCCCGAGCAAGATCACCAAGTACAACGCGCGCAACATGCTGCGCTCCTTGTCCGAGGTGGTTACCCTCAGCGGCTACTCAGGGTTGTTGGCCACCATAGACAACCTGGAGGTCCTGGTGGACAGGTCGGGCCTGAACCCGATGCACTACACCAAGATGAAGCGCGAGGACACCTACGAAAGCATCCGCCAGCTGATAGACGACATCGACAACTTCAAGAACATCATGTTCGTCTTTTCGTTTGGCAGGGAGCTGCTGGACAATGACAACGCCGGTTTGAAGTCCTATCAGGCGCTGTGGATGCGTATCCAAAATGAGATAGTCGGGAGCCGGATCAACAAGTTCACCGATATTGTGGACCTGGACCAGGTAGCTGACCAGGAGTACTCCCCCGCCTTGCTGGTGGAGATGTCCAGGCGCCTAGCGGAAGTGGTTTCCCATGTCGATGTCACTGCCATGGTCATTGACGAGGAAAAGGCCCTTGAGCTTATCAGGAAGGCGAAGATGGGAGGGGTCTCCCTTCCCCGCCTTGTCGGCCAGGCTACCATGGGCTTCCATGAAGAGAGCGATGAAGGAGAGAGTGTATGAGCTTTGATTTTGAAGCGCGCCATATGATAGAGGCCCTGCGCTCAGGAATCCCCTCCAGGGCGGTCGGCCAGTGTTTCAGTGAGGCCCGGCCCCAGATGGTGGAGGATATTGTCAACCGCCTCGATGCTGTGGTCGCCGATGAAGCGAGCGAAGGCATGATCATCAGCGGCAAGTATGGTGAGGGCAAGACCCACCTGCTGAATACGGTCTTCAACATTGCACATAAGAACAACATGGTCGTCTCCATGCTCTCCTTGAGCAAGGAGACCCCCCTGGACAAGCTGTACCTGGTCTACCAGAAGCTGGTGAGCAACACCTACCTTCCCAACAGGCTGCAGCCCGGCTTTGCCCAGGAACTCTCCCGCCTTACCCCCAATGCAAAGCTTACCAGTGACCTGCTGTTGTTTGCCGCTACGCAGCTGGAGACCGACAGGCTCTACTATCTGCTCAGGTCTCTGATAAATACCGATGACCAGGACGAGCAGTTCCTTCTGCAGACAGATCTGGAAGGGGACTTCGTGCCCAACCATCAGATTAAGAAGATCTATAGGAGAATCTTCAACGAGAAGGTCTCCTTCAATGTGAACTTTGCCAAGACAAAGCACTCCCAGGACTATGTGGCCTTCCTGAGCCACCTGTTCAAGCAGCTAGGCTACAAGGGGTGGGTCATCCTCTTCGATGAGTCGGAGCTTGTGGGGAGGTTGGGGAAGAAGACCCGGCTGAAGGCTTACAACAACATGGCGCATTTCCTGTTCCCCCCTAAGCAGCTTGAGTCCACCTTCTCCCTCTTTGCCTTCACTGCCTCCTACGTGGAGGATGTCATTGAGGCAAAGAAGGAGTTCCAATATCTCACTGAGATCCATCCTGATGACGAGGAGCCCATCAAGAGTGTGCTAAAAGCCATCGTCGATGCCAAACAGCTTGAACCCCTGAGCAGTAGGGAGATCATCGAGGTGTTGGAGAAAATCATCCTCTTCCATGGCAGGGCATATGACTGGAAGCCGGCCGTCCATCTGGAGACGATGTTCTCCACTGTCGAAAGTGGAGGTCATCTCCTTCGTTCCAAGATACGCTCAGCCATCGAGTATCTCGACCAGATGTTCCTGTATGGCGATGAGGGTGAGAGTTCCTTTGTCCAGTTGAGCCAGGAGAGCTTTGCAGAGGATGCAGAGAGTAGTGTCCCTGTTGAAGATGAGTAGAGAAGAGTAAAGAAAGACAGAAAGAGAGATAAAGATAGAGAGAGGTGCCCCAGCTAGGAAAGCTGGGGTGCTTCGTCCTCAGAAAAGAAGTTGATAATTAGATTCACTACTGTCCGGTTAACTTCTTTAAGGCTACCAGTAACTAGTTTAATTGCATGGAGTTAATCACTGTTTTCAGGCTTATTTGATGGTCATTTGATAACCTGAAAAATGAAATATTGGTTAGGCTGTCTTTTTCTTCTAGAATTTCCAGTCATTGTAAGTTTTTGAGAATGATATAACTCGACCTGTTTTGTCATTACCATACAGAGGCCACCGATAAAACCCGGAGATATTTTTTGGATTAGGGAATTACGAGTATATGAATCATAAGTATACTGATTGTAATAGAGGCCGTCATGTTTATTGGAAGAGAGAATAGCTGGCATTGCTTGAAGATCTGTATGCTTCAGACAAGTTTGAGTGATACTCATTATCGGGTATACAGCCTAAATGCTGATTCCATCTGCATACACTCCGATGGTGATAACCCGTATTTCTTTGCAGTGTTTTCCCATTGGCTTACACTAGCAGAGACCTCTTCCAATATGGCTATAGCCCCCTTCTTGCTGAGATAGAACAAGGGAGCCTGCTTGAGAGCAAGGGAAAAGTCCAGGGAGTTATCCATTTCGTCAATGGCAAGACTCAGGCCATAGCTGTTTAGAGATGGATTCAAGTCATAAGCAGGGGAGAGTTTCCACCCAGTCTTTGTAAGGAAGAAGCCGTGGTTTCTCAGGTGGTCATCGGTATTCGATACCGCTATGTTGAATACAATCCTCCTCCACAGTTGGTGAAGGTCTCTCTCTGGTTGTGAGCTTTTCTCAAGAATGAACTCTGCCAGTTCAAGGTAGCTAGACTCATGATCCCCATCTTGTTTGCCAAGCAAGGCCATTGCAGAAGCGAAGTGTAACCGTTCGTTTTTCTTGGTGCGGTCAAACCGCTGAACGATGAAGGTGCTGCCATGGGATGAAAAAGTTTCTAGCATTGCAGAGGGAACTTCAATGCCCGCATTGGAGGCAAGATCATGGATTACCATTTCCCAGGCGCCACTGTCATTGGTGTCGTTCTTCGAGGGAAACTTAGCTATCCAGAGGTTGTTCTGTTCATCAACGACAGTAGCTTTGGGCCTGGCTCCTCCCAAAGAAGAACCGGGCACTACAAGTTGAGCTATCCAATGGGCCTCATCAGTAGGAGACGGATTGTCTTCAAGTTGGAAACTCCATATTCCAACTCACGCAATCGTGCCCAAGGAGGCGTAGCAAATGGGAGTCTTCAGCAATGAATGGACCATCTTGTTCTAGTTTGAAGCGGAGGGCTACCATTCTGGCGATATCATGGACACCAAGGAGATAGTCACTCTCTGTCAGTGGTCTCTGCTTTTTGCCTGTTGCCTTAGCTACTATTGATTGCCGTCGTTGCATCAGTGTCCTTCCCCATCGGTCGGGGGAGGAGTCAAGGAAAAGCCCAAAGGTATTCCTCGAAGGGTTTGGGTATTGTCTTCCTGGCTGTGCAAATAGGGTGCCTATTAGCTGAGGTTCTCCCATTCCTTCCCAATGGGCATACACTGATATCGTTTTTTCTTTCATGAACCCCCCTTAGGAGCCCTTTTCCCTACAGGAAGGGCCAGGTCTTGAAGCTTCCTTCCCAATACATCGTCCTTAGCCACAAGAAGCAGGTCATCAACCAATTCAATGGCAAGCAGCACTTGTGCATATGCACCCATGGAGACAGAAGGAGATCCCTTCTCTATTGCCCAGAGGGTAGAACGGCTGATGTTGGCCCTTTCTGCTACCAGCTGCACTGATATGCGTCTTCTGAGCCTTGCTAGTTTGATCTGCTCTCCCATCTGAGCAAGCCGGCGTTCAACTGAGGGGAGTAAGTGAAGTTTCTTTTGTGCCATAATGTTCATTATATAAGACTGATTATTTGATATATCTAGTTTATTAAACATTAGAAGGATAATGATTGTAAGATACATACAGGGTAAAGTGTTGCTGGTTCTAGAACGATGCCAACGTAAGGTCTGTGTTTTTATATTAGCTTGAACTCATCATCTTTGTTTTTCTTGAGTTCTAACCATACAGTCATACATGCTTATGCTTTCGACTGCAAAATGGTCGCATATGTTGGGGATTTTGATTTTGGATGTTGGTTCTGGGTTTGATATTTGCTTTTCCATGCTTACGACAATCAGGGATGGTGACTTTTCTTTAGGCAATCTCTTTCAGAAACAAGTAGGCAAAAGGAATATTCAAGATGGATGCCAGTTTTGGGCTTGTTAGAAAGTGGGCAGTTCCTGCCCCGCGTCCCAATTATGGTATCGTTCATGTTTTATCCGTAAGATCAGGAGTCCTCTACCATTTCTCTTAGTGAAGCAATTTTATAGTTGCTTGCTCTTCACTATAGGTAAGGAAATTAGAACAGACTCCGGAGCTTTTGCATAGGTAGTTGCAAGACCTCCTATGAAGCAATAAGGATAGAAAAATGAGTAAATTATCCTTTAAGGATAAACATATTGATATATCTCATAGAAAGGCATATGCTTTAGAAGCTTTCTTGCAAGCTTGTAAAGAGGGTGAAGTAGCTGTGACGCGAAAAGTAGTAGAGTCTGCCTCAGCAGATTTAGGCTTACAAAGCAAATCAGAAATACTGCATTTCTTGACGAATGGGGGAATACAAGATGAGCTCACATGGGTGAATAGTGTAGCTTGGAAGAATAACCCCAACCCTTCTGTGCAAGTAATGGTGGATGCCTACACGTTTCTTAGTGATCACAAGCGCTGTTATTTTGCTTTCATGTATTTTGAGCTTACCAGTAGCTGGATGCTGAAAAGCTTGCACGTTTCCGAAGGTAGCAATTCGATCATGCAAGCTGCTTTGAGGAAGTTTTTGTTACAAGGAGAAAAGTCATGAGTAATCAGAAATGCCCTGTCTGTTCGATGGGTGAACTACAACAGGAAAAGAGGGTCTTGACCCTATCCAAATATGGACTTTCCGAGTCTAGAGAAGTTGAAGTTTCTTTTTGCCCTGTATGTGAGGCTGAATCCTATGTACATGAAAAGGAAGAATCAGTTCGTAGAGATATGGTTAAGCTTCTTGAACAACGAAATGTAAGAATTCTCCTGGAAAAAATGGCACAAGGGAAAACAAGCTTTGCTTCTTTGGAACGCGCTTTAGCTCTTCCGCAAAGGACACTATCAAAATGGAAGCAAGGTGCCATTAACCCATCTGAGGCAGGCATTGTGCTGGTGAATCTGCTTGACCTTATGCCCTGGCTATCACAAGTCGTTGACAATGATTATGACCCCCAGCTTGCTCTTTCCCTACAGTGGGCAAATCTATGCAAGAGTCTTGAACCGATCGCTATTGGGCGGGTGGAAAATGGGTTTGAAGAGGTGCTCACCTCGTATGCAAGGCAGGAAGTGAGAAAGATGGAAACTGAACAACTCTCTTCGGATGAATTTTATTATGGTGAGGTAATACATGAAATTGCATACGTATAGATTGGTTTCAGAAAAGTTTAGGTTGTATCGGGTTCCAAAAAAAGAAGAGAAGCTCTCGATCGTATTTTCCCTTAAGAACTCTGTTTCCAGTGCATGGGAAGATTCATTGTGTTCAGTCTTGCATGAGTGTACCTGTAGCATAGCGACAGAAGACAAATCCCCTGAAAGTATCTTCACCCTTACGCTTTGCTTTGCCGTCTGGATTTCAGGAGAATCTCTCCCATCTCCCCTTGAAGAAGATGCTGTAGCAACGCTTACAGCCTCCACCATGAAGATTTTGGTTCACGCTGAGATGAACAGCTGTCTAGCTAAAGTGAAGCTCCCCAGCATCTCATATGAGGCTCTTACGTGGTGATGGTCAAGGAAGAACTACCATGAACGATAAAGATTTTGAAGTATTGATGGCTAGTGTCAAGGAAGGTGGAGCTATACTCCGCAAAGAAGAAGAACCTACGCGGATATTTGTTTTTCACCACCCAATACAAAGCGATCCGTGAAAAAGCCGAGGCAACACCCTAGGAATTTGCTACAATGATCTCTTTGAGGAACTGGAACAAGGAAGAAATGGTCCGGCTCTTGCTCTCGTGAAGGTAGCATCTGTGGATCTTAAGCCTACGATAAACACAAAGGACGGGGATATCAAGGGTTTCAGCTACATCCTCCATTGTTGACTGGATGGTGTTCAGGTCCAGGATATTGCCAGGTATAATGGAATACCATACGGGAAAACCCGTCTTCTCATCTAGGACGAGCACCAGCCTTATCTGGATGGGCGTTGATTCTATCCCACCTCTGCAAAGGGCATTGAATGGATTGCCCCTGATGGTATTGGGCAAAGGCATGGAATCAACATAGCAACTGATGCCGAACTGGGGATCGGTCCCTCTCATATGGGAGACAAACGCCTTGAAGAAGGCAACCCTGCTCCTGTCTTCACCCATCATGAAGAACACCGTGTCGCTCCCAAGGGAACCTGAGGGGATCTCGTCAAAGAGATAGGAAGCAAAGGATTTGCCGATGAAATCATCGCAAGAGACCTTGGACCCGTCCTTCAGGACTGAGTGCAGCAAGTAGGAAAGTGCCCTTTCATACTCTCTGTCTTGTGAAAAAGCCTTCCGTAGAACCCTGATCAGACCTGATTTTTCACAAAACTGGAGAAAGAGGTAGACATCACCAAAAACAGTTTGGATCTTAGGCTCTGCAAGGATATCGAGGGCCTTAACCCTGGTATCTTCCTTCCTGAGGATTTCAAAGGAATCGGTTGTAGAATCATAAGAAACTAGCCCTCTAGTTGGAGATAGGAACACTCCGCTTTTCCCTGATTCTGTGGCGAGAGAGGCTTTTGCATGAAGGGTCGTATTCTGTAATTAGGATCGGGGCGCTGCCTGACCTGACATTCCCATCCTCATTTCTCACCAGTTTCTGCACTTTTATGAATGCTATGGGCTTTGTCTCCAAGAACTAATATATGTGCCTCAGTAGAACAATTTGGGATACGGTAAAGGGCTTCAGGGTGCAACCAAAATTGCAAATAAGTGCTCTAAAATGCAGGGATCAAAGATATTGAGAGAGCTTGTTAGGGTATAGTTCTACTTTTGGGTTTATCGTAGGGTAAAGAAATAGCTCTCGTCTTCTGCTGATAGACAGTGTATCCTGTGAAGGGATACGCATGGTCCTTGTAGGGATAATCTGAAGATTGGAGGTGGCTATGAAGCAGATCAAGCTTGGGATGGTAAATTGTTACTACCTTCAGAGTGATCAGGGGAACATCCTTATCGATACAGGCTATGCCCATGACAAGGCACTTTTTCTTGCTCGATTGGCAAAGAGCGGAATAGCTATCGATGATATCGCCTATATCCTGCTTACCCACCACCATGACGATCATTGCGGACTGGTAACCTCCCTGCTTGAGCACAATCCCAAGATACAGCTCATCATGCATCCCTTGTGCTCCAGCCTTACTGCCAAAGGCTGCAATACCTCAGAGTATGGTGGCGCCTGGTGCTCAAGGCGGATGAAGATGCTCATGGCCTTGTATAAAAAATTCAATGTGAAAAGAAGTTCGACCTATCCTCCCTTTTCTGGACGGGAACAAGACATTCTGCTGGATTTCTCCCATGGACCTGTCCTGTTTCATGGGTATACGATTATACCAACACCAGGTCATACTCCCGACTCCATAAGTCTTTTGGATGGGAGGGGAAATCTCTTTTGTGGTGATGCCTCAGCCAATTTCCTACACTTTGCTGGAACAAAGTATGCTCCTCCAATCATTACCGACCTCCAAGAGTTCTATGAGACGTGGAAGAAGCTTCTGGACCTGCCCATACAGCAGATCTATCCCGGACATGGGAAGAGCTTTGCCCCTGATAGGCTCGAGCATAACCTCCATGCTCTTAAGGCGAGAACCTGAAAGATATCGACTCTTCTATTACCCATAGCTACCATATGATCTAAAGAGGTGTGCTCAATGGGACATGCAACGGTACTGAGTAATCTCTGTATGGATAAAAGTCAAAAACAACATGGAGCCGGTTTGTCGGGAGTTAGGGCTGACCACTACTGCAGCCTTCACAATCTTCGTAACAAAGGTGGCTAGAGAGAAGCGTATTTCCTTTGCTGTGGCAGTTGACCCGTTTTATCGTGATGAGAATATGGTTTCTGCATGTCATAGTCAAATTAATTGTCTGCAATCAATGATGGTATCAATAAATACTCTATTTTCAAACACGGAAAAGACCGCCTTGAACCTTGTAGCGAAAACACTATGGAAACAACAAACGGTTGTGGACTAAGTAACTTCTCTATGTAAAAAGAATAAATCAAATCAAACCGCGTAGGTGTTCTCATAACGTACAGCTTTTTCAAGCGAAAAGGGGTGGGTCGTCCCTTCTTTTTATGATAAAATATACGGTATAGAGGTAATCTGACTACTATATTACGTACATATATTCATAACAGGAGAAGCGTATGAGACCAAGAAAATCAGACCACAATGAGCAAGCTATCACTGCCTTCAAGCGACAAAAGGTGCTGAACTTCACTTCCCTTTGCCTGCTGCTGCAACTTTCTGAAGCCACCGTACGAAGACGTCTGAAAGAGTGGGGCGCACTGAGCAGCTACAACCAAAGTGGAAAGTACTACACCCTTCCCTCGATACCTGCGTTCAACAAGCAGGGCTTGTGGAAACATGAAGGTGCCTTCTTCTCCAAACAGGGTACGATGAAGGATACCGTCGTGCATCTGGTGCAGGGAGCAGCTAGCGGGCTGTCCAACACTGAGCTGGAGGAGATTCTCGGGACAAATCCCAACTCCTACCTTCCCCAATACAAGGACCTTGAGGGAGTGAGGAGGGAAAAGCACAAACGGCAGGTAGTGTACTTTTCAGCCGATGAAGCGGTATACCAGGCTCAGAAGAAAAGAAGGTTTCCCCCGGAACCTTCGGCACTGAAACTGCCTTCGGATGCCCGGAGCATCATTATTCTGGTTGAATTGATCAAACACCCGGACCTCCTACCGGAAGAACTCGCGCAGAGGCTGCGGAAGGCGGGACACAAGACCGACGTGCTCATGATTGAGAACCTTTTCAGTTGCCATGGTCTTAAAAACAAACTGCATATGAACGGGTGAACGTTCTCAGGGGGATCCTTACCCGACTGACAGACAATCTGGCATCTGCAAGTCTGTTTCCCACCCTGCCCACGATGTGAAGCACCAATGAAAATGCTCAAGACAACCACCAAACAGGTTGCTACCCTGGCTATCGGTGGTTTCAGAGCCCGCGAAGTTTTGTACTCCTGCTCCCAGTGCGGGCATGCCGTGGGTTCTGAGGAGCTGAAGCGACTGGTCCCCGTACGATGCAACATGGGCATATCACTTTCTGTACCTTTCAAATTACTTTAAGGTAAAATTACATGAACGGGAAACGCTGATTATCCTTGATGAGGTGCAGCTCTTTCCAAGAGCACGCTCAGCAATCAAGTATCTTGTAGCTGACAGCCGGTATGATTATATCGAAACCGGTTCCCTCATGAGTATAAAAAGGAATGTACAGAACATTGTCATTCCTTCAGAAGAACGTCACCTTGGCATGCATCCTTTGGATTTTGAGGAATTTCTGTGGGCTCTCGAAGATGAAACCCTGATGAGCCTCATCAGGAAGTGTTTCAAGGATACCAAACCCTTGGGACAAGCCCTTCATCGAAAAGCCATGGATTATTTCAGGCAGTATCTCATTGTGGGGGGAATGCCCCAAGCAGTTGAAGCGTATGTGGCTACCCATGACTTTGCCAGGGTAAAACGGGATATTCTCACACTCTACCGTGCCGACATTGTAAAACACACCGGAGGCTATGAGATGAAGATTGCACAGATCTTCGACGATGTTCCTGCACAACTCCAAAAGCACGATAGAAAATTCAGGCTGTCGTCATTGCAAAAGGAAGCACGCATGCGCGATTATGAAGATGCTATGTTCTGGCTGAGTGATGCCATGATCGTAAACATGTGTTACAACTCCACCTCCCCTGATATCGGATTGAGACTCAACATGGACCGCCTGACGCTCAAATGCTATATGGCGGATATAGGGCTTCTTATCAGTCACGCCTTCGACGAAAACGGCATGGTGAGTGAAGAGATTTATAAGAAGATCCTCTTTGACAAGCTAGAGACCAATCTGGGAATGATTATGGAAAATATTGTCGCGCAGATGTTGGTAGCAAGCGGTCATAAGCTCTATTTCTCTTCCAACCCATCCCGTAATGACAGCGCGTCTCGCATGAAGATCGATTTCTTGATTGCAAAGAGCAAGATCAGCAACAGGCACAACATCTCGCCAATAGAGGTGAAGTCTGGCAAGCAGTACACGTTGAGGTCGCTGAACAAGTTCAGGACGAAGTATGCTCAGCAACTGCATACTCCCTACGTGCTGCATACAAGCGATGTAAAGAAGGAAGGAGGAAGAAGGCATAGTCTATCTACCCCTGTATATGACTCCACTATTGTGACAGCGTCTCCACTGACAAGAAGAACTTCGGAAGTTTTGGACCCACTAAATCTTCCTACAAGCCTACAACCACTTCTCATAGAGCTTCCCACCCTCACAACAGAGGTGGCTGTCGTTGCAACCCCCTCTGTTTCCCCATGCTTTTCTTTCTCCTTCAATAGGCTATAGCACATCCCCGTCCCCTTGCTAGCAAACATCTGACCTGCTCAGTTCTAGGTGCCCATATAAATGAGCACATTACAAACTCTCGTACTTGACCCTAAAACAAAATAGTCCTTATTCGTCAAATGTATATATACCAGTACTTGAGGGTTCTGTGTGATACTGGCAATATAGGCTTAGGGTTACTGTTGTTCTCTTTTGAAGCCTTCTTGCATTGTGATGTTTGCCACTGTCTCGTAACAGATTGAATCGATAGGTATTGTACCTATTCAGCATGCATATTGGGAGGGTTTTATGAAAAAACCAACTATTCTTATCTGTGTACTCCTTGTATCATTTTCTGCCCTGTTCGCCTCTCAATCCCCCGTTGCTTCCATTTCTCTGATGATAGATACAGACTTGGCAGGAAATTTTACCACCATTACCAAAGAGTCTGAAAAATTGAGCGATTTCGAGAAGATGTCGCTCTACTCAATGCATGAGAATTCGCCCACCCTTCCCTTTGTCGTGAATCTTCTCGTAGGCTACGGTATCGGCTCCTTTCTCCAAGGTGATACGAAAACTGGCACTACTGCGCTGGTCGCTGACATTGTAGCCTTGGGGCTGTACTCAGTGGGGTATGTGCAGATCTATAACGCTGCTTTTAATGGGGAAATCTCTGGTCCTGGACATACCATGTTTCTGCTTGGGGTGGGGCTATTGGTGGGATCGAAAATCTACCAATGCACCAAGCCTTTTTCCTATGCAAAAGCGTATAACAGGCGCTTGCACTCTTCCTTGCTAGGAAAGGCCGAGGTCTTTGTCACCCCTGTGATAACGGCTGTCAACAACCAGGTGACCCTGGGCATGGTTGGTAAAGTCTCTTTCTAAGCGGAACGGCTTACACACCCCCCATATAGGAATGTCCTCTCATCAGATCTGATGAGAGGACATTCCTTGGATCTCTTCACTACATTGTTTTCACTCTTCCGGGCTTCTATCCTCATCGTCATACCCATCCGGATGGTACCCAGACGGCGTTTCCCGGATAAAATCTTCATAGTCCCCAAACATCCTCTCAGCAAATGCCCTGTCGACCTTTGCCGCCTTGGCGATGGCATCAATGTCCAGAGGACCTCCCGTTTCCTGGGCCCTCTTATAGATATCCTCCAAATCATGCTGTATTTGGAGCATTTCGTCAGCGAAAGTAGGCTCCTCCGCTTTTTTTAGCTCGATGATATCGATGAACTTCTTCCAGGGAAATGGCAGGTCCATTTTGTTTGAAACCGATCGTAAGGCTGCACTTATAAAGACAGAAGACTTCTTCGGCAACTGCAACGAGGGATACGAACTTTGCAGGACCGATGTGTAGAAGGGGTAGGCTACCTCAGCATTGATGACAATGCCCATCTCTGCTGTGGTGGTGTCCCTGACAAAGCAGCCTGCCATGGCTGGGGCATCGCTTTCCAACAGGTTTCCGTTGGGCAGGGCATGCATGCTCTTGTCAGGCTTCTCGAGGTAGTACTTCTGCTGATCACCCAATTGTAGGGAGACCCAACTCCCGGGAAGCTTCTTTATGGAAAATTCTGGCAGGGTGAAAGGCTGCCATCCGAATCCCATGGTATAGGAGTTGTGTTTTACTACAGGCAGGGTTGCAATGGCGTCTACTTTCGAAAACTTGACGAAGTGCTTGCTCAGGATCGCCTTCAGACCCACCTCAGGCTTGAACAAGGAGCAGTAGAATAGGAAGTCAGAGACAGGAATCCTGTTGTACTTGATCGGTCCAATTGTCTGCAAGCACTGTCCGTTGGGCAGCATGAGAGAGAGGTAGCGCGTACGCTCTGCCTCTTCCCAAGCCTGCATCGTTCCTATACCGGTGGAGTAGAGGATGTGCTCCTCCCCCGATATCTCATCCACTATGGACCACAAGGAATTGCCCAGATCCTCCTTGACGGAGAAATAGAGCCAGAACGCTGGATTCTTCTCCCAGAAGGCTAGTCCCATCTCCCCTTCTGGGGTCAATTCATCCTTATAGGAAAGCCTTAGTTGTCTAAGGGCATTGGTGTCCTGAAAGACCTCTGAAAGCATGTAGTGGTATGAAGAAAATATCTCATACTCTGTTACGATATTCTCTGCCCCAGAGCTGAGTATCTCATCCATGACTGCCTTGATAGGTTTTTTGCTACGGCCATACTGGTCTGCAAAGGAGGTTATATCAGAGAAACCCTTGCCAAAGGCGTTGCAGACCATTTTGAGGTTGTTAAAGGTATTCATAGGCACTATTTTACAGGATTAGGTTGAAAAGGGAAGGGACAAACAGATGAATCGCTAAAAAGGTACAAGGGAGAAAAAGCCAGACCTCATACCGTGGAGTGCCAAGAGAGGGGATTAGGAAAGAGCATGCTCCCCTGTTCTCTTTCTCCTACTCATCTAGAAGATCAATTGCATCTTCTGCGATCTTCAGCAAGCTATAGAACGCCTCTGTTCCCTTGATGGCATACCTGCCTGTTTGTACCTGCTTGGCAGTGGGACGGGCCTTGAGGGAGCAGATACCCTTGGTGCAGAGGAACTTCTGGGTAAACTGGCTGAAGAATTCGATGAACTCCTCAGAGTAATAAAAGTACTGGAATATGGTATGGGGAATCCACTTGAGCATCTCAATGGCATAGCTGCGTACAGGGATCCACTCCCTGCCATGGTGGTGGAGAAGCCAGAAGAAGGTGTTCATACTTGAGAAGCTGAGATCACCTGCAAAGAAGGTGGTGAAGAGGGCCTCTATACGGTTGACCATGCCATATTTCCTGATCTCCTGGAGGTAGAGTTCATCAGCTAGCTGGACAAAGCACTTATACGCCTCGTCAGCATTGTTAAAATCAAAAAGCTCAGAATCAGTGAGGTCAAGGAGTAGGAATCTTCCATCCCCATCATCTGGCTTTGGCCAGCCTGTCAGTGCAAACTCCTTGTCTTCATCAGAGACGATGAAGACAAGGTCTTCGGCCAACTCTTTACCGTCTTGCAAGGAGTTGCTTTTCTGGGCAAACCTTCGGATAAGGAGTTCTGCATCGTTTCGATGCAGGCCTGTTGCCTTGCACACCTCGTCTACCTCCGGGGTGATCTCTCGTATGTGGGCTTCGTTGAGGAGTGTTATAATATCTGTGGAGGATGGCCTCTTTGTCTCAGTGCTTCGCTTGAACTCCATCAGGAATTCCTCCCACTCCTCTTTGAATATTTCTTGTTTCCTCTTTTCGGACTTACGATACTCGATGATCGGTTCATACTTCTTCCAGGGGACAGGAAGGCCTTCCACTTGTATGAGGGTACGCAGAGCTGCCCCGATGAAGACAGAGGGCTTTTGGGGAAGTTCCAGCGTAGGGTATGCCTTATTCAGCATCTCTGCAAATAAGGTGAAGGCAACCTCTGTATTGGTGAAGAGGGCCCCCTCGCCTGTCGCATTGTCCATGAGAATAGTACAAGCCAGTGCCCTGGAGTCCTTTTCAAACAGCTTGGGCATGGCAGAATCAAACATGTTGGTATCCCTGACTCTGGTCGTATAGCACTGATGGTCACCCAGTGTTGTGTGTATCCATCTCCCTGCCAGTTTTTCGATAGCTAGATGGGGGAGGGGGAATGCATGCCATGCAAACCCCATTTCGTGGGTATCTACCATAACTGGGATAAAGGAGTGGATATTGTCCAACTGGGAGAACTGAGCAAAGTGCTTGCTCAGTATCTCCTGCAACCCTTGTTCGGGTTTGAACAGGGAGCAGTAGTACAGGAAGTCAGAGACAGAGAGCCTGTTGTGCTTGATGATCCCCACAGATTGCAGGCACTCTCCATTGGGTATCACTAAGCCCAAGAAGCGCAGGCACTGTGCATCTTCCCACTTCTGCATAGCTGTGATCACAGGGGAGCTCAGAATATGCTCTTCTCCACTCATAAGGTCCACTATGGACCAAAGGTCATCAAAGAGATGCTGCTTGACGGAGAAGTAACACCAGAATGCTGGATTCTTCTCCAAGAAGGCGAGTACCTTGTACCCCTCTGGCTTGTTATCAAGTTCGTCTTGTTTCATCAGGAGCCTGATATTTTCAGGACTCTGGAAGATTTCTGCCAGAATATAGTTGTGTGCATTGCCCATCGCATACTCGTCTGACGCTTTCTTCTGGCTGTAAAAGCGCAATAGCTTCTGGATACCCTTTGCAATATCGTTATTGGTATAGCCCCATGCTAAAGCGATCTCGTAGATAGAATCAAAGCTATCAGAAAAGGTAGTGCAGTGTGTCTTGAGTTCTGTGTAGGTATTCATACCCTCTATCTTACAGGAGTCTGCAAAAAAGGGAAGGCATCCCGAAAAAAGGCGAATCGAGGTCATGGCTGTTCTTCTTCAGGCACCCCACTCTACTCCTTTTACTCTACAAAAAGATTGAAATACAGTCCTGCCCCTATAGGCCTACCAGGCCTCTAGGGGGCAAAGTCAGTGATGTTCAGGTGGGTAATACCACTACGCCTTTCTGGATGAAATCCATACCGAGCACCTATGCATCCTCTAAAATCTGCAACAGGCTGTAGAACGCCCCTGTCCCCTTGATACTGTACGTGCCTTTCTTGACCTCTTCTGCGGTAGGTCTCTTTGCCAGGGAGCAGATGCCCTTTGTGCAGAGCAGCTTCTTGGTGAACCTGCTGAACTCCTCGATAAAGTCTTCATATTCAATATATTCCCGGAGTATAGGAGATGGGATCCACTTCAACAGCTCAATGGCATGAAACCACATGACTAACAGTGGTAAGATTATATCAGCCCACTACATCTTTTCAGAAAACCATTCTGAGCCGTTGGGTTGAAACATGAAACATGCTTTGTGAGGGGGTTATCATCTTGTTCTTTGGGAATACTTCTTTTTTCGTTTTGTCGCTACAGTATTCAGATTAGGTATCCCTAGTTGGCTGAGTCCAGATTGAATACTCTTTTTTGCATGGTGTGGAATCCTATCAGAAAGATTCAATTTGTTAAAAAGTACGGCAATTTCATCATTGGAGAATATAGATATTTTTATCATCTGAGAAATCTTGGCATTAAGAGTATGTTTGTAATGCATGTTGAAATTCAAATCAAAGTCAAATACTGTTTCTACTGGTAATCCATGAGTAAATGCCTTAAATCGTACATGACAGCTATTTTCCCTATCTTCTCCACAATCATAATAGTTACAAAGAGAGGTTCCTGTAACTAAATAATAGAGGGAATCTGGGTCAATAATATCATTTGTTTCACCTAAGAACAAAAAATATCTATCTTTAATGATACCATCGTTTTGGTGTTCATATTTTGGCCATAAAAACAGCAGTCCGGGGGTTAGTTCCGCAGGTATCACGAGTAGTTAAGCCTGATACGTATTATCTGTTCAAAAAATATCGAACAGCAGCTTCTTCAACAGGTGTTCTGTCAAGTGCCTCTTTAGAAAGAATGCCTGGAAAAGTCTCAAGAGGATCAATGGGGACTCTTTCTCTTTTATTTCTGTTTTTCCAAGCTTGTCGCCAAGCTAATATTTCTTTATGGGTTGAATTACAGATTTCTACAGTTGTGATATATTTTTTGGCATGTGTTTCAACAATTGTTTCAATCAGATCAATTTCATAATCTGAGAAATAATCTAAATTAGGTTCTCCTGTAGGTTCATAGATTATTCTATTATCTTCTCTCGTTAATCGAATTTTTTCCTTGAATGGCTGAGTTTTTAGGTACTCTTCTTTATTGTCATAAAGCTGCCGTGGTACTGGTCCATTTTTTAACGCAAGATAATCGAAATTAAATACTGGTCGTCCACACTCTTTTATTGCAGCAAAATCAATTAAAGCTGCATATTTATACATATAGGTTTGAAATGCAGGTTTTTCTGTCAAAGAAGTATGGATAATGGCAATATAAGCAAGCGCATTTATCTTCCTCTCCTCCTCATATACCACAGCGAGCTCCTTTTTTATAGAGAATTTCAATGTATATCCTCTATGTAAATAGTAGAACATCCCCATAGGGAAGTCAATGTTTAAGTCGCTAACAAGCCAATAAGAATATCTTATAGTACAACTTTTCTCCCTAGTGGCCTACCAGGCCTCTAGGAGGAAGTCAGTGATGTGCTACCACTACGTCCTCTCCGGATGGGATCCATACCGAGCACCTATGCATCCTCTAAAATCTGCAACAGGCTGTAGAACGCCCCTGTCCCCTTGATACTGTACG
>Ga0265295_1002052_pt1 | contig 33325 bp, 34 predicted proteins | sample Munlansysbiofilm_FD_192503 | JGI IMG/M metagenome (GOLD analysis project Ga0265295, IMG submission 192503) | Leachate microbial communities from a municipal landfill in Southern Ontario, Canada - Methane capture system biofilm | ecosystem: Engineered > Solid waste > Landfill > Unclassified ... | reverse complement strand
AATTTATATAGTCATTATTCAAGTTAAACGCATCGGATATCACTACTATTTTACTAGTTTTAGATAAAATAGGCAATATATCTCGATAAATCAATGCTTTTGCTTTTGAATTTAACATATTTATTGTTTGGTCAAGGACAATATATTCTACTTCTTTTATTGATAGATAAATAAGTAATCGAAGCATTTGGAAAAAATCCTTATCAGTTTTTGAAAGATCTATGATTTCTTTATCAAGAAGTTTTTGAAAATAAGAGATATCTTTAAAGCTCTTTTTGATTATAGAAAGAATTAGTTTTTGATAAGTTAAGCGATAAAGTTTTGTCAATTTCTTTAGCTCTTTGTCTATTTTGGGCGCTTTTTGATAATAGTCCGATAAAAATGACAACTTTTCATTATAGTTTATTTGTTTATTTGAATCTACAAGAATATAAGAAATTGAATCATTAATATCAAAATCACTTAAGGTATAGGTTAGATTTGTTGGTGATGTTTCAGGTTTAATAAGGATGAAATCAATAAAAGAACTTAAATCACTTTCAATGTCAGATGAATCTCTTAAAAATTGAGGAAAGTTTTGATAGAGATTATCTATTAATATTTCAATGTAATTAAAGTTATGATTATCTTTGAAAAGATTTATTTGTTTTTTTAATCTAAAATACAATGGCTCAATACAATTGCTTTTAATAATATGTTGCGATTCAGGATCATAAAGATGTGTTACTATGAATCTATAGAATTTTCTGTCATAATTGTTTAATAGATATAAGTTAACAAAAAATTCAAAGAGAAGATCCTTCAATGAATTATTATTAGATAAATTAAAATTTCTTTTATTGAACAAATCTATTTGAGTAACAATTACATGGTCTGATAAAGCAATGAACAGCTCTTCTTTATTGTTAAATCTATAATAGAAACTACCTTTATTTATGCCGCTGTTTTTGATTATTTCATTTGTTGATGATAATGAATATGATTTACTGGAAAACTCCTCTATTGCTGCATTAAAAAGATTTTCATTAGATAGAAGTATTTGAGTTTTATCACTATATTTCATTTATGACCTCCATATTATACTACCTAGTATATACCATATGGTATATTTAATCAATATGAAATCAAAAAAATAAAAAAAGCAGCTTCTTTTTTAGCTGCTTTAGTATCTACTACTGTAGTTTTAATTTCAAATTTAGTTTTTGATTGAAGAAATTACCTAAATTGTAGATGTCTTCTTCTTTTTCGAATCCTTTAAAATCGACTATGTACGTCTTTCTATCGTTTGACTGAATCATATAAAAATCTTTAGCTCTTTTGATTGTTTGAATATCTTTATATTCTACGTTATAGCTTTTCACATTAGTTACTGAGAAAACCTCTTCTTGAAATACATAGGTTTGAGTCATCGGGTTATCTACTAGAGGTGAACGTTTTAACATTCTATTAGTCGTCAGTTTTTGCATTCCTAATGTTAAAAGATAGTATAGAACTAAGATTCCCGCTAAGATTCCAGCATAAGCCCATTCTTGTTGAATTAACATGTAAATGATAAATGCGATTGAAATTACTGTTATAATAATAAAATTCTTTACCATGTAAGAACCAGCATAGAATTTGTTGTATCTAAGGATCAAATCCTTATCGTATAGCGTGTTATTAATTATATTCATAGTATGTACTCCTTTATATATTTATTTTCTTAAATAGTAGTGGATAAATACCAATACCAACCATAACCATTATAACATATCTTAAGAAATCTAGAAAACTTGCTAAAATACTTAAAAACATTTGATTATCAATTAATTCTTCTGGATTGACGATAAGCGTGAATATTTCTTTTAATCCAATTCTAACAGCCATTACTACTGCTATTCCAAGTGCGAAGCGAAGAATATTTTTCAATAAATTATTATGATTTAAGAAATTAACGTATTTATTTTCAAATCTTACCCCTAGGACAAAGCCTGCCAGTGTTCCTATCATCTTAGCAAGAGCTTCTGTATTAAAGTAGAAAGTCTCAGAATCAAAACTAGTACCACTTAAACTAATTAAGTTATAAACGAACAAACCAACCAAAGCTACACCACTAATAATTAAGATTATGTTATAGATTTTAGATAGGTCTTCTTTTTTAGATAAATATTTAGCTAGGTAATATGTTATTAAAATTCCCAAAAAAGCTCCTACTAATACATCAGTAAGGTAATGGACGCCAATATACATTCTACTTATAGCAACCAAAACAGTAATTATTATCGCGATTATCAATAAATATTTTTTCTTAAAGAACTGGTATACTCCAAAAAAAACAGTTGAAGCTGATTGAGTATGACCGGAAGGCATTGAATAACCGCCTGATGTTTCTGGTCTAAGATTAGTTATTTCTGTATCTACCATAAATGGTCTAAGTCTCATGAATATAGCTTTTAGCAAGCTATTTAACCCTAATGATATGAATACTGTAATCCCCAATCTTTCACCGATTCTTTTGTTAATCGACCAATAAATTCCGCCAAGAATCGCAATTACTACTAATTCTTCACCAAAAATAGTAAAAAACTCAAACAAATTATCAAGAAATGGCGTTCTAAAGCTTTGAAGCCATTTGATGATTTCTAATTCAAAATTCATAAAAATACACATCCTTCTTTATAAAATAAAGCCATAGATTATTAAACCCATTACTCCTGATACAAGAACAATAAAAACAGGATGAATCTTTTTCCATATCCTCGTCATTGTGAAGACAACAGCAAATATCAATAATGTTGACCATTTGAAATCAATTTCTTTGATGGTGAATATGGAGATACTGAAAATACTTTTTAGTAAAAAGGCTATTGCGACTGAAAAAATTACCCCCACTACAACCGGTTTTACACCTTTTAAAAAACCTACCACATAGGTGTTAGTCGCAAATTTATGAAAAGCTTTAGCGATAATGATTATAATTATAAATGATGGTAAAACAACAGCTAATGTGGCTAAAACTGAACCTAGTATACCTTGTTGGGAATAGCCGATAAAAGTTGCAATGTTGATGGCGAAAGGTCCAGGGGTAGACTCGGATATTGCGATAAAGTCAATTAGAGTTGAAGTTTCGAGCCAGTTTTTTGCTACTACTTCTTCTGTGATAAGAGGAATCATAGCATATCCGCCACCGAAAGTGAAAATACCTATTTTAAAGAAGGTAATAAATAATTCTAAGAGAATTTTTAGACTCATTTGGTTTCACCTCTTACTTTAAGGACTTGACTAATGATGCCTATAACTCCACCTATTGCTATAACTAGTATTACTGGTAGAAGCTCGAATAAAATCATACTGAAGCCAATCAGGATTAAAACATAACTAAGTATATTTTTATCTAGTTTTTTATACATTCTGATTGCAGCATTCAGTACTAAGATCGCAACACCAATTCTAACGCCTTTAAATGCATACTCAACCCATACATTATCTTTATATTGCATGAAAAATGCCGCAATTAGAACGATAATTATTACTGATGGCAAAACTACTCCTAATGTTGCCATTGCCGATCCTTTAATTCCTTTAACTTTATGACCAATATATGTGGCAGAATTAATCGCAATCGGTCCAGGCGTTGATTCGGCTATCGCAATTATATCCAAAAATTCTTCATCAGTGATCCACTTGTATTTTTCAACTGCATACTGATGAATAAAAGGGATCATTGCATATCCCCCGCCAAATGTAAATAATCCAATTTTAAAAAAGGTTAAAAATAGTGTAATCAATTTAAAAAAGTCTCCTCTATACTCTAAATCTCTTTAAAAGTCTCTAGTTCATCCTTAATCTTTGCATAAACTAAATCACTAATTCCGATAGTATCTAAATCTTTATACTCTTCATACTTAATTAAAGGCAATACTTTTAAGTAAATCTTAGCTTTAAATATCTTGAATGTCTCGACTGTCTTATGGAAATTGTAGAGTACAATCAATGAAATGTCTGCCTTAGCTTTTTGAGCTGTTTTAAAGGCTCCTGGTTTGAACTCATTCATCGAGTTGCTGTGAGTTCTGGTTCCAGCAGGAAAAATGGCGATAGGTTGGCCATTTTTTACTTGATTGATTGCTTGTAATACCGCTTGTAAAGCTTGTCTATCGCCAACTTTCCTTGACAGCGGTATACAGCCGATACTTTTAATAATCGTTTTAATTAAAGGAATCTTAAACAATTCTTCTTTAGCGATAAAAGCCAGTGGGTAATCTTTATAGACTTGTTTAATATAGAATGGGTCAGTGTACTCTACATGATTAGAATATACTACGAAATTATTGTCTTTCGGTAGGTTTTCTTTTCCTATGACAATGGGTTTGACTCTAAACAAGAAATTAAAAATGTAGTGATTATAATAATTGAACATTTTATGTTTCTTAATGCTATTTGGTGCTGATTTAGAAGTAAGGTAAATCAGCGAAACAAAAATTAGTAGAACTAATAATGTTATTGCTATATTCAAGCCAAAAAACACCAATATAACTTTAAATATATCGATTATTTCCAGTTGAACGCTAATATTAAATGCATATAATGTGGTTAAGACTAACGAAATAACCAGCTGGAATAAGAGTATCATAATTCTTATTTAATCCTTTCGTATACAGCGAATGTCAGTTCTTCATTATCATCTGACTTAACTAGTTTAAAATCAGATAAATCAAAATCTAAATAAGTGTCTCCGTCATATACTTTTTTAATATGGGTGATATAAAGTTTGTCAGCATACGGAAAAGCTATTTCATAAATAGTTTTACCACCAATTACAAATATCTCTTCATTATGAGGTTTTTTCAAGAATCCAATCAAGTCATTGATTACTTCTACTCCAGGATATGAGAAATTATCTAAAGAAGCAACAATTGATTTGCGATTAGGTAATGGTTTATTTAGTCTTTGTACAATTGATTCAAAAGTAGTTACACCCATTAAAACGGTTTTATTCAATGTGATGTATTTAAAATACTGTAAATCTTCAGGATAATCCCAAGGTAAATCGTTGTTCTTTCCAATTAGACCTGTAGGGTCCATAGCAAATATCATACTAATCATTTTCTTTACACAGCAACCTTTCCTTTAATTGTTGGGTGAGGATTGTATTCGATTAAAGCAATATCTTCATAGACAAAGTCTTCGATGTTTTCTTTATCTGCCAGTATTAATTTTGGTAATTTTCTTGGTTCTCTATTTAATTGGGTATTAACTTGATCTAAGTGATTTAGATAAATATGAGCATCACCTATAGTGTGAACTAACTCAAATGGTTCTAAATTGGTAACTTTTGCGACGAGCGCTAGTAATAGCGCATACGACGCAATATTAAAAGGAACACCTAAGAATGCATCAGCACTTCTTTGGTACATTTGTAATGATAATTTATTGTCTGAAACATAGAATTGAAACATCATATGACATGGTGGTAGGGCCATGTCTTTAATTTGTGGTGGATTCCATGAGTTTACAATCAATCTTCGACTAGAAGGATTACTCTTGATTTCTTCTATGATTGTCTTTAACTGATCAAATCCATTGAAATCACGCCATTGTTTCCCGTAAACTGGACCCAGATTTCCATGTTTTTTTGCAAAATTAGAGTCCTCTTTAATTCTTTTGACAAACTCATCTTGGGTTTCGCCATTAAATTCTTCAGTTTGGGTAAAGTTACGGTATGGCCATTCATTCCAAATTCTTACATCATTGTCAACTAAATATTTTATATTGGTATCGCCTTTGATAAACCATAGCAACTCATGTACAACAGACTTGAAGTGAACTTTCTTGGTTGTTAAAAGCGGAAATCCTTCTTCGAGGTTAAAACGCATTTGATATCCAAAGGTAGATATTATCCCGGTATTGGTTCTATCATCTTTTCTTTGTCCATTTTCTAAAATGTGATTTAAAAAGTTTAAGTATTGTTTCATATATCTTTTATAACTAATTAAAATTAGTTATGTAACCTCCTACCTTTATTTATTCTATTTAAAATTATAACATATTTTCCAATATAACCAAGTTAAAACGAAAAAAATAAGCACCCGTAGGTGCTTATTCTGTGTCTTGTGCATTCTTGTTAATGAAGGTAATTTTTTCAACAATTATTTCAGGATATGAAAAGATTGTTTTTTCTTCCTGAATGAAGCCTTTTTGTTGAAGTCTGGCTTTGATACCGACTGTGTAACCTTTTTTGCAATAACTGACTGTTGCTTCAGCAATACCGCTCCATAGCGTACACTTGAAAAAGTCTGTCTCGTATTGATTGTTTTCTCCGCTCTTAAAAGATCTTTTTACAGCTAAATTGATTGTAGATACTTTCATTCCGTTTTCTAACACTGTTAATTCTGGGTCACTTACTAGTCGTCCAACTAAAATTAATTGATTCATTAATATCCTCCTTTTTAAAGATTATAACAATTTGGGTTATACTTTCTTAGTTTGAGAATTTTAATGAGCATTATGCAAAATTGACATAATTCATCACATTTTTTTAAAACAAATAAAAAAGACAAGCTTTTTTGCTTATCTTGATTACTAATTCTTGAAATTATAATCTAATAACTTACTTTTTAGAATTCAAACTTAACGTCTTGACGTTTTTGTTCTTCAGCTTCGAAATAAGGTTTCTTTTCCATCTTAATCATATTAGCTACGATTGATTGAGGGAAAGTTACAATGATTGTATTGATTGTTGTTACATTTGCATTGTAAAGTCTTCTAGCTGCTTGAAGATGTTCTTCTGTATTAGCAACTGCTGATTGAAGTTCCATGAAAACTGTGTTAGCTTTTAAATCTGGATATTTTTCAACTACTACGTTGATTCCTTGAGCAACTTGATTGAGTTGGTTAAAGAACTCTTCTTTATCCTTTAAAGTTGCGTCTTTAGGAATACCAGAACGCCATTTTACAACGTTTTCCAGTGTTTCTGCTTCGTGTTTAGCATAACCTTTAGTTGTTTGTAACATCTTTGTTAGCATATCAAAACGTTTTGTTAAGGCTACATCGATTCCTGATTCTGCTTCGTTAACTTTTAACTCAAGTTGACGTAGACGGTTCATTACTGAAATGTACCATAAGATTATCATAACGACTAACGCTGCTATTACAATTCCAATAATTCCGCCTGTTCCAATTAAAAACATGTTGAACATAATATAAATCCTCCTTAATCTTTCTTAAATAATTTATTATTAAGTTTTAAAGACACGATAAAGTCTTTAATAACTAATAAATCTTGTTTAAATTCTTCTATTACCGCTTGATCTAATTTTCTAAATAATTGTAGTTCAAATGTATCGCGATTGTTATTGATAGCTACATAAAGATGATCGCCTAAGAATGACATCGATATTCTTCCAGGATTTCGTTTTTCAAGATTGAATATAGCTTCCATAATGTCTGGTGTCAGGATATAGAATGCTGTTATGTCTTCTTCAGCGAAAATTTTAAACTTTTTATTGAAATCAATCGATTCCATCTTGACCTTATTGAATTTTCTTCTCGAATAAGGTGAACCGGCTTCTAATACTTGCAAGTTTCCAGTGAAAACCTTGTTAAAATCAAAGCGGAAGACTCTACCAACGAAATAAGCTACATAATATACTCTAGTACCATTTTTAGTGTGTTGGACATGCCTTTCTTCTAACTTAACATCACTTGAAACAAAATCGACATCACCGATTTTACCGGCTATATAATCTTCTGAGTGATATCTATCAGCTCTTTTCAAGAACTCTGAAGAGTATACTTCTTCTTGTGATAAGCCGCTTTCAGGTCTGTATGTAACATCGGGAATCAATTGTGAAAACATTTCACTTAGAAAATCTTTTTTAAAGGTCTTTTTTAAGTTATAATATCCCATCAATCCAATAAAAAACATTATCAAAGCTGCTCCACCGATGATAATCATGATGAAGAAGAATATATCAAAATCTCCGGTGTTTCTAGATGATGATAGTAAAAAACTAGCTACTGCAAGTACTAATAGGACAATTCCAATAATGATTTTCTTCTCTACTTGGTTTTTGTTGTCATTAAATTTGTTTATTTTGTCGTTGTTCACGAAAACCCCTCCTTAATAATTCTTCTTATCGGCAAATGCTACACAAGCTTTTAAAGCTCTTTGCCAATTATAGTATAACTCATTACGCTTTGATTCAGTCATATTCGGTGTGAATTTTCTATCAATAATCCATTTATCCAAGATATCTGCTTTTTTCCACAGACCAATCCCGATTCCCGCTAAATAACAAGCTCCAAGTGCGGTTGTTTCGTTGATTGAAGGACGATAAATATTGCAGTTTAGTATATCGGATTGAAATTCCATTAAAAAATCATTTTTAGCTGCGCCACCATCGACTTTTAAAGCACTTAACTTGATATTAGCTTCAGACTCCATAAGTTGAACTACATCTTTTGTTTGATAGGAAATTGCTTCAAGTGCTGATCTAACTATATGATTTTTGCTAACACCTCTTGTTAATCCAAAGAAACTACCTCTTGCATCTTCTTCCCAGTAAGGAGTTCCTAATCCGACAAATGCTGGAACGAAATATACGCCTAGGTTGCTTTTTGTTTTTCTAGCCATTTCTTCTGTTTCTTGAGCGGTTTCAATAATTCCCAAACCATCTCTCAGCCATTGAATGGCACTTCCTGCAACGAATATAGATCCTTCAAGAGCATATTCAACTTCGCCGTTAATCCCCCATGCAATTGTTGTTAAAAGTCCGTTTTTCGAAATCTTAGGCGTTTTGCCTGTATTCATCAACAGAAAGCATCCTGTTCCATAAGTGTTCTTAACATCTCCAGGAGTAAAGCAGGTTTGACCAAACAAGGCTGCTTGCTGATCACCGGCTATACCAGATATTGGCACTTCCTTCCCAAAGATTCTCTTATCTGTGTAAGCATTGATTCCACTTGAGTCAACTACACTTGGCAAGATGCTATTGGGTATATTTAGAATGTTGAGTAATTCTTGATCCCATTTTAAATCATGTATATTATAGATTAAGGTTCTCGATGCATTTGAATAATCGGTTATATGACTTTTTCCGTTTGTAAGCTTCCAGATTAACCATGAATCGATCGTTCCAAAGGCTAATCTGTTTTCACTTAACAATGATTTTGCTTCTTTGACATTTTCTAGTAACCATTTGATTTTTGTTCCTGAAAAATATGGATTTATCAATAAACCGGTCTTTTCTTTAAATATTTCCTGAAATCCTTGATTAATTAACTCATCACAGATATCTTTGGTTTGTGATGATTGCCATACAATAGCCTTATGTATTGGTTTGGAGTTAGATTTATCCCAAATAACCGTAGTTTCTCTTTGGTTAGTTATGCCAATTGCGTCAATATCACTAAAGGATATTTTTGCTTTTTGTAAAGATTTTTCCATACAAAAAACAACACTTTCCCAGATTTCATCAGCATCATGCAAGACATATCCTGGTTTTGGAAAGTATTGCTTAAATTCTTTTTGATGAAAGGAAACTATTTTTCTTTCTTGATTAAAAATAATAACTCGGGAGGATGTGGTCCCTTGATCAATTGCGAGTATATATTTAGCCATAATAACCTCCTTATTTATTATATCAAATCGTATTTAAAATTTAAATGTATAATGGTATAATTTAAATAGATATTTTCTAATCATTTTCAAAAAGGAGAAAATTTATGAAACAGTTTAGCCTTCAAGATTATCATGGTAATTCAATTCATATTTATTTATATGAACCGTTAGAAGAGATTAAAGCAGTCGTTCAGATTATTCACGGTGCTTCAGAGCACTTTGCAAGATATGGTCTATTTTCTGAATTTTTAGCTAAAAATGGTTTTTTGGTAATTGGTTGTGACATTATTGGTCACGGTTTGTCTACAGATAATCTTGATTATGTTCATTTCGCTGATAAAAATGGAGATTTGCTAGCTTACGAGTCAGTTGTATTAGTTAAGGAATATATCGAAAAGAATTATCCGGATTATCCATTTTATCTACTTGGACACTCAATGGGCTCTTTCTTAGCTAGAAAATTGATTATTGATTTTCCTGAAACATATAAAAAAGTTGTTATTTCAGGAACAGCTTTCACACCAAAATTGCTAGTAAGTGTGGGAATATTACTAACTAAAACCATTAAACTATTTAAAGGTCCAAAATATGTTTCTAAACTAATCCAAGATATGAGTATTGACGCTAATCAAAAGAAAATGCGTAAAGATAAAATCATTGATGGTATTAACGAAGAGTGGCTAACAAGGGATAAAGTCATTCAGCAATACTATCATAACTCTAGAATGTGCGGTCAACCTTTTTCTGTAGCTGCCAATCTAGATATGTTCAAATGGATAAAGTTTGTCAATAACAAGAAAAATATAGCATCAGGAAACTTAGAACTACCTCATTTCTTCATTTCTGGCGGACATGATGCTTTAAGTAATTACGGTAGCCAAATCAAAGTTTTAGTTTCTAAAATGAAAGAAATAGGTTATAAAAATATTGATTATAAAATCTATCCGGAAGCTAGACATGAAGTACTAAATGAAATCAATAAAAATGAAGTTTATAATGATGTACTGGATTTTTTAAATAAATAGGACGTTCAAAATGAACGTCCTTTGTTTTTGTGTTGATAATCAAGTATTGATAAGTATGAACTACCAGCTATAATGATATGATCAAGCACCTTTATTTGCAGGAGATTTCCTGCTTTTATAAATTCTTTTGTGACTTCTACATCTTGAGTTGATGGAGTCGGATCTTTCGAAGGGTGATTATGAACTAGAATTATCTGATAAGCAGAAAACTTAACTGCATATTTAAAAACTTCTCGTGGATGAACCATACTTTGGTTTAATCCGCCTTTAAACAATGTTTTCTTTGCGATTAAGTTAGTTTTAACATCTAAATATAGAACAATTAATACCTCTTGTTTCAGTTCGCTTAGTTCAAACTTCAAGAGTTCATAGACATTGTCTGGTGAGGATAGTTGCAGTTGCTCTTTTTTGGGACTTAAGACTCTTAGACCTAACTCTATTGCGGCTAGAATCGTGATTGACTTTGTTTTACCGATGCCTTTAAACTTACTTAACTCATTGACTGTCATCGTTTTTAAGTCGGACAATTCATTTAGGTTATTAACAATGGACTTCGCTAAATCGATCACCGATTTACCATTAGAACCAACTCTTAAAAGTATTGCTAAAAGTTCGTATGTAGAAAGACTTTCAGGACCAAAATTAAGCAATCTCTCTCTTGGTCTTTCCATTTTTGGCATATCTTTTATCATGTACATTTTTTATCACCCGATAAAAATAATACTTGACTAAAAGAAAATTCTTTTATTTAACCAATAATCTTCTTATTTCAGATATGAAGTATAAAGAACCGGTAATTATTAGAACTTCGTTGTCTTTTAAATCTAAGAGTTTATAGAAAATATCTTTATAATCTTTATGAAATGACTTATGATAATGAGTTGATTCCAAAAATAATTCTTCAGCATCAGCTCTTCTTTGGTATTCAAACTCGGTGAAATATAATTCATCACAGAAATTGTCCAATTCCTCAATCATTTTTTTATGTTCTTTATCGCGCATTACAGAAAATAGACATTTGATATATTTGCCTTTAAAAACTTCTTTAGCACTTTTGACCAAGGCTTGGATTCCACCGATATTGTGAGCTCCGTCAATTACTATGTTCGGGCCAAAGAATTCGAATCTACCCGGCCAAGCAGCTTGTTTTAAACCTTCATAAATATCTTCTTCATTAATTTTTATGTTGTTTAAAATTCTTAAAAGTCTAACTGTTTCAATCGCTAAACAAGCATTTTTGACTTGGTGATAACCTGTAAGATTAAGTATGTATTCATTTTCATGATATCTGAACTTAGTAACTTCTTTGACACTTACGTCTGTCACCATGTCAAAATTGATTATTTTTAGGCGAGAGTTGTGTTTTGCGGTAACTTCAGCGAATAATGGAAAAAGGTTGACATTTTCAATAGCTGTTACTAATGGGACGTTATCTTTAACTATGCCTAGTTTATTTAAAGCGATTGATTCTAAAGTGTCACCTAATTGTTTCATATGGTCATAAGAGATGTTGGTTATTAACGAAATCTCAGGAATTATTACATTAGTAGCGTCTAATAATCCGCCAAGTCCGACTTCGATAATGGCGTAGTCTACTTCTTTGTCACGAAAATATAAGAAACTCATTAACGTCAAAACCTCGAAGAAGGTAACTGTTTCATCTTCTTCGAGCATTTTTTCTGTTAAAGGAAATAAAATATTAGCATAATATACTAAGTCTTCATCACTGATATACTCGTCATTAATCCCAATTCTTTCGTTGAACTTAACTACGTAAGGTGAAGTGTAAATTCCTACTTTAAATCCTGCATGACTGAGAATTTTTTTTAAGTATGTCGATGTGGATCCTTTGCCATTGGTACCACCTACATGAATTGACTTAAACTCTTTTTCTGGATGTCCTAGAAGCTCAATGGCTTTTTCCATTCTCTTTAAATCAAGCTTCGAACCAAATCTTTTGATATTTTCAATCCAGACTTGAGCTTCGTTTACTGTTTTGAACATTTTAATTAGTTAGCTCCTTTAGACGTTTTTCAACCTCATTGTAGTTTTCTTTATACTTCTCTAGTTTTTGTTTTTCTTCTTCGATTTTTTGTTCCGGAGCTTTTGAAGTGAATCCAGGATTATTTAGCATTCTTTCGCAACGATTAATTTCATTAGCTAATGAGGTTAATTGGTCTTTAAGTTTAATGATTTCTTGTTCAACGTCAACCAATGAACCTAACGGTATGTAAACTTGAGCTGTTGCCAGAATAATTGATACACATTTTTCAGGTATATCTATAGATTCGGAAATAATTAATTTTTCTGGATTCAAGAACTTCTTGATATATTGATCCATGGAATCAAGGAATTCTTTGTTTGAAGGGTTTGTTTCTATCAATAAATCAATTGGTTTTGACCAAGATACTTGATAATCGTTTCTTACTTGTCTAACATCTCTGATCAATTCGAAGAACCAGTCTTTGTCATTCAATGTTTCAAAAACAATGTTATTGTTCTTTGGCCAAGCGCTTACCATGATTGAAGTTTCCCCAGTTTTTAGCATTTGGAAGATTTCTTCAGTAACAAATGGCATAAATGGATGCAACAACTTGATGATTGCTTTCAAAACGTAAAGCAATACGCTTTTAGTAGTTATATTTTCAGATAGTTTTGCCATTTCGATGTACCAAGAAGCAAAATCATTCCATGTGAAGTTATAGATAAGTCTAGCAACTTCACCAAACTCATAGGCATCATAAAAAGCATCTACTTGATCGATTAATTTATTAAGTTTTGTCATAATCCACTTGTCAGGGAAAGTAAACTTTTCAACTTCTAGCGGTAGTTCTTGACCTAGAACATCTTCAGTAGACATGATGATATATCTAGAAATATTCCAGATTTTATTAATGTAATTCCAGCTGGAAAGTACTTTTTCCTCTTCATATCTCAAGTCTTGTCCCGGACTTGAATTTGTGGTGATAAAGTATCTTAATGAGTCGGCACCGTATTGGTCGACAACTTCGATTGGATCGACGCCGTTGCCTAAAGATTTACTCATTTTCTTTCCATCTTTGTCGCGAATTAGACCATGTATCAAGCATTCTTTAAACGGTGATAGATTTGTAAATTCGATTGATTGGAATACCATTCTCGCTACCCAGAAGAAAATAATATCATAACCTGTAACCATAACATCGTTTGGAAAATATCGTTTAAAATCTTCTGAATTTTCTGGCCAACCAAGAGTGGAAAACGGCCACAAAGCTGAAGAGAACCATGTATCTAGTACATCTTCATCTTGAATCCATCCTTGTTCTTTAGGAGCTTCTAAACCACAGTATACTTCTTCATCTTTATACCATACTGGTATTCTATGACCCCACCATAACTGTCTTGAGATACACCAATCTTCGATACCTTCCATCCAGTTGGTGAAGATTTTAGAGAATCTCTCTGGAACAAACTCAACCAATGATTTATCTAAAGCATTTTTTGCTAAAACGTCCATCTTTACAAACCATTGTTTTGATAGTCTTGGTTCGACTATGACGTTAGTTCTTTCGCTATGTCCGACATTATGTTTTATTTTTTCAATTTTTTGTAAAAGATTCAACACTTTTAAGTCTTCAATTAGTTTTCTTCTACAAGCGAATCTCTCCATGTTTTCATATTCAAAGGCTAGATGATTCATGGTTCCATCTTCGTTCATGCAAAGAGGCATTTCTAAATTATGTCTTTTACCAACCAAAAAGTCGTTAGGATCATGCGCTGGTGTAACTTTAACTATACCAGTACCAAACTCCTTATCAACGTACTTGTCGGTAATGATTTTGATTTTAGTTTTTGTTGTAGGAATATATACTTCTTTTCCATGAAGATGCAAGAATCTTTCATCTTCAGGATGAACCATGATTGCGCTATCGCCGAACATTGTTTCCGGTCTAGTTGTCGCTACTGTAACTCCACCTTCCATATCTACGAAGGGATAAGTTATATAGTAAAGCGCTCCTTCAGTTTCAATATGCTCGATTTCAATGTTTGACAAAGCAGTTTTAGCTTCTACATCCCAATTAATAATTCTTTCGCCGCGATAGATATAGCCTTTATTATAAAGGTCGACAAATACTTTGTTGACGGCTTTAGATAGGCCTTCGTCCAAAGTAAAACGCTCTTTAGAATAATCTAATGAAAGTCCCATTGTTTTCCATTGTTCACGGATAAAATTAGAATATTCATTCTTCCATTGCCAAGCAACTTCTAAATATTCTTCTCTTTCCATATCGTAGCGACTTAAGCCTTGTTCTTTTAACTTAGCGTCTACTTTTGCTTGGGTTGCAATACCAGCATGATCCATTCCCGGAAGATATAATGCGTCATATCCTTGCATTCTTTTTCTTCTGATGATTATATCTTGTAGCGTATTATCCCAAGTATGGCCTAAATGCAGCTTGCCGGTAACATTTGGCGGTGGTATAACTATAGTGAAAGGTTTCTTGCTCATATCACCGGAAGAAAACAAATTGTTTTCTAACCAAAAATCATATTTACCTTGTTCAACAGCTTTAGGATTATATTTCTTATCCATCATATTTTTCACCCTCTATCGTAAAATATTTATTGTTAAAGTATTGTTCAATTATTTCAACCGTATCAATTGAATGAAGTGGTGGAAGTTCTTCGTAACCAAAGTATTTAAGTTCAGTCGATTCATCGTCGTTGATCTTTAACTCGCCACCGACAATCTTGGCGGTAAAAGCAAAGGTAAAGACTTTAGCGTAATCCGCTTCTTTCCATCTCATAAATGGATTTGAGAAAACACCGATGAATCGATCAAGAATGACATCTAGATTAGTTTCTTCTTTGACTTCCCTTAGAGCTGCAGATTGGATGGTATCATCTAACTCCAACAACCCTCCGGGTAAACCCCATAACTGATTATCACTTCTTTTTTCCAAAAGTATTTCATTATTCTCATTAGCGATAACAATAGCTGTTGCATTGACCATTAGATATTCATTACCGATAAGTTTTCTAATTCTCTTAATATAACTTTCTTCCATAGTCATTTTCTCCTAAAAAAAATTCGTCCTAAAAAAGGACGAATTAAACTCCGTGGTACCACCTTTGTTCTAGATAATATCTAGCACTTATATGACAAAATAACGCTTGTTAGACGGATTAAACTACTTTCTATGTTCATCTAATCTACTCCATGGCTACCTTCTTCAACCTTATGAGGTAAACTTTACACCAACCGTTTACTCGCTTTTTTTCTCAGGATGAGTACTCTTCCACTTCTCTGTATTTGACTTGTATTGTACCAAAGTTTCTTCAAATTGTAAAGAGTTTTGGTACAATTTCTCAACAATAATTAAACCGGTGTATTGATTAATTTCCATGAAACTAAAATCGAAACTATCATCTAATCTTTCTAAAACTTCTTCATAGACATGAAAGTATAGATTAGAGTCTTCATGAATATCATAATCATTGATAAATTTGTTTTTCTTAGCTTCATCGTAGAACATTATATCCCCGATTAATAATTTACCAAATGGCGCTAAGTGTTGCTTAAATAAATCGATGAAATAGATTAAAAACTCAAAATCAAAATTCATCACAACATAGCTGATAATGATGAAATCATACTTTTCATCTGCTAGTTCATGAGGAAGGCCTTTTTTTATATTGTGATTGATTAAAGTTGCTTCAGGTACTCTAAGTTTGGCAATTTCCAACATTGCTTCGCAATTGTCAATACCGGTTAAAGCAATCCTTTCTGGTATGATTTTTTCATATAAAGACGCCGTGCCTATACCAATATCCAGCACCTTTACCGGTGAGTTTTGTTTAGGTTCAGAGACATATTCGGCGATGATTTCATGGACCATTGCATGTTCCGAATAAGGGAACCTAAAGTTTTCGATATCTTGTGCTACTAAAAAATCATAATCCTTTGCGATAGAGTCATATAATTTATTACTCATAATTATTCTCAACTGCTTTCTCTATTAAATCCCAGATATTATCTCGGTTTTCTTTAGTTTGGGTTGAATAAGTAATGATTTTTATATTTTCATCAAGCTTAGCTTTGATTAACTTAATTTGTTTTTGTTTTTGATTGTTAGAAAGTTTGTCAGCTTTAGTTAAAATTATCAGCGTGTTGAAACCTACTTCTTTAAAGTAATTGTACATCAATAAGTCGTCTTCATTTGGAATACGTCTGATGTCAAGCAATAAAATTCCTAAAGCGATTCTTGAATTTGCCAGATATTCATCAATCATTTCCGCAAATCTAATTAGTTCACTCTTCGAAACATTTGCATAACCATAACCCGGGATATCAACTAAATAGAAGTCTTTATTGACCATAAAGAAATTAATCAGTCTGGTTTTTCCTGGTGTTTGGCTAACTCTAGCGATGTTTTTGACATTTAACAATGAGTTGATAAACGATGACTTGCCAACGTTCGATCTGCCAGCAAAAACAATTTGCGGTAGATTATCTTTGGGATAATCGGAAACTTTAACAGCGGATGTAATAAATTCAATAGAACGTAAAATCATATTTTTCACCAACTTTATAACTAATTATATCATTTATTTTTTTTCTTGTTAAGAGTGTTTGAAACATACTCGACAATATAGATGTTTTCTTTTGTAAAGATATTTTGATAAACGAAGAAATCATTAAAGGTGATATTCTTTGATTTTTCAACGAATGTATAAAGATCAACCGAGTCATTAATCAGTCTTTTAATTAATGAATGTGATTGTTTAACGTCGTCAAACGCTTTGATGGCTCTGCCGATATCAGCTCTTTTATAAGCTTTGAAAATTGCTTCATCAAATTTCATGTTTGGTAAATCCAACAATAGTTCCATAATGGTTTTGGTAAATAGTTTACTTTTCTTGGTTTCAATGGAAATGTTGAAGAAACCGTAGTCGTCTTCAATTACAGGCGAAGCTGAAAAGGTAAAATTATGAAGTTTCTTCTTCTTTAAAACTTTATATAGTGGTGATGCCGGACTAAAAATCATTGAGAAAAAGGAATTAGTGATGATATTATGGTCCAGTGATTTATCATTGAAGATTACCTCTGGTATTTTTATCCCTACTTCAACAATATTTGTATCTAGAGTTTTGTCAATTCTCTTGTAGCGATGTTTTTTCTTGTCTGTAATGTCGGTTTGATGAGTAATCTCTTTATAATCTTGCCATTCTTTGGTATTGAAGGAGTGATTTTCAAGCATTTCGCTAACTTCATCTAAATCAAAATTTCCTGTTAGAACTAAAGTCATGTTCTTTGGATGATAGAAATGATTTGTGGCCGTTTTAAGCACGTCGATATTGATTGCATTGATGGTTGATTGGCTTCCACCGATGTCTTCATAGATTGATTCATCTTTGTACATCATTTTAAGAAGAGTTTTATATGCTTTCACACTGAAGGAATCATCGTTCATCGATAATTCTTGAGAAATGATTTTAAGTTCTTTTTGAACTGAGGATTCCTTGAAACTAAAATCTATAAAATTATCTAAAAGTCTGGATAATAACTCAGTAAAGTTATCTCTGGTAGAGAAGTAATATGAGGTAAGTTTTCTAGAAGTATAAGCATTGATGTCTGCGCCTTTTTCTATAAAGAAATCGCTTAAAGTATTACCGTTGTTTTCAAATAACATATGTTCTAGAAAATGAGCTGTACCTTTTGGCAGGGATTGAGTTTCATTGTTTATGATATAGCGAAAATCTCTACCGCCAAAGTTTACTTGCAAAGAAGCGAAGGCTTGGACAAACTTTCGCTTTGGGTGAAGGTATACTTTCAACCCGTTTTTTAAGGTTGTTTCATAGATAAACTCGTTTTTTAGTATTGGTTTTTTTTGCATACTAGTCCTCATTAGTATAGATATAAATGGTGTCGATAGAGATGTTTTGGATTAAGGCTATCAAGTCTTCTTTTCTGATGTCTTCTATTGTTTTGATTTTATTTTCCAAATCAAAACTTTCTTGCATCTTGAGTGTTTCGATAATATTGTGTAGTAAAAGTTTTGTTTGTGAATCCATGGCGTTTTCTAATCGCTTCGTCAGGTTAATCTTTGCTTGATTGAATAAGGAATCACTTATATCGCCGGATTTGCATGCTTTAAGTTCTTGATTAACGGCTTCTACTGCCTTTTGAAGATTTTGCTTATTGGTTTCTAGATTGACGAAGAAAAGATTGTTATCTTCATTGTACCGCGAATATACGTAGTAAGACAACTGCATTTTCTCTCTTATATTACTGAAGAGCTTGGATTTTTCATAACCTCCGAAAATCTCGTCGAACAGCGCCATTGTCGCAGCGTTTTGCTTAGAAATCGGAAAATCGAGTTTATAACCAATATAAACTCTAGATTGGCCAGTTGATTCTTTTTCAATAACTTCATTGATTTTTTCTTCAGTTTTAAATTCGACTACTCTACTGTATTCAAGAGGTGTTTTGCTTTTGTAGAAATGGAGTTTATTTTTAATTAACTGGTCCATTTCTTCGTGATCGAAATCACCGGCAATAAAGATTTGGAGATCGTCTTCATTAATCATTTTGTTATAAACGTTAGTTACTGTCTCCGCAGAAATTTCGTTAAAGTATCTTTTTTCCGGGAAAATAGCTATAGTATCTTTGTTATTTCTGGTATATTCGTTCATAAATTGATAATAGGTATAAGCATTTTTATTTTGTTTGATGCTTAATAAGAGCTCTTCAGTTTGTTCTTTAAGTTCAGTGATAGCTTTTTTAGGGATTTTACCTTTAAAAAGCTTTGGGTTAAAAATTATTTCGATTAAAAGGTCTAAAGAATGTGAAAAAACGTCAGAATCATCAACATATTTATCGTTGATGGTTCTGGCCATGAAAGTTGTTATACTCATGTTTGAAACTGCGTGATAGTTACTGGTTTTATCCAAACCGTAAAGATTATCACATGCTAGACTAAGTTTTTCTTGATTGTTATATTTTGCGGTTGATTCCATAAGAATTTCTGATAGGAAATTTCTTTCGTTAATCTCTTTAGGATCAAACTTGTTTGTAAAAACAAAAGCCATATCAATAGTTTTGAACTTCTTGTTCGGCATGTAGTATACATTTAAAGAATCAATATCTCTTTTGATAATTTTCACATTCTCACCTCAAAAAAAAGGTTTGGATAAACCTTTTTATTCTGCTAATTCTAGTGCTATTTTCATCATGTTTGTAAAAGCGGTTTGTCTTTCTTCTGGAGTTGTTGATTCGTGAGTAACTAATGAATCAGATACTGTAAGTAAGCAAGCGGCTTTTTTATTTAGAACGTTGGCGTTATGGAATAAAGCGAATGATTCCATTTCTACACCTAATAGGTTTTTTTCTTTTGCGATTTGTAATACTTCTTCAGGATATTCACGGTAGAAAACGTCACTGGAATGGATTGTACCTTTTACTACTGGGATGTTGAGTCTTTTAGAAATGTTTTCTAATTCTTCGTTTAGAACTTTAGAAGCTTCCAATGTGTCAGATTTAACTTTTCCTTGAGCGAGAGCAAAACTCGATTCTGAGTAAGCTTCAGTTACTAAAATTGTATCGTAAAGTTTTAGTTTGTCGGTATAAGCTCCGCAAGAACCGATTCTAATGATTTTTTCAACATCGAAGAACTTGTATAGTTCGTATGAATAAATACCGATTGAAGGCATTCCCATACCGCTACCCATAACAGAGATTTTTCTGCCGTTATAATATCCGGTGTATCCAAACATGTTTCTCACTGAGTTAAACATGGTGACATTTTCTAAGAATGTTTCGGCGATATATTTCGCTCTTAACGGATCTCCTGGCATTAATACTACTTTAGCAATTTCATCTTTTGTTGCGGCTATATGTGGTGTTGACATAATTATTCTCCTTTTACTCTTTTATTTATTTTTTCGATTACTTCTTCAATATTTACGATTGAGAAAGCATATTTTGTGTCCATCAGGAAAGATTCAAAGATATATACCAATTTGTCTTTATCAAGATAATTTACGGTTATAGAAAAATCACGTCCATATTTAACAGTGATACTTTCTTGACGTTCTTTTTTGGAAGAGGTTTGTTTAAAGGCTTCCAAATACATTTCGTCACCCTTAAAGTAAAGTGCAGTTTTCTTTAAAAAATAACCTTGATAATTTTTTTCTAAGATAGGTATATATAAATCAATATCATCAGTTTTTTCAGTTAAAAACTGATAGAATCTATCCATGGTTTTTAGTGAATATCTTGCGATCATGAAATCTCTTACGAAACTATAGATTACTGCTAAACCTAATACAAAAGCGGCAGTAAACCAGCTTAAAAGATTGGCAATTAATAAAATGATGATTGTAACTGAAACGGTTGTGACAAAATAGATTACAAATCGGATTAGATTAAACTTTTTGATTAAGTTTTTTGATTCGTTAAATATTCTTTCTTGTAAGTTATTCATTAGTAGCCTTTACCTTCCTCATTATTCATTAAGCTTACGCCGTTAGAAGTTCCGATTCTTGTGGCACCGGCTTCAACCATTGCGTCTAAATCTTCTTTAGTTCTAACGCCACCCGCTGCTTTAACTTCTTTGGAATTGACGTTGTCTTTCATAATTTTAACTGCTTCTTTTGTCGCTCCACTTGGTCCGAAGCCTGTAGATGTCTTGATGAAATGAGCTTTAGTTTTACCAACGATTTCAGAGACTTTTTTAATCTCTTCATCATCAAGATAACATATTTCTACTATTACTTTAACAGTCTTGTCCATAGCGGCTTTACAAACTTGATTGATTTCATTTTCGATATAATCATAATCTTTATCTTTGAATCTTCCGATATTGATTACCATATCAATTTCATCAGCACCATTGCTGATGGCATTTAAAGTTTCAAACACTTTTGTTTCTACTGTATTAGCACCTAAAGGGAAGCCAATAACAGTGCAAGTCAAAACTTCAGTATTTTGAAGTTTTTCATGGCAGTATGCGACATGTGTTGGATTTACACAAACACTTTTAAAATTATATTTAATTGCTTCTTCAAGTAGTTTGTCTATATCCTTTTTTGTCCCAAAAGCTTTTAAGTATGTATGGTCGATAAGTTTGTTGATATTCATAATATTCCTCCATGATTTTTAGTATTAATATTATACAATTTATTTCATTAATAGTCAAATTACTAAACAGATAAATAAGCCGAAAAATCGGCTTATTTTTTAGTTTATAACTTCAACGCAACGGTCGCAAAGACCATCTTCGTCTACTGTTTCTACTACTTGCCAACATCTTTCGCAAGTATGGCCTTCAGCTGCTAAGACATCAATTGAGACATCTGTACCTTTATAAGCACCAAATCCGTCTTTTGAAACTTCAAATTTGGAGACAATAAATACTTGTGCTAGGTTGACATTGATACGGTTAAGTAGATTCTCGATTTTGGCTTTAGGATAGATAATGACATGAGCGTTAAGGCTCTTGCCGATGACTTTTTCATTACGAGCGTTTTCTAAAGCTTTTAAAACGTCTTCCCTTAAGTCTAAGAATTCATCAAAATCAGCTTCTACCGCTGTATCTAAACTTTCCACTTTAGGCATATCTAGAAGATACACGTCCAATGCCTTTTTGTCAGGTACATACTGGTAAGCTTCAGATGTAGTATGAGGTAGAATTGGAGTTAATAATCTCAGCAATGTATCCAATATTTTATAAATAACAGTTTGAATGCTTCTTCTTGATAGTGAATCAGCCTTTTCAATATAAAGAATATCTTTAGAAAAATCTAGATAGAAAGATGAAATAAAGTTAACGTAATTGGTAATTTTACGGTAAACAACATCGAAACGGAAATCTTCATAAGCATCTAAAACTTCTTTGATAAGATTATTGTTCTTGATTAAAACATATTTGTCGATTTCGCTTAATTTATCATAGTCTACTTTGGATTTATCGTTATCATAATCAAATACATTTCCAAGTAAGAACTTGATTGTGTTTCTGATTTTACGGTATGATTCGGATACTTGCTTGATTAAGTTATCACTTAATCTCACATCTGCTTGATAATCAACGGAAGCAGTCCATAGCCTAAAGATATCTGCACCCATAGTGTTGGCAATCTTGTTTGGATCTACGACATTACCTTCAGATTTAGACATTTTCCTACCGTCACCATCTAAAACGAATCCATGAGATACAAGAGTTTTATAAGGTGATTTTCCTTCAGTTGCGACACCAGTGATTAAACTGGAGTTAAACCAACCGCGATATTGGTCGCTACCTTCGATGTATAAATCAGCTGGATAAGGATAACCTAAATCCTTCATCGCTCCATGGTGAGACGTTCCTGAATCGAACCAAACATCCATGATATCAGTTTCTTTTCTGAAGATACCGTTAGGTGAATCAGGATGTGTATATCCTGGTGGCAATAATTCAATCGCTTCCTTTTTGAACCAAGCGTTAGATCCTTCTTTTTCAAAGATTTCTGCTACATATTCAATAACTTCCGGATCTAAAACCGCTGTGTCTTTTTCAGTATAGAACGCAGGAATTGGCACACCCCAAGTTCTTTGTCTAGAGATACACCAGCTGCCTCTGTCTTTAATCATATTGCTAAGTCTAACATCACCCCAAGTTGGATACCATTTAATGGTTTGGATTTCTCTTAGGATTTCATCTTTAAGTTTATCGATTGATGCAAACCATTGTGATGTCGCTCTGAAGATTACTGGTTTTGATGTTCTCCAGTCATGTGGATAAGAGTGAGAAAAATCAAATCTTCCTAATAAAAATCCACCTTCGAATAAAGCTTTGATAACTTCTTCATTACAATCATCGACATAAAGTCCTGAAAATCTTTCACCTGCTTCTTCTGTCATAATACCTTTAGAATCAACTGGACAATAAACGTCTAAATTATATTTTTGTCCCACTACAAAGTCCTCTTCACCATGTCCTGGTGCGGTATGAACTAAACCAGAACCGTCTTCTACAGTAACATGATCACTTAAAATGATTGGAGAAATTCTGTTATATAATGGGTGTTTATAACTCATGCCTTCAAGTTCCCAACCAAAGATGTTTTGAATTTGAACCGGATTAGCCCATCCTAAAAGTTCAGTAAGCTTTGGTAAAAGTTCCTTACTAACAACATAATTATTATTTTTTACTTTTACTACAACATATTCAATATCTGAACCTACTGCTATTGCAAGATTGGCCGGAATTGTCCATGGTGTTGTCGTCCAAATTAAGAATGATGTGTTTTTTGGTAGTTTATTAAGGGTCTCAACGGCTGGCATCGCTACATAGATTGAAGGGGATACGATATCGTGATATTCAATCTCTGCTTCAGCCAAAGCTGTTTCACTGGATGGTGACCAGTAAACTGGTTTTAAACCCTTATAGATCAAACCTTTTTTTACCATTTCTTTGAAAACTCTTAATTGTGAAGCTTCATATTCGTTATTAAGAGTGATATATGGTTTTTCCCATAAACCTAAAACACCTAGTCTTTTGAATTGTTCTCGTTGGATATCGATTTGCTTAAGAGCGTATTTTTTACATAACTCTCTGAAATCTGAGAGTTCCATCTCTTTACGATTTACTTTTTCGCTTTTAGATAGAGCATTTTCGATAGGTAATCCATGAGTATCCCAACCAGGAAGATAAGGTGCAATAAAACCTGACATGTTTTTATATCGCAAAACAAAGTCTTTCAGGATTTTATTTAGTGCGTGCCCAGCATGAATAGACCCATTTGCATACGGTGGGCCGTCATGTAATATATAAGTTGGTCTTCCTTCATTCTTCTTCATAACTTCATTATAAAGATCTAATTTTGCCCATTCTTCATGGATTGCAGGTTCTTTTTGCCCAAGGTTTCCGCGCATTGGAAACTCGGTTGCGGGCATCAATAAACTGTCCTTGAAATTCTTCTTTTCCATTTTTCTTCACTCCTCAATAGTATAAAATAAAAAGTCCTTAATAAAAATAAATTAAGGACGAAATTTTTCCGTGGTACCACCTTAGTTCTAGAATTTGTTCTAGCACTCGAAAAGCTGTTAACGCCAGCTACACGTAACTACTTACTGTTAGTTTAGTAGTTCTCTCATGGGTGATAATTATAAAAATAAAGCTTATCTGATTTCACCGTTACTCAGACTCTCTAAAAGTTTATTTTTAAAATGTTGTCCCAATCTTCGATTATATGCAATAGATTATACACAATTAATGCGAATTTATCAAGTCTTTTTATTAAATAGCTCTAGCAATTACGCCAAGAATGAATTGATATAGGATTAAACCTAGCATAGGAGTGAAATCAATATTCGAAAATACTAACCAACCCCTGAAAATTCCGAGATATGGATTAACGATTTTGCTTAAAATATCATAAAAACGACTGTTTCTTAAAGGTGTCCAACTCAATAAAACGTAAACGATCATGATGTAAAAGTATGTTAGTAGTACATAGTATGCGTATTCTAAAAAAATTAACATTATTTATTACTTCTTTCGGTAATCATTGATAAATTTATTTAATGTCGGTCCTAATAGATCGCTTTTTTGAGCCATTAAATAAATTTTATCCTGAATCTTTACAATTTCGCCGTCACAAGCGTATAAAACGCCTGTCAAGAACATTAAAACTTCGTTAGCTTCCGATATTAAACAATCGGAGAAGTTTAATACGATAGGCATTCTGTGCATAATTATTTCCGCATACTTATAAACATCTTTATTATCATTTACTTTAACAAAAGTTAAATCTTCAAACTCGACGTTTGTCGGTGTAATTTTTTTCTTTCCAAAGAGTCCCATTTATTTATCTCCCTTTTTCAAATAGAATCGAACCTAATCGCAAGTGGGTTGCGCCTAGTTTCAAAGCTATTTTATAGTCGTTAGTCATTCCCATAGATAAATATTCAATATCTTGGTCATAGTCTTTATTGAGTTTAGTTTTCAAATCTTTAAGTTTTTTAAATTGTGAACTGATTAATTCTTCATCACCGGTAAATGAAGCCATCCCCATCAAACCGATTACTTTTATTTTATCATAGTTTTTAAGATTTTGATAGAATGAAACAACTTCATCTATACTTAGTCCATATTTACTGTCTTCTTCGGCGATATTAACTTCAATAAAACACTTAAGCGGAAGTTTCCGATATTTTTGAATTTCTTCAACTAAAGACATTCTGTCTAGAGAATGAAGATAATCAATTTTGTTAATTACACTTTTTACTTTTTTAGATTGCAAGTGCCCAATGAAATGCCATGATATGTCTAAATCGTGGAGAAGTTCATATTTTTCTAAAAAAGCATTAGTTCGGTTTTCACCGATATTGTTTATTCCTAAATCAAAGAGTTCTTTGACATCAGTAGCGTCGCCGTATTTTGTGGCGGCGACGATTGTGGTGTTTTTTGTTTCTTCTAATAATATGGGAATAATTTCCGAGTTTATCATTTTGATTACTCATCTACCTTTCTTACGACTAATAAATGATATTATTGATGAAAATATCAATAAGTAAATCGCTAGTAATATCTTGATTAGTGTGTTTTCAAGTATAAAGCCAATAAGAATTACAACAATTATCATGTTAACAAAATAAACTAAATAATAAATCCAACTATTCTTGATCAATTTGACTCACCTTATTTCTTAATTCCTTGAGTCCGGTTTCTGTTTGATTTGCAAATTTTAGCGGTGTTATTGATATATAGCCGTTATTGACGGCAAAAAGATCTGTTTCCGGGACAAATTCAAAGGTTGAAAAGTTACGTTTTGTCTTGTAATAATCACCTTCGTTCACATAGTAGTGTTCTGTTGGTCTAAAACCAAGGTCTGTTATTAATATGCCTTTTGATTTTTTAAAATCTTTAGCAATAAAATTGACGTTAAGCAAATAACGATTTGAAATTAAATTATTGTCAAAGATAAAATCTAAAACCTTCGGCAAATCTTTTTTCCCTTGTTTAAAGTGATCGAAATCAACTGATAATGCTATTGCCGGAATTTTTGCTTTTAGAGCTTCCATGCAAGCCCCAACCGTTCCGGAATAAACCGTATCGGCACCTACATTGAGTCCGTTATTAATACCTGATACAACAACGTCAGGTCGGAAATTTAAACCGTGAAGCGCTAAAGAAACGGCATCAGCAGGCGTCCCTTCGATTGAGTAGATATCTGAAGCGTGCTTATGTACCTTGACTTTAGTCCAAAAAATTCGAGAAACAGAGGCTCCAGACATGTGATGATGCGGCGCTACAAGGAGGACTTCCCCGTATTTCTTGAGTTCTTCATAAAGAATCGTTATTCCTTCGCTATTATAGCCGTCGTCATTTGTAAGTAAAATTTTCATCATAACCTAATCCTATCTTTTAGTTCAGGGTTCTCTTTATATAAAAGTAAAACTCTACCGATTTTATAGACGACGATGATTTCTTCTTCTCCAAGAGTGACTATAAGATCATTGATGTCAGTTGGACATGATTTAAGTACTGTCACTCTCCCTACTTCATGTTTCTTAAGATTTTCTTTGATGCTGGAAACAACTGTTTCAGTTAGGCCTTGTTGGCCGATTTGAAACATGATTGGTTTTTCATTGGCTAATTTTCTTAAAAGTGCTTTTTGCTTTCCTGTGAAATTCATAATTTCCTCCTAGTTTATATATAATGGCAACAGTATCAATAGACTCATTGAATAATAAATCGATAATGTTATTATATCAGATATTGTGGTAATGAATGGACCAGACGCTACTGCTGGGTCGATTTTGAATCTGGTCATTATTAATGGTATTAAAGCTCCTAGTGTAGTTGATACTAATAGAGCTATGAAAATTGACCCTGATGTAACAATTGCATAGATTAAATTTGGTCTTGAAATTACTTGATAGATGATTAGATTCGTAAGATTTATCATAATAAAAATCAAGATGCCAATAATTAAGCCTTGAAGAACTCCTGTTTTGAACTCACGCAAAATATGTTTTTTTATTTTTGTTATGTCAAGATCAAGATTTTTTGTCAAGTACCTAATCATAACCGCTAAGCTTTGGGTACCTGTATTACCTGCCATAGCTAATATCAAAGGCAGGTAAACCGCCAGTTTAGAGGCTAGAAGCCTTGAGCCTGGATTTAATGACAAATTTGCTTCAAAGAATGATAGAATGATTGAAGTTATCATTGAAAGGCCCAGTAAAATCGATAGCCATGGTAGTCTAGACTTGACAGACTTTCTTAAATTTGATGTGCTTAAGTTAATCTCTACATCAGATAGAGCAGCAAATTTTGTATAGTCTTCTTCTTGGACTAAGGAAATGATATCCATGAGATCATCATGGGTGATAATACCTTCCATTTTTCCGTCTTCGTTAATCACAGGAATTGATGATTCAGAAGTTTCTTGCATAAGGGAAGCAACATATTCTTTGTCATCGGTTGGATATACTCTTGGAAATCTGGTTTTATAAAGATCAGATAATTGCTCATCGGCTCTAGCGATAATCAAATCTTTTAGTTTAATGAAACCTAGTAGTAAATTGTTTTTATCAACGATATAGATTATCGATATATAATCAACATCATGAGCATTGCTAACGACTTGTTTCATTGCTTCTTTTACTGTGATATTAGGTTGTAATGTTAAGTAACTATCAGTTAAGTAAGCCCCAATTTCATCTTCATCGTAGAGCATTACTTGAAGAATTTCTTTTCTTCTTATAGGTTCGATTTGTTTTAGGATTCGCATTCCTGTTTTTTTTAGGTATTTTAGAATGTCTACTGCATCGTCTAAGTCCATATCCGCAATAATTTTAGCAGAATCTATTTCACCTATTACTTTGATTATATAAGTTGCGTCGTCTTCATCTAAATATTCGATAATTTCTGCAGCAAACTCAATGCTAACTGTGTGAAAGAAAGCTTTGATGATATCTTCAGGGAAGTCGGTAAGGACTTTTGCTATATCGTATAGATGATATTCTTCCAATAAGGTTTCCAGATTGGGATTGTTAATGTTTTCTTGTAAAATTGTAGTAATATCGGCTGTAAATTCGACTGATCTTTCGATTAATTCTTCCAAATCAATCCCTCCTTTACGCTAGTGAAGCAATTAGAATGCTTGCTAAACCAAAATATATCAACAATGACAAGATATCGTTGATAGTAGTAATAAATGGGCCGGAAGCTACTGCCGGATCAATTTTTAAGCTATTTATAATCAAAGGCACTATAGCACCAGCTAGTGTAGCTACTATTAGTGCAACACTTATTGATAAAGCTGTAACAAAGGCAAATGATAATCCGGTTGTGAAATCCTGTCCTTTAATCAGATTTAATAGAATTACCATAATGAATAAACCGATTGCTATTACAAGGCCATTAACTAAACCGGTTAAAAATTCGTTGAGCAAATGTTTTAATACAGACTTTTTGGAGTCTAGCTGGTTAGTAGCAAAAAGTCTTATCATAATCCCTAGACTTTGGGTACCTGAATTACCAGCCATGTTAAGGATTAGAGGCATAAATATTGCTAGAGTTGGCAAGAGTTTGAGTTGTTCTTCAAATCCGATAATGATTGATGAAGTAATTAGATTTATAAACAGAAGTATCACTAGCCAAGGCAAACGTTTCTTCAATGAAGAAAACACGGTTTCATTCTCGTCGACATCAACGTCAGTTAAACCGGCTAAGCTTGAATAGTCTTCGTCAGATTCTTCGTTTAAAGCTTCTAAGATATCGTCGAAGGAAACAATTCCGATTAGTTTTTGGAATTTGTCAACTACAGGGAGTAGTAAGAAGTTATAGTTCTTCATAATTTCAATCGCTTCTTCAATCGGTGTTGAAGGTGTGACGAAAATTAAGTTTATACTCATTAGATCTTCGATTTTTTGATCTTGATCATACCCAGCGCTTATAAGTTCTTTTAAAGACATAGCACCTTCTAGTTTTTTGTTTTCATCAACTATGTAAATATTATGAATAAATTCTATTTCAGGCGCTATTTTCACTACTTCTTTAATTGCTTTTTTTACTGTTAAATCTCTTGTTATTGCGACGAAGTCATTATTCATAATTGAACCTACTAAGTCATCGTCAAAATCAATCAATGTTTTTATAAGGATTCGCTTTTTTGCATCAATTAATGATAGATAGGTAACTTGATCTTCTTTATCGTCAATTGCTTGAATAATATCGACTAAGTCGTCAGTTTCCATTTCTTTAAAAACTCTGACAACAATCTCGATAGGGGTGTCCTTTAATACTTCAAACGCATCTTCAGGTGTTAAATCTTCGAAAACTTCCGTTAGTTTACGAAGTGGAAGAAATTGATAGAGTTTTTTTCTGGATTCATCATTCATCAATAATAATGCTTTAGAGATTTCATATTCATGATACATATCCAGTTTCTCACGGATAATTAAATCTTCTTCATTTGAGTTAATCAGATTAATAATTTCATTTTCAAGTTGAAATTCATTTAGCAGAAGTTCTTCCATTTTTTAACACCTCCTTCGCTCTTAAAAATTGTACCACTTTACTAGATAAATTACAATTATCTAGATTAAATATATATAACTAAAAAAGATAAAAAAAAGACTGAAAATCAGTCTTTATTTGTTAAATCTATCCTTTAGCCAAGAAGGAATTTTGATGTCATCATTCTCTTCTTGTTCATTCTTTTGTTTTTCTATCGCTTCCTTCTTTTTGTTTTTCTTAAAAAATTTACTTTGTTTCTTTTCAGGAATGTCAACATCAACTTCTTCTTTTTTAGGTGGTTCGTTATGTGCTTGCGGTTTAGGTGGGATTACCTCATCTTTAAAGACAGGATCTTGGCTAAAGCCGGTAGCGATAACAGTTACAACCAGTTCATCACCTAAATCTGAGTTGATTGCTGAACCGTAGATAACATTGATATCTGTTGTAGAAGCTTTATGAACTTCGGCAATAATTTCATCGATTTCATATAATGAAGCTTGATAGTTCGAGGTAATGTTTACAATAGCGTCGGTAGCGCCGTTGATTGAAGTTTCTAAAAGTGGTGATCTGATTGCTTCTCTTGCTGCTTCAATCGCTCGGTTTGGACCTTCGGCAACCCCGATTCCCATCAAAGCGGTACCTTTATCTTTCATAACGGTCTTAACGTCAGCAAAGTCAACGTTTACAACTCCTGGCATCGCGATGATTTCTGTAATACCTTGGACACCTTGACGAAGAACTTTATCAGCTTCTCTAAAGGCGTCTAGATAAGATGTATTTCTATCTACAATGTAGAATAGTTTATCATTAGGAATAACGATTAGTGTATCAACATACGGTTTTAATTGTTCAAGACCTTCAATAGCTACTGCCATTCTTTTCTTGCCTTCAAAACCAAAAGGCTTGGTAACGATACCAATGGTTAAACATCCCATTTCTCTGGCTATTCTCGCCACTATTGGGCTAGCTCCGGTTCCGGTTCCACCACCCATACCAGCTGTGATAAAAACCATGTCTGTTTCAGCTAGGATGTCTCTAATTTCGTCTTCAGATTCGATTGCAGCTTGGCGTCCGACCTCTGGATTTGCTCCGGCACCTAAACCTCTTGTTAAGGTTTTACCTAACTGTAATCTAACATCTGCTTTTGATAGTCTTAGAACCTGTGCATCGGTGTTCATAGCAACAAACTCAACGCCCGGAACTTCATTTTCAATCATTCTATTTATGGCAGAGCCACCGCCGCCGCCAATACCAACCACTTTAATTTTCGGTTTTTGGTTAAACTTATCGTCAATATTAAACATTTGTTACCCCCAATTAATGATCTTACAATTATCTTATCATAAAACAATCAAATAATAAATATAATAATAAAAAGAAACGAAAAATCTAATCAAAGTATTCTTTAAGGATTTTTTCCTTAAATTCAGCGAAACGATCATTTTTTATAGCTTCGCGAATATCATGCATTAGTGTTTTTAGATAGTATAAATTATGGTAAGAAACTAAACGTAAACCAAGAATTTCTTTCGCCTTGAAAAGGTGTCTTAGGTAACTTCTGCTATAATTCTTGCAAACCTTGCAATCGCAGTTTGGATCAAGTGGTGATAGGTCATGTTCATAGGTTTTGTTTTTGATTACAACTTTGCCGATTGAAGTCATTGCTGTACCATGTCTGGCGATTCTTGTTGGCAAAACACAATCAAACATATCGATTCCGTTCGCGACTCCCATAACGATATCATCCGGTGATCCAACACCCATTAGATAACGAGGTTTATCTTCCGGCATTTTATCTTTTAGAAACTCTAATATCTCATACATTTCCTGTTTAGTTTCACCGACGCTTAATCCGCCGATGGAATATCCAGGAAAGTCAATTTTCTTTAATTCGTTGATTGAATATTCTCTTAAGTCTTTGTAAGGACCACCTTGAACAATTCCAAAGAGTGCTTGTTTATCAGGATTTTGATGAACATCTTTGCCTCTTTTAGCCCATCTGATCGTTCTTTCTAACGAGTCCTTATGATACTCATATGATGAGTGGAAAGGTGGACATTCATCAAAACTCATGATGATATCAGCCCCTAGATTATTTTGAATTCTAATGCTGTCTTCAGGGGTCAGATGCAGCTGAGAGCCGTTCAGATGATGTCTGAAAGTAACTCCTTCTTCGGTAATTTTCCTGATTTTCGATAAAGAGAAAACTTGAAAACCACCTGAATCTGTAAGTAAAGCCCCATCCCAATTCATAAAACCACGGATTCCTCCATGGTTTTTAACTATTTCATCTCCTGGTTGTAGCCATAGATGATAAGTATTGCCAAGAATAAGGCCTTGGCTTACTTCTTTTATTTCATCCACATCAAGAGTTTTTACTGTTGCCAAAGTACCAACAGGCATAAATATTGGTGTTTCAAAACTACCGTGCGGTGTGTGAAGAATACCATATCGAGCTCCAGTATGTTTGTCTTGATGAATTAATTCGAATTTGATTGCCATTTTTAGATTATCGTTCCAAAAATCTCGCCATTGATGCCAACAGCATTTCCTTCGTCAGTATCAATGTGCATTGCTGAAGCAAAATCGTTTCTAACTCTAATAACAACATCACCCAAGATGCTTGAACGACCGTCTGTGTCTATCTTTACTGATACGATTTGTTTATCTTTTACGTTGAATTTTTCAGCGTCTTCTGGAGTTAAGTGAATGTGTCTTTTAGCTACAATAACTCCTTCTTCTAATTCAACTTCACCCTTAGGTCCAATCAGTTTACATGGAGCACTTTGCTTTGTGTCTCCACTTTCTCTAATTGGTGCTAACACGCCTATAGAACGTGCATCAGTCAATGAAATTTCCACTTGAGTGGCGTTTCTTACTGGCCCCAAAATTGATACATTTTTTAGCTCTCTTTTTGGTCCGATGACATCTACTCTCTCGTTAGCTGCAAATTGACCAGGTTGAGATAAATATTTCTTTACTGTCAGTTCGTAACCTTCTCCAAATAAAATATCTAAATGTTCTCTAGACACGTGAGCATGTCTAGCAGATACTTCAACTAAAACTTTTCTTTCCATGATGGCTTGTATAATTAAATTAAGATAATTCAACTATACTCTCCTTTCTTTTTTTGTATTTAAAATGTATTTAAATAATATATTTAATCTCCTATAATGAAGGTACAAACGTTGTGGAGTGTGTCATCAAGT
>Ga0265295_1002051_pt1 | contig 33329 bp, 35 predicted proteins | sample Munlansysbiofilm_FD_192503 | JGI IMG/M metagenome (GOLD analysis project Ga0265295, IMG submission 192503) | Leachate microbial communities from a municipal landfill in Southern Ontario, Canada - Methane capture system biofilm | ecosystem: Engineered > Solid waste > Landfill > Unclassified ... | reverse complement strand
GCCTGCTTTTATATATGATTCCATCATAACCTTCTTCTTTTGCAATTTCACTTAAAATTCTAGTAAGGAGGTAATTCTCTTCATTCCCCATTGAAACGATAGAAATAATATCAGGTAAAGCCCAAATCTCTTGAATAGAATAATCATAAAATTTTTTATTATATGGATCAAAATTTTCATATATGAGATTTAAGATTCTCAATTTCTTTATTGGCTTGGCCATACCAAGACTAATTATTTGATCTATGTAAGGGGATATTTCATATATTGCTAACTCACCACAAGTTGCTAAATATAAATACAAGTCCTCTCTGTTATCCCATCTACCTCCAGCTTTTTTATACATAGGACTAGATGGAGCCCCACAATATTCTTGTGGATATCCTTGGTATATAAGATAATCATATTTTCTTTTTAAGGTGTTTTGAATTGTACTTGATTTAACATTACCTGCTTTTATATATAGTTTATTAATCTCAGCAGAAAAATCTAACCATTTATGAACTGTGAGTTTGTTCCTATTAAAACCATAAAATTTCAACTCAGTATCTGTATTAAAATTACTTTTAATGATATTTTGGGCAATTGAATCTACTTCATCAACATTTCTAGTTTCATGTAAATCATCTATTGCTCTTGCTCTAAACAGTGTCAAATCTTCATGTAATAATACATCAATGTTCAACCCCTTAATTATCTTGACAATCTTTCTAATTTCATCATAAACATGTTTTGAATCTCTCTTGTAGATGCTTTTTAAACTAAACCATCTCTCGACCATGCAATCATATGCCACATCATATTCATGAGTATTGATATAACTTGACAATTCATTTCTCAGATCGCTCATGTTCAAATTAGTGTTTTCTAGTCTCCATTGTTTTTCAATTTCATCTCGTTGACTCTTATAGAAACTCCAATTCTTTAATTTTTCCCTTTCCGAGTATGTTCTATTGACTTTCTCCCACTCTGACCAGTGCCTCTTCAATTTAAAATCACTAGTTTCTGAATACTCGGATTTAAGTAACGTTAGATTATGTTGATTTTTTACATAATTCCCAGTATCTTCTTTCAATAATTCAGCAAAAGCGTAATATTCTTTCTTCCATTCATCGAAATTCATTTTATTTATTGTTTTTGGTTTTGGTTCATATAAATATCTGTATTTTTTTAATTTGCTGAAATAACTCTTTGCAGTTGGATATTTTTTTAAATACTCTATGTGTTTATTATATCTTTCTTCCTCTATCTCTCTATAGTATTCATTTGTAGGAATTATGAATACACCGAGAGGATTTGATGGATAAAAAAAGGATAAATTCGTTTTAATAAAAGCGTAAAATTCGTCTTCAATGTATTTTTTATTGTTTTGAATTTTTTTATAGACTGTTTTAGACACTACTAAAAAAAAGTGAAAGTTTGAAATACTCAAGTTATCATATAAAACCATATGTTTTGAATTTTTTATGATTCTAATAGCAATTGGATCATTCGCTTGAGTCAAATAAATTTTCTTGATTTTTAAATAACTAATTTCTACAAGCTTTTTTCTTTTCTCTAATTCAGCCATTTTCTCTTTTGAATCAAATTTGATCATGAAACTATCACCCTTAACTTATAATGATTGTATATTATTTGTTTTTATTGACGTAATTGTTTGTTTATCACTACATACTTTATGTTCGATGAAAATTATATTTATTGATTATGATAATTTCTAATCACAAAGAAAAAATAGCAGCAAAATGCAGCATCTGTTGTAGATAATAAAGTGCAAACATCCCTTTTGCATCATTTTGTCGATAATTATAACTATTTTACATCCATCAAGTCATTTTGTAAATACCAATTAACAGCGACATCACATATCAAGTTGTGAAAATTATAATTATTCTCAGTCTATTCTACATTTATAATATTCTATCGCTATCTAGTATGTGATTATAAAATACTCTATTTATTAAACGAATGATATTTCTTGAGTGTCAATAAATTTATAATGTCCCCCTCATAATTATAAAAATAAATAACACAGCAATTCACTATGTTATCTATTATGTTCTTCATATGAAATTTATCAATTCAAACATGAAACTCGATTATTTTATATATTTTTTGACACTATTAATTAAATCAGTATAAATATAGTTACGCTCGAACCAATTAGTATCACTAGTTGATGTAAATGAATCATTCTTATAATTACATTCTCTTAAGTAATTAGTTACTTCACTTTCTACATATAAGGTATATTTTTCAAAGTAATATCTTGGGGATATGTCGATGAAAAATTCATGAACTCGATTATAAAAATCAATTATCCTGCTCGAAGAAAAACTATTACACCAGTGAAATATTGTTATAAAATCATTGTCATAACCTTTTTCTTTGAAGTAATGTTTCATTGAATTAAAATACATTGCTACTTGATGAACCGTGCATGAATCTTCTTTATTTGGGGTGTCAAAAATGAAATGCAAGTACGTATCCATTCGATCAGCTTTTAAAACAAGGTTATATTTTATATCATATGATTTTACGATATTTTCATAAATAATGACTATCCTTGATAACCACGCCTCATCATAATTATCAAGATTAATGGATATGACATCTTTATAAAGATTAGAATCTGTATCTATTACCCGATCAGACACTGCAAAAACGCTGTAATAATTATCATTATCTTCTATCTTACTTTGATTAATGAAATAATATCTTCCTTCGATTTTTCTTAATTTATATTCTGAATCATTAGCTTTAAAACTTGTTTTATTAAATTGTTCCTTAACAGTATCTTTATGTGCTGCATACGCGTTGCTAATTGCTTTTTTGTTTGTATAATAACCAATAGTCCATGCATATTCAGAATCAGTATCAAACTCACTTTGTTTTACTGGTCTACCCGAAAAGTCTTTGCCATCAACAATATCTCTTTTAAATAAAGATAGATAATCTTTATCTTCATTTGTTTGCTTAGAACCAATTTCAACAATTTCATATTTACCATTCTTATTTTTTTGGACTTGAAATTTTTTATCATTGGCAATAAATGTAATATTATCACCTTTTTCAGAATTGGTGATATGGTTAACAATTTCTAGATTATCTTTTTCATCACTCCCACCTAATGATTTGGGCATGACATGATCAATATTCCATCCTTTATCACTTTCAGTAACCCCATATAATCCTCTATGTATTTCACGACCACTAAAATCAAATGCCTTCTGAATTGTTTTGCCAATTCGTTCATCCCAAAGTTTCAAACCATTTGTTTTATTAATATCCATATATAATCCTCCTAAAATAAAAAATCTTCTACAATAGATAACTGTAAAAGGAGGAGGTGGTTTACTTAATTCATTTTAATGATAAAAAGATCATTAAAACTCATATGTTATATTTTGACAATCTTATGATTCCCATTAATCTTCTTTACTTGAAACAATATTCCATTAGCATAAAATGTATTTTTATCTGCTTTTTCTGCATTAGTCTCACAATTAACAATCAATAGATTATCTATACTGTTAATGTTTTTTTTAGACTTGGGAATAATGTGATCAATGTCCCAACCAGTTGGTAAATCATGTCTTCCATAATGTTCTTTGATCATTTTTCTTCCTGAAAAATCATGAGCAACATTATTTCTGAAAAAGTGATTCCAAAGGTTACTTGAATTTGTCATAATATCACCTCCTATTCAATTTTTTGTTTACATCTCGCTCCTTCTATCAGCTTTGTGATAAAACTTACAGCATTCGATGTAAACTCAATTTGAATTGAGGCAATGTCTTCTTCAAGGCAAAAACTACATCGCTTGATTCATAAATCAATATGTATGACATAAGACTTATCACGACTTTAGTATAAAATGATTTTATAGAAAAGTCAATATGATCATCGATTGTATAACAAAAACACTATAAAGACTATGAATAATCAGTGATAAGTTTGGTAAAATCAACATAAGACAAAACTGTTGCTCCACATTGAACTGCTGCAGCCATAACTGCAACACTACCAGCTGTAAAAAACACTTTCTCTCTTGTATTTACTGTGATTGGTAGATAGGTATATACTGGATCCATCAGATCGTGATCTGCCTGAAATCCCATACCGCATAATGTTTTAATCACCTTTTCTCTATGTTCATGATCATGCGCACAAATCTGTTGATGATTTGGTCGATCAATTGCAATTTTACTTATTTTTTCTAAATCAAATGTTTTCATTTCTTTTCCTCTTTTCTACCAAAAAGAAAACCCACCTCAAGATGGGTATCATGTCACCCATCGTTCAAGCTTTAGCACCTTACATAGGGTAGGTTGCTGAAGGGTCGTAGAGCTTGTCTCTCGCCTTCTCTTTATGGTGTATTTATTATAGCATAACTCGATGTTACTTTTTTCTGTTCTTAAAGTCTTCGTTAATTTTCTTATTCCAATCAGGATTAATTGATTTATGCATGCGAAACTCTCTTACAGTTTCTGAAATGACATCATAATTAAATGCAATACCTCGTTCATCAGAATGATAGTTTGCTACACGATCATGAGAGATACCAAAGCCACTTGCAGTCTTAATAGCATCGATATTAGCCCCTAAGAAGATGAATTCCCATTGGTACTTTTCTTTTTGTCTTTCAATCATCTTTTTAACTTGAGTGCTTGTATATTCTCTACTTGCATTTTCCATACCATCAGTTGTGATGATAAAGATTATTTTTTTTGGTTTTTCGTCATGTCTTAGATTACGATATATATCAATAAGGTTATCAAAAGAGTCTCTTACAGATTCAGAAACTTCAACAGATTTAGATCGCGTATTTTATTCTTTTACAACAAGCAGTATATAATGATGGGATAAAGAAAAAGGCATTCAACTTTGTGTGCTGAACACCTTATTGAAAGATTTACTTATTTGGTACCCCTATCCTTAACTAAGAACCTTTTTTATAGCGTCTACTTTGGGGGTTCACTTCATGTGCATTCCTTAATTCATCAGTATGTAAGTACAAATCTCGAATTGGCAAAAAGAATATCAAAACAAATTGGAAAGATATCAGATAGTTTTTTTTTCGCTTACAAGTTTAGCCATAAGATCCGTCCCTGATTCATTTATGAAATTGGGGTCAGTTGCTTGTTTCTTTTTGATGATAAAATCAATAATTTCAATTGTTTGCTTCTTTGAATAATAATGTACATTAATCAGTCTTGAGTGACCGGAAGCTAATTGCAATACAATATACGGCATTGGTGTAATCACAAATCGCAAATTCTGGTTTAATGAATTTTTTGTACTTAATGAAAGGGTTATTTTCTCAATCTGATTAAACATAACTTCTAACTCATACTGTAGTTTAACATCTCTATTTCCTATATCTTGAGTTGTATAAATTTTATTTTCAAATAAAACAATTTTGCGATTTATAAAGCGATAGATTAGATATGAAAAATATAAAATTGTAAGTACAACGATTATTAATCCAATCCATTCAAGTAATGAGTTATTAATGTTTCCTAAAAACCATATAATGCTATACACTCCCCCTACAATAAATGACATAAAAACGAATATAGATATATACATAATCATTGATTTTGGATTATATTGCTTCATTTCTAAAACCTCTCTATTCTTAATTCATTATTTAATTCACAACAGGTAAAGTTATATTGAATATCAATCTTTTCCTAGTTTCTTCTGGGTTTGTTTCAAACGCATCCCAAATGCCACCAATAACTGTGTCAAATACAGTATATGCTAACTCATAAGCAACCATTTTACCAAATGTACTTGCTGTTATTCTACCAATTGTACCGTTATAGAATTTTGTGCTTATCTGTCTTGCAACTTGGCTAATGCTTCCATTACCTGTAAATCCTGAGATTTTTATTCTACTTGTTATACCTGCTGTCAAAGCTGATAATCCAGATATTACTATTGATTGAAACATAATCTCACCCGCAGAATGATTAGACTCACCAAACGCATTTTGAAATATCATTCCTAATGAATTCGACATAAATCCGTTTATTGCAGCCGAACCAGAAATACCCAATGTTGGTAGTGCAAATGCAATTATTCCTGTTATACCACCACCAATAGTTGATCCTGCGAACATACCCCATGACCAAGACCATTCACCAGTTACTCTGAGATATTAATAGCAGGATGATCACAAGTAATAAATCTCGTATCTTTTGATTTCATTAGCATTATTTTGCTGTTTTTTTTATTGAAAAATCCTGTCGCTACTTTAATAATATAGCCATGTAATGCATGTGAACAAATTTTTTTTACGTCAGCTTCATAATCTAGGCTTCTCATTTCTTTTGCTAAGTTAATTACTTTATTTATAGTGCCTATCAATTATTGTGAATCTCGATGGTTCTAAAAAACATAAATATCATTAAATAAAAAATTGTATAGTCTATTAATCTCATCATTTAAAAAAATATTATCATCATTTATAAGCATCTCAAGAAACTCTTTGTCGTCATTTTAATCAAATATTACTAAGGATTCGCCCTATTGAATACGATACTTTTCATATTGCTTATGCCGATATTATAGAAGATCATTTTCTCGATAGACATTTCTATTAAACTACCTAGTTGTATTAAACCTCACTGACATCTGATAACTTTTCTCAAGAATTGGGTACTGATTTAACATGGATTTTAATCTACTTATCCATTTTAAATCAGATGTAATTAATGTAAGTTCTTCAGATATTTTTGAAATATTATACATATCTATAAAATCATTTAATTCTACTCTTATATCATTCATAACATAATCATAAAGCAAACTAGTTATTAGAACATCAATATTTGGAAATAATCCAATAAAGTTTTCAATCATTGGATAAACAATAGTGTGAAAAATACTAAAGTCATTTTGAAAACTGTTTGAAATCTTTGATAATTTCCTTATATCCGCTTTTGTTATTTTATTATGATTTTCTACTTTTAAGTCCAAAAGCGTGTCATTTATCAAGTTTACTATTATTTGTCTTGTCTTTTTATTAGCTGTGTTACTAACGTAAATATCTTCAATCGATTTAGTTATATGATTCCTAATTTTATATTGAAATTCTTTTGAAAGAAGTTTTACTAATTGCTTCTTATATATTGTTGGATTAACATTAATATTTTTTGAGACTAAAACATCTTTTACATATAAATGATATGCAACGTAGCAAACTATATAAACCAACAGCATATCAATTTGATAATTTTTTACCGTTTTTTCTAAAATCGACATAAGATTCGGATACTTTAACTGATTTAATCGATATTTTTCAATAGAATCAATCACTAGTCCTGTATACTTGTCATAAATAATGATGCATCTCATATTTAACAAATTCTGATCAAACCCACCAGCATATCTTTCATTTTCAAATTCATCACTGGAATTACTACGCATTGCTTCGTAATAAGTAAAAAGTGTAATATTAAACTCCGCTGTTCTACTTAAAGTCTCGTTAATAATGAAGAAGTTTAGAGGATTCTCATGTCGTTTCACTCCACCATGTGAGGATGCAATCTTCACACTATTTGTATCTAGTAAATATCTTTCAAGTGTAAAACTCATATTAATCACACACTTTCTAAATCTTTCATTATTCGTTTAATTTTCATAAAGGTATTTTTCGATATATGACTCTGTGTAAATAATGTTAATTCTTCTCGTATAATTGCTTGGCTTCTCATTTTTTGATCGATCATATCGAATATCATACTATGATAGATACAAATCCGATAAAACTATAATATCTTCATGCATATCTTTAACTAATTTGATATTCCAAAAATTATGATGATAATAGTTAATTCATTGATTCTAGAGCTCTTATTGAATATCTTCGTTAAATGTTCATCACTAGATTGAACATGCCTATAAAACAAACTAATATAATGTTCTGCTTTTAGTTTGATTCAATTATATACGGGAGAATAGCCAGCACAAAAAGTGCAACACCAAGTGCTAAATATAAATTGTATATGTATTTATAGTAACAGCGAATTTTCTCCATGTAATATTATTCACTAGTCATTTCTTCTTTTTCTCTCTATTCTTGTTTATGATTATTAAGGATGTATACGTTATAATTACAACTGCGATATATGCTAACCATATGTACATTGCATGGGTAGCAATTTCCTTAAGTTCAGTCCCTACAATCAGTAGTATAATGTAAAACAACGAACTCACTATAAAGACAGCGTATCCAAAGAGATGCAAAAGGAAGATAGGAATCGGAATCCCAAATCTCTCCATATTACTATATATACTATTTTTCGAACCAATGGTTCTGAATAACCACTTAAATTTACTTATCCTAATTCTTCTAAAATTTGAAGGATTAATTTCAGTCAGTGTCGCTTGTGTAAAAGGAACTGTAAATACTATAATCAGGGAACTTAATACTATAAACATCCATTCAAACAAACTAATCACATCCTTTATTCTTTATTAATATTCTTCTTGCGTCCGTTCATGATGAACTTAAATACTTTTCTGTCTACTAGAACCACTATAAGAATAAGAATGATTAATGTGATTACACCGACAAAAGTATCTTTAAGCCAATTATCAATAACCTCATGACGTCCTAGCATCGCAGTAAAAAGAAGTATTACACACCTTAATGCATAAATGATAAAATCTATAATATGATCCATAATCCAAATCCTCCACTTTAGATTTATTCAACAGAGTGGATTTCTATTCTTCAACAATCGTTCTCCATTTTTTATTTTTTTGAAAGATCTCAATAATCAAATCTTCAAAGTCGTTGCTCTTAAACTTTTCTGGATAATAGTTAAATGAGAATCTTATCTTGTGCTTCTCTTCATCATAGGCAATCAAATCATGTGTAATTTTCGATTGCTCATTAAACTGTATTTTGGATAGATTACGATTATCGAAACCATATGTTTTATCACATAGCTCACAGTGAGCTAAAACAACAATTCTTTTATTTAGACTAATAATATCTGGAGAAAGAATGCCTCTCGTACGCTTGCCATAATAATAAATCTTAAAGTAGTCATTCCCACAAGAGCATCTTAAAGTACCTCTAATTGCATGCTTTTCTCTTTCGTCAGTATCGAAAAGATGATCAAATATAGTTGATTCATTCATTGGATAGTACCTGATTCTTTTCAAAATGATAATTAATGATCTCCATCACCTTTTGAAAATCCTTCTTAAAATACAAAGTTGAAATCATCACATGCCCATAGTTAAATCTCTTAAATTTAAAGACAGGTTTCTTTTTTAGATAGACGTCTGGATTAATCAAGTAAATATGAATGAGATAAGTCTTATCCATATAGGGTTGTACTAATATCTTGTCAATGTCAGTCCACTTAATCATACCTAGTGAATGAAATCGCATTTGTTCATGAATACCATTTTCATTTACGATTAACACCGGTTTATGATTGAAGATACTCCTTAAATAATAAACAAAAGCAAGCAATAGTATCGGCATAATCAAATAAGCGATAACTACTAAAAAGAATGGAATCTCCGAAGTTAACCATACAGGTCTAGCATAGTACAAGTATAAATAGAACCCGAATAATGACATTACAAAAAACAACAATAATGTTGCTTTTATACTAACCGATTTTTTTCTATTAATAATTATTGATTTTTCCATAAAGTCTCCTAATTGATACATTTTCAATCTTTAATCTAACTTGTCTTATCTACTATTCTAAATAAAAGGCAGCACTTATGAAAGTGAGAACTTAAAATCTCATCACTCCGATACACGTATTATCCAACTATCACTTATTCTAGATTCAAGATGTTCTTTGATCATGGAAGTTGTTTTTACTAAAAAAGCATTATTCATGTGAAACAAACATAACTCCCATTTGTTTTCTTTTGTATTAAAACCATATTCAAGTTCGATTTCACCTTTGTAACCATCTCTATACGGTAATGCTATGCAAGCACGAATCTCATTTACTGATGCAAAAATGCTAGTTATGTCTTGCTCTTTTTGTTTCATAGGCTCAATAAGTATTTCTTTATTTTCTATAAACCAGTTGCAAAAAAAATCAATCTTCCTACTATTGGGTTTCTTTGAAAAAAATCTCATATCTTTTCTCCTTTTTTGTAAAACTTAACATGCTTTAGTTTTTCTACAAAACATCTTAAACAAAGGGCTCTTTAGAATGACTGTTGTATTTAACCCTATACAGTCTATTAGAACACTGTATAGTATTTTAGATCGGTTTTGGTGATTATGACTTAAGCCAACTAAATCTACTTTTATTATCACTCATCCACGCAATAACATCTAATATGGCTTCATCATAATTCTGAGGATGAAAATGATTATGTACAATACTAATTTTCCCAAGTATCTTATTTTTTTCATATGTGAAATCGAACACAAAATCAGAATCGTCTTCTAAGATTTTATATAGAATAAATTCTCCTAATTCTGATTTTCCAATAATACAATAGTACGGTGATTGAAATTCATATCCTCTATTTAAAGTGGTTATATCAACAAATTGAATCGAAACTCTATCTTTAGTTTTTTCATATACATATTCTATATCGCTGATTTTCCTTCCGACTTCTCTTTGCTTTTTAATTTCTAGCATTAGCCACCAGAAAAGAGAAAACTCGTTCAAGTCAACTTTTTTTCGAATTTTGGATCTGCCCCATGACACATCATCACAAATTTTCAATACATTGTCTAAACCTTCTATTGCCTCTTCAATGTAATAAGGTTTCTCAAAATCGTAAAAAGCTAATGATTTGTCACAAAAATCAATAAACTTGATTTCTTCCTCTTTAATAAAAAAGTGTTTTATTTTTTGAAGTATTTCATAATCTATTACATCAACTAATACTTTCATATAATCGCCTCTTTTATAGCCTATTTTCACATATTCATACCATCTACATTGATAAGTTGATTTGTGAAAAATGTATATTTATAAGTAGATAAGTCATTAATTTTTGCTGTATTTACACTATACAGTCCGAATTATTAATATCACAATTGTTTTGATTTTGAAGTAATCTACAATTTGCCGTCAACCACAATTGATTGATCTACAATATTCTTTTCGAAATCGACAAAGTCACAAAAATCTCTGTATGCAATAACGAAGTATTTTTTTGCCGTCTCGGGTATATAAATCAAGTTCTGGTTCATCACCATGACTAATTAAGTATTGAATGTTGTCCTAAAATTGTTGCTTACTATATTTCACTATAGTTTTGTTAGACAATATACCAGGTAAATTTTGATATAGCAGGTTTCTTGATGAATCGTTATTATCATAGATGTTAATAAAGAAACCTTGGGTCGTAATCATCCATTCATAACACTTAAGATTATTTAGTTTGAATTTAGAATAATATGGGATCTGATCTATATGTTTTTTTAGGAATAACCATTCAATCGGTTCTGAAGATTCATCCACGAACACAATTTTGATTTTATCAATCCAAGTTAACAGGAATAAGTCTCCATCTGGTATAAGTACCAAGTAATTGGTTAAATTTCTTTTTTTTAAAATTGTCCACCCCAACATTTTAAGAGTTTTATATGTTGTTGGAAAATCGGCTATAGCAAAGACCTCTGACGAATAAGTGATGGTATTAATTACTGTATTGGCCAAACTAAATCTTACTCTCATGCACATACCTCCTACGGATGCTTGTATTACAGCAAAGTTAAACTTTTTGACAATGATTCAGTTGGTGGTTTTGATAAGATGGACAAATATGTTCATTCTACATAATAATCATTTTACTATTTATGATTATTAATCTTGACATGAACTGATCTAGTTCATCAGATCTGCAAAAATGTGAGTATCTTCTTGTTCTCTTACCCTTTAATTTAATTGTAATGGCAGTAAAACCACGATACTCATTATAACCAAATCTTTCGATAGCACTTATTGAAAAAGTCAAAATCTTATATCCAAGATAGATTACTAGTCTATCACCATCAGCTTTTAAGACTGTTGGATTACGATTATAAGCTTTAATAGTCAGAAGTAGATTAACGATTAAAATAAAAAAGAATAATAATGAAACAAAAATCCACAGAGTCATTTCTGCAAAATTTTTTGAATTACTTATAAAATCAACTGATGCAATGATTATCAACGTGAATACTGGTAATACTAGTAAACTAAGAATTCTAATAGCTAAAGTCATCCCTCTTGATCTTGATACAACCATACTTGAAACCTCTTCTTATTTTGCTTTTATGTCAATAAAGTGGACACGATAAGTGAGAATTTCTTACTTTGAGTAATACACTTGATAAGGCGTTTGATAATCGATTGAACTATGGATTCTTTTACGATTATAAAAACCTTCAATATATTCAAAGATAACCAATTTAGCTTCTTCGAATGTTTTTAAAATCAGACGACTTAAACGTTCTCTCTTGATTATAGAATGAAATGTTCCAATCGGTGCGTTATCATAAGGCGTACCTTTTCTCGAATATGAGTGAATCATTTCATAATGCTCAATGAACCGTTCGACATCATAACTCAAATACTGACTACCTAAATCTGATTGAACGATAATACCTTTTGTTTCTTTGGTTTTATATACAGCCTGACGTAATGACTCTAGAACGATTTCTTGTTTCATGTGACGCTGATAACTATATCCAATAATCATTTTTGAATGAAGATCCATGACAGATGCTAGATATGTCCAACCCTCATATACGGTCCAGATATAGGTGATATCCATCACCCATTTCTGATTTGGATAAAGAGTGGTGAAGTCTTGATTCATGATGTTCTCTTTATCATCAGGTGCTTTAGATGATGATCCTGGCTTATATTTCTTAGTTATGATGGATCTAAGCACTAATCGCCTCATATAGACGCTGACGCGCTTAAGTGAAGCGTAAAAGCCTCGTGTAATAAGTTCTCTACGAATCTTTGGTGCACCGTAGATACTATCGAACTCATTATAGATTTCAATGATCTTTGATTCTAACTCCAATCGTCTGATTTCTCTATCAGACATCTTGTGTTTGAATATCTTATAGACTGTGCTGCGGTTTATATGAAGTACTTTACACATCATTTTAATCGGATATTTATGCTTGAATAACTTGATAAAGTCGACTTTTTCTTTTAGGGTTTTCGTGCGAATATAGCGGTCGCTTTTTTTAGGATTTCATTTTCCATCTCAAGTTCCCTAATGAGCTTTTCTAATGCTTTTACTTCTTTAGGTGTAACAGTCTTGCCATCCTCAGTAATTACAGGTGTAAGTTCTTTTGTCCATTTGTAGATTGTCCCGGTGGGTATGCCATACTCACGGGACAACTTAGATACTGACTGCCCGCTTTGAAATAATTCGACGATTTGTTGTTTAAATTCGTTTGAATAACGATTGCCTGTTGAAGACATGAGATCAACTCCTTCCTTATATTCTAACATAAGTAGGATTCTTACTCTTTGTGTCTACTGTTCTATATTAACAGCAGTTAGATACGATGTAATTAGTATCAAATACAATAATACTCTTCATATTTACAACCTCAAAAAGTAACTCTTATGGATGGGGGGTATACTTTTTGTAGTATAAGTCTATAATCCTGACATAATCTTTAACGCATTCAGTTAGAAGATCATACATTTTATCATCAATATCTTTAAACTCTTTAAGTTCATTATCTGTGAAACCTTCTTTTCTTTTATCCCAATATTTTGTCACAAATAATCTATCATTTAGAGGAAAAACATTAGCAACCATGTAATGAACAAATTCTTCAGTTGATGTAATTATTTTTCTTAATAAAGTATCTAGTTCATTATCACTAAATCTAAAGGTTGAATCTTTAAACTCATGATTACACATATTCATTATATTATCAAATAAATTACCAGGGTGTGGAGTTGAGAAATCATATTGCTTGAAGTACAACTCTATATGTTTATATGAATCAATAAGTTTTTTTATTATCGAATTATCGTTGTCTAATAAAAACATCGAGCGAGCATTTTGTTCATCCCCATAGTAATTGTTTTGGTTCTGAATAATCATTTCTTTGATGTTAGTTTCATATTTTTTATAGCTAACATCTAGTTTTATATTAAATGCTATTGAAACCGTTATAGTTAAAGCAAGTGAAAAATCTTTTATTACACTAATCACTTTCAGGTTTGGAAAACTGACTGAAAGAATAGCCATGATTATAAGAAATATAAAAACACTTATGAGGAAAAGATAATTTTTAGTTTTCACGAATAACCTCCACATTAATATATATTTTATCACTTAACCTATAAAATTACCATTTTCATCGTATTAAGTAAGTGAAAAAAACGTTCATGTACTTTTTTGTGGCATTCCCTACAAAGTAACTCTAGATTATCTTGATTAAGACTGATTCATGAATAATTAAAATTATCGATTGAGAGTTTTCTTTATGATGTACTTCGATACCAATTTTCCCACAACGCTCACCAAGCCTGTTGACTGACATAATCTTTAACACACGTGCAGCTCTCCAAGAATCAGACTTATAAAAGTTATGTAGTTCCTTTGGCTTTTTCATAAGCACCTTTAAGTTCATCAGCTTTTGCTTCTATATGTTCCCACAATGAGCAAAATTTGTCCACTTAGAGAAAAAAAGCCATCGGATACCTTTTGATAGGATCTGATGATTTTTTTCTTATGTTATTTTGAAATATGATTACATTTTTAAGGGATCACCAAGTGTCATTTTAGTAAAAGCGATCATATAGACTCGACGTGCGTTGAAACTACATGATTGCTTGCTTTTATGCAGTTTAATGTACATAGGAAACATGTTTTAGACTATTTTTGTTTCCTCTAACCAGACTTTTTCGAGAGTAGAAACATATTTGTACATAATTTATAAACATAATCGGTGTTATCAACTTAAGACTTATTTTGATTTGATAATTCCAATTTTCCATCCTTTAAGTTTAAAACTTTATCACACACAGATAATGAAAAATCATCATTTGTCACCAATATTACTGTTACTCCAAGGGTTTAATCGATTCTAACCAATTCATTCAAGACAATTATTGTGTTTGTTTATCAAGGTTCGCGGTTGGATCATCGGCTAGAATCATTAGCGGATCATTTATGATTGATCTTGCGAGTGAAAATCTCTGCTTTCCACCACCCGAAAGTTTTTTGTGTTTTGATTCATCAATTTATCTATTCCAAGTAAACTTGAAATATATATTGCTTTATCTTCATAACCTTTCTTTTTGTTTTTGTCTACATGTAAAATCGGTAACAGAAGATTTTATTTAACAGATAAATAAAGAATTAATAAATATTCTTGGAAAACAAACCCGTTGTTCCTATTTCTAAACTTGGCAAGTACACGAGCCATAGTATAAGACATTTTGTATAAATGAAAATTGAATGTAAAAAAGTGGAGTCCCCCCAAAAAAAATGTACACTATTATTAATGTAGACCCTGATGGTGACAACTGATGTTAGTATTAACCGTGGTACCCGCAGCAATGCTTACAATTCAAGAACAAAAATCTTAAATCTCTATTCTATTTCAAAACTATTAATGGAACAGGCATCTAAGTCAACTCTATTAGAAGAAAATCCCTTTGAGCACACTCTGCAATAATTAGTCTTACAGATGTTTTATCAAAGGGAACTAAATGATCTTAAAATCCTACTATGTTCTTATATCATAACAATTATCACATTTATATATGATAGTAAAAGATTTTTAATTAAATATTACTTAGATACCAAAATCTTTCGAAATGAATCAGGTATTTTTTCTAAATCATTATATTTAAATGTACATGCAAGACTCTTATTAAAGATTTTCTTTCTTTTGAGAATAATATATAAGAATCCCGGTGATTTAAAATCACCGAATGCTAATGAAAAATAATTAGAGAACGACCATTTAGCATAATACAAACTCTCTATATCCTGTATTCGAATCTGTATAGGTTTTCTTCGTTTTATGAAAAGCATATCACCGCAAAACCTGATTTTTGGAAAATCAACACAATTTTGATTATTCATCTGATTCCTCCATTATTACAATACTAAACCTAACAGTTCACTAGTCAAATTTTCTAATAAGAAGTATGTTGCGCTTGCAGCTATATTTACTGCTGTGTATGTAGCCTTTGCAAATACATAAGCAGAATAAGCATTATTAAAATTTGATGCCGCTTGTCCTATTGATCTAAAAATATTAGTGTTACTAAAAGGCATTTTTGCTAAACTTTTAATGTTTTTAAGAGGACTGAATGCATTAGTTAAATTTGACTCTGCATTTTTTAACCCTGATACACCTCTAGCAATTTTGCCTGCAGATAGTCCATATTTAATTCCACCGAATAATCCTCCAGCAAGGGCACCTGCAATGGCACCAGAAAGTGCAGATTTACCCAATTCAGTTAAACTAAAATCATCAAAATCCTTTGTTATAATTTGAGTCCCGGCATTAACTAGAGCACCACTTGCTGCACCAAGAATTGCACCTGCAGCTGCTCCTCCGGCAATAGATGCTACAAATCCGCCACCCATCGCACCTGCAAATAGAGTTCCTACTCCTGCAGTGGCTATTGTGAGTGCTACAGCGGCTACAATGAATAGCCCACCAATTACCCACTTTTGCCATTTAGGAAGATTTCCACTGTCATCTAATTTCATGACTGGGTTATTACCACAATACGAGAATAAATTTATGCCTTCGATGTTCCCAGGTTCTAAATACTGCGTACTATCCATATTAATAAACTTTGATAATAATGGACTGTAATATCTACTTTTTAAATAGTACCAACCAGTTTCAACATCATAATAGTATCCCTTGTATCTAAATGGGTTAATATTACCAATGAATGAAGAACTAATGTTTTCTGTATTTGATGAATCATAAACTTTATGATTACCCCATGCATCATATTTATATGTTACCACAATGTTACCATTTATATCAATAATATTCCTAATAACTCCAAGCAAATCTCTTACATAAAAATACTTGCTTTGTTGATGTTCAAATCCAACTATTTGGTTTTGCTCATTGTAGATGAAATACATGATTTGACCATTTTTTTCTTCTGCTATATTATTCGAGCCTTGTAAATAATACTTTGTTTCAACACCATTGACGTTTTTCTTTATTCTCAAACCTTGTTCATTATAGGAGTAGGTGAATGTATTAGTACCATCAATTATTTGTTTTAATCTTCTACCTTCCCAAGTGAGTTGTTTTGTTCCTATGGATAAAGGATTCCCAACATACTTAGGATCATAGGTAATATCTAAAGGTGTTTCATTTCCACCTTCTACAGTTCCAACATACACAAGTTGATCTTCTGCATTTGTTAGAAACTCAAGTTGCTTAACCAAATTTGTGGTTTTCCCAGCATAGAATCTCTTGTATGTCATATTTTGCTTATCGTATTCCATCTTGATAGTTTGATTGAGAACTGGATTATATTCTTCAATGAGTCTTCCCATGAAATCATACTTGTATTCATATGTTCCTTCGGGTGTATCCATTTCAGTGACATTACCTAAAGCATCATAGTTGTAATAGATGTTATGGTTTGCTAATGTCTTCATGTGTTCAACTTCAAAGGATGTTTTGGTTGAATCATCAAAAGGTCTCTTATACGAGTATTCTGCAGTTCGTTTTGTGGTACCAATACTTAATTCATCTTTTTCTTTTCTGCCTAACATATCATATTCTGATTCATACGCGATGGTTTGATATGAGTTTCTAATCGATATTACCTTTGCATCATCAAAGATTTGGTCGCTGTGCGCTAACATTTCAAACTGACCATTAAAATGGAATGACGGTTCATCAGTGTTGATTGATGCGCCAATGGATAACAACGAGTTACTATAATCTTCGGTCTTATCAAAATCAATGACACTGTTATCGTTGATATAGATCCAAATTTTGCTTTCATTCCACCTTAAGACGAGTTGATTCCAAGCGTTGCTCAAAATTGCATGATCGATTGTTCCGTCTGTTTCATTCATATAGATTAACTTGTTCAAATTATTTAAATATAAGATTAGTGGAGTATCTATGCCTCTTTGTAAGGATAGAATCGTTCTTTGCCCTGTTCCTAAATCAACTGGTTTAAAGCGAATGGATAATATGCCTGTATTCTTCATATTAAAATCATAAACAAGTTTTGCTTTTGAAGAAATGAGGTCTTTATCGCTTCCATAACTACCATAAACGTGAATTTTTCTTGAATCATCATATTCAAATAGTCTTGTCTTATCAAGCTTATAAGTTCCTGCTTGATATCCAATACTTTCTGGATGGACGCCTTTGTGCGAAACAAGGGTACCTTTAAGTGTAACAACATCTAACCCTTCATAGGCTTGATAGTCGTGATATAGTACACCTGAGCGTTGCTTTCGAATAATGGTTCCATTAAAATATGGTAATGCTAAATCATAAATTCGATGCATATCCTCCTCATCATAGTTATAGGCCCCAACTATCACATGAGCCGCTCTAAAGTTTGTTATTGAACCAAGTTCATTATCTGGAACATATGAACCGATTCTCAACTCTGAAAGATCATATGTTAATAGTGTTGTAGATATCTGTTGATTATATAACAAGACTCCATTTGCAAATACCTTGAGATAAGTAGATTGATTCTCATTGAAAACCTGTACTCCTAATAAAACCCATTCATTCAAAGAATAACTAAAAACTGAAGCAGATATCGTTGCAAGGACAGTCGAACCATATGTTAGTTTAATCTGACCACTTGGTGTCATATACATGACAATACTATGACTATTGCCTAGTTTACTCATTGATATCACTGCTTGATCTGTTGTTTTTGATGCAATAAACTTAAACCATCCATAAACAGTTTTCTTATTATTAAAGCGCGATCTCCATTCACTATAGTTAAATTTTTCACCTGAAAAACCTTGTGTGATTCTTCGTTTATTTGCTAATAATAAATTGTAATTAATATAAGATCCGTATGGTCCAAACGTAATGACGGGGGTTCTTAACACATCGTCATCTACTTTGCTAATTCCTCTTGCATAAGTTAACTTCAAACCAGTTTGTCCATTATGTTGAGCATCAGTAATCAAATAGTCATCATTATATGCTTTGTCCAAACGATTCATGAATCCATCAAAGTTGTATTGACTTGTTTCATATGGCATAATGTATTCAAAACTTCTAATAACACCATTAATATCAATGATAGATTTTTGGATAGCATCAATATTATCAAAGATGTACCTTTCGGATATCCCATCAGAATTTGTTTTACGAATGAGTTGTCCGCTTCTATCATATGAATAATAGGTAATTATATCTTGATATTTAACTTCTGAAATACGATCCAATTCGTCATATTTATATGTACATCTTGGTGTTGATTCCCCATTAAATGTTACAGAAATCAATCTACCTCGTGTATCATAGCCAAAAGTGTAGTAATCACTATCTACATGTGAACCATATTTTTGAGTAACTATTTGGTTTTTTGTATTGTAAGTGTACTGAACGATTGTAGATGAATTGATATTGATTTTATCAATACGGTTTTTTGTATCATAGAAAAATTCATAATATTTATTCGGACTAATAATAATCTTCTTTAAATTTCGATTTGCATCATACTGATATGACAATGACTCACTACCACTTTGCGAGTCTTCCCGAATAATTTTAATTAACTGATTAAATTCATCGTATTCTTTCTTGTCCTTGTGCCCTAGTGGGTCAGTTGTTTGAATATGTCTAAACTCATTATCATATAGATTGATTGACTCACGACCAAACTCATCAGTCGATTTGACCAGTTGATTTTTCGTGTTAAATGTTTTTGAATGGGATACATTTCCAAGTGTTGAATTCAACTCCATGGTTGTTGGATTTCCTTTAGAATCATATACATAAACGACCTTGTTACCTTTATTATCTTTAACCTCAATCATTTGACCTTTAGTATCATACTTGTAGCGATAAACTTCACCTTGCTTATTAGATGATTGAACAATCTGTCCAAGCGTGTTACTGATCGATTCGCTTGATGTTTTTGCAGATGATTGATCCATAATGTTACCTAGATCATCATAGGCATAGTGAGATTCATTACTGTTTACATAAAGTTGTAGCGCATCAAACAACAATACATTAAATCCTCGATATTCAATGGATATCTTTATTTGTGTAAAGTCTGTTTTTGCTACAAACCCACGACTGACATTTTGCCAACCAGAATCATTTGGTTGAAAAGAAACTGTTTGTACATCTGTAACAGTAGATTCATTAATAAATGATACGATAACTTTAGCTTCTTCATTTGTTAAGACTTTTCCTCTAAACCATCCTGAAAAAACGAGTTCATCTCCGAGTGTGCCTTTAACATCAAATGTTTTAAACAACTTCTTGGTTTTTGTGAAGTCACCAGTAAATCTCATTGTTCTAGTGCCAACGAATAAGTGATATGGGTAATCCAAACTTGAATCAACAATCTTATCATAAGAATCTAGATTTTCTCCTGTCCATTCTGTTGGCAATGAACCGACAATTTCTTCAAAATATCCATTTGGAATTAGATTGAAGTTGACTGCGTGTTCACTTGCAGCAAGTTGGAAATCATCAAGTAATAGATCACCTGATGTGTGAGAAGCTAAAATCTCAAGTTCAATGGTTGAATTGGTCGCTCCAGAAGGAATTATGATGGTTGGTAAACTGAATTGTTGCCACTTGTTTGTTGTACCACTTAATACTTCTGAAGAAACACTATCTGAGACAACATCACTTACCCAGGAGTTTCCAGATTCATCAAGTATACCTGTTTCAGAACCTTGTGCAGGTCGTAAAATGGTATATGTAAAGTTTGCTTTAACTACTGGGTTACCAGAGATATTGATTCTCTTCTCAAAGCCAATAAAGGAATAACTACCTGGATTTACATTGATCACTTGAGTAATGCGAGTTTGACCTAATCCAGTTTTTCTAATCATCAGGCATTTGTTTCCAAACACTCCACCATCTGTTGTCTTTACAATATTGTTTGTATCAGAGTTTTTCTTCCACCCTTTTGTTGTCGTCTTATATTCACCAATCTGATTATCAAAACTATAGTCCACAATAAGATTGTTTCGATTAGGATGAATTTCTGATTTGCTAGTCATTCTTCTTGTAGTTCCATCTAGACCCACAAGTTCATATTCAGCTCGAACTGATTTTCCTTGATCATCAATCCTATGTTTAACTTGCCCGTAGTCATCAAAGTATAGGTATTGCTTATTTCCCAAGAAATCTTCAATGATCGTTTTATCTAATTCTCTTGAGAATTGAACCTGATTTAAGATTTCTCCTGATGCATGTTTTTTATTCACTACAGAATATACCTTTTCATTAGCAAGCTGAAACTCTGTTCTATCATCGTTTTTTTCATCAATGACTGTATAGTATGGTTCACTCTTCGTAAAGGTGGCTTTCTCAAGTTCAGTATAGACCCTATTTCCAGATGATGATTCCGTATCAAGAACCCATTTTTTTAGTGTTATGGAAGTAATTTCAGATTGATTGGAATCATATGTGAACTGTAGTAATCTTTGCTCATCTTCAAAATCAATATCAGAGATTTTACCATAACTATTGTAGTAAATATTCACTCTTTCGCCGTCAGTGTTAGTCATATATAATAGTCTATCTTGAGCCGCGTTCCAATAATAAGTAATCGTATCTCCAGATGGTGTTGTTACTTTTTGAATCTTGTGTAAATTCATCTCAATCTTAGTTTTATCTGGATATCTAATTACGATCGATGTTCCACTATGTGTAGCATATGCATAACTTGATAGGTCAACATAGACTTCACTTTCTGAAACATTAATGCCATATCTTGACGCTTCAGTACCAGTCATTTTCGTGAAAACTGACTCACTACCATTAGGTTGAATCAATCGCACAAAATCTGTTTCCATAATGATTGCAAACTCAAAACTTGCACTGAATTTTGATCCTAAAAACCAAGTTTTTGACGTTTGTGATATCGGTTTATTATGTCTATATGCAGTAAAAGAAATCGGTGCATTCTTAGATGAGGTTTGTAAACTCACTGTTTGAAAAACGAGTTCACCATTTAAGTCATTTACATAACCGGTCCCTGGAAAACCACACTCAACCGGTGTATGGCTTAAAAGAGCTTCTAAGCCTTGTAGTTTTGATTCTTCCATAATGAAGAATTCATTGATTCCTGTTACTTCTGTCTTTGAAGGATTGATAATTACACCTGGTGCAGATTTAGAAATTGTAATGCCCTGGAATGATATGTTGTTTTTCTTCCAGTAATTAATAATTCCTGTTAAATCGAGTTCTACAATCGAGTATGGCAATTGCGATAGATCATCTGGAATCCAACCAACAGCAACTTGCGTAACAGGAACTAAAAAGCCTGCTTCAAAAGACGAAGCAAGTGATGGTTTGGATGTCCAAACAACACTCGTCGGATTGAAATCAGATAGGTTCCGATGAACATAAAACGCCGTTTTCTCAGTTGGATTAGGAAGAATTGTTGTATCTTTAGCTACTACTAGTCTCAGTACTGCCCTACCGATTCTCTCTATTTGACTCAAATTGAGTCCACTTAATTTCATGAGTATGTGTTGATTGCTACCAGTTGCTAGATAGGTTTCATCAATACCCTTAGGAGTAGTATTACCTTGTATCACATATGTACTTTGTATACTTACACCTTGTCTATTTGTAATTCGTTTAATCATTGTTTTGTTTCTCCTTTTTAATAGATTTTAATTGCTTGTCCGATACCTCTTGTACCAAACAGCTTTATCGCTGATCTAATATCAATTAGATCAATTCTTATTTCTAAGTTCTTTTCTAAATACTTTTTACATGTTGCAATTAATTGCACCTTTTCAAAGTATTCTAATTGCTTATCATCCATGATAATCAGCAAGTCAACATCACTAGATACATTGTTTTGATTTCTTGATAACGATCCATACAAGTACATGTTTTGAATCTTATAATCATGTATCAATCTATACTTGTGTTTAATTATTTCGCACATAAATGTGTCTTTTGTATATCTTAATGGTGTATCCGTGATTTTTAAATCACTTTTCCTAATGAAGAGCTCATTAGCAACGATAAAACCATAGAGATATGTCCAGTCTGTTCCAAGGTTTCTAATTGCATGGCGATATTTTTCGACTTCACTTTGGAATATAGTTATGATGGCAAAACCATTTCGAAGTAACACATAATTTGTCAATAGCATGGCAAACTGTATTTTTTTGGTCTTAACTGTTTCATAGATTGCTTTGTGAATCATCGTTGCACAGATATGACCTGATTCTTCATGATTTGAATAGTAGGAAACCAATATTTTCTCAATCTTCTTTTCACTTAGTTTTGATCCAGTTAACAAATAATAGCTATCCCTAACTAAATCAGGGGTGATGCCTGAACTTAATTGATTCATTAAATATTTCATGCTTTTAATGTAGGCTAGAATATCTTTTTCTCTGTTATCCTTTGCTGTATCCATATCAAACCAAAGCTTTTTATAAACCTCATGAAACATATCATACTTTAAATATTTAAATAGAAACTTGATAGATCGATAAATAGTTTTGTCTGCGATCTGATATCTGTTTTTCATCGTTATTTTCCTTTCATTATGGCGGGGTAAAGATTCTATGCATTTTTCTTTTCCTCCTTGTTGTTATCATCTGACAACTCTTCAAATTCAACGGGATCAATTTCAATTCCAATCTTCTTATTGAATCCACGCTGCTCTTCTCCTAGTAATCGAACCGTATAAGTAACAATCTCAACTGTTCGGTCCATTAAAGTTTTACTGCTCGTTAAAACAAATGTTGCAACCATAGAAATAATCGTAATCTTTACTGATGAATCCATGTCAGTTGCAATAATTGTAAATAATAAGAGACCAACCGTAATAACGAATAATAAAAACGCAAAAATCAATCCATGAGAAATACTTTTCATAAAAAACGCATTTAGCATCTTGATTTTATCTTTCTCGAACTCGTTCACTGTTGGTCGCAAATACTCTTTTTCATCCATCATGTGTACCACCTCCTTAGCTTTTCTTTGATCTGATTGAGTTTACGTCTAATGGTCTCTCTAGATGTCTGATATATTTTTCCAATCTCTTCATAGCTAAATTCACATTCAAAATAGAGATGCAATATTTCCTTTTCCTCTTTTGTGAAATAGTCATCGATATATTTGATCATTTCGTCTTGTTTTCTGGATGTATTATCAACTGTTTGTATATCAACGATTTCATTAATCCATTCCTCATTAGAGTTAATTCTTGTCTGATTAAGTGATAGATGCTTATACCTTGACTCTTTCTTAAGGATGTTAATTGTTGTTCTTTTTAGTATAATAAATATGTATGCCTCCTGATTTTTTACCGAATCCTGTTCAATAATATGATCATAGACATGTACTAACTTCATTCTCAGCTCTTGTTTGATGTCTTCAATAAAATCTTTATTGTTAACTTTGAATATTCTAATCATTTTTTCTATGATGTATTCATAGGAACTCACAAACCCTTCTATATCCATTTTTCATACACATGAATCCATTTGACGTCTATATGATCATTCCCTGGAAGACTTAAATCTTTCTTCAACACCGACACCCCTGCCTGATCGGAATAGATTCCTGGTGTTTCCCAATCAAAATAACTGTTGATTACCCTACACTAGTAAAGACAGTTAGATATCAACAATTGCACACAAAACATGCAACATTGTTAAAATTAACCACTTACTGGCCCGTTTACAGGTGGCCCACCAGCATCGCCGAAATCTAAAGCAATGTCGTCTGCTTTGCCAAAAGCGGTGTCGTCTTTATGCTCTTTAGTCGAAACTAGAGATAAACTAGCAATAAGAATAACCATTACAAGCAATACTTTTTTCATATGTATCCTCCTCTCTTGAATATAGCTTTAGGATATCTAAAGTAGTAACTACAAAACAGGACCATTTAGTCCTTGAAATCTTGGGGGATATATGTTATTGAGAAATGGATTTATCATGGAAATATTACGTGTTAAAAGAGATTTTAAGAGTCAAGAAGAATTTGTGGATGGAATTTGTGATGTTAGGCAATATAGACGATATATTAGTAATGGATCTCAAATGCCTTTAGAAGTGTTGAGTTTATTTTTAGGGAGAGCAAATATGACAATGGATGAATTTTTAGGTTTTTACTCAGAAGAAGAGAGAAAAGAAACCCTGTTTACGCGAGGTATTTATAATCATTTAATGACTGGAAAATTTGAGCGAGCTGATGAAATGCTTCGAGAGTATGTTGATAAAAGATTTATTTTAGAAGCAAATAAGACATTATATAGTTTTTGCAAGTATTTTTACCTGAGGAAGAAAGATCTGTCTTTCTTGTTTGAATATAAGAATCACGTTGCAACACTCATCAACTATCCGAAAATACTCAACTTTCAGTTTTTATCCCACTACGAAATGTTGATTCTATCAAACTACTCCCAGGATCTGCCAAGTGATGAGAGGGATAAAGTGATTGATAAATTGACTGAGGTGCTAATTAATCACGAAGTAACTGACATGAACTCACTGGATTCTCATTTGATAATTCTGTATTCATTAATCCAACATCATGGTCTTAAAAAACATTTTACTGAAGCGCTCAAACTCTGTGAAACTGGTATCAAGTTATCTTTTGACTACCATCATCATTATTTGATTGGTCAGCTATACTACTTCAAATCACTTTGTCATAATCAATTAAATGAGTTCGAACTTAGAAATGAATCAATTGTGAAATGCGTTCAATTATTTGACATAGATGATAATAGAAATTTGAGAGACCATTTTTACAAGCTGATTGAAAAAGATTTCGAGTTAAATCTAGAAGATGTGATGATTGATTACTGGTATAAACAAAAAAGATAGCCTCTAAGGACTATCTGGTTCTTTTATCTCTTAAGAGTTTTTCTAATCAAATCTTACTCTAACTTCTACATAAAAATAACAATAGCGGCCAATTATCATGATTGTTATGTGCTATTCTCTCATAACTAAAAGAGTTTCGGAGTTATATTTATCGCAGAAATATTGTTTAAGTTGATTAATAGTGACTATTGGAAGATTATTTTGATCACAGTAGACAGCAATATTTTCTTCCCATTTATTTATTGTAATTGTTCCATTATTATCATCAATAATTACAGCTTTTACAAACTCTTTCACTGCACCTCCAAAACCACCCAATAAGAATACATCTTTATGACAAATAATACACTGTATAATCTCGCCGATTACTCCAGATACACTAGCCATATTTTTATCAATATATTCACAACACGCAATAATTACATCAGAATAGTCAATTATTTGCTGTCTAAATCAATGATTCACAACACTGTTAGTTTGAACATAGTTTACATATTTAAAGTTTTCAGCATATGTTACTGTATAATTTTCTTCTTGTGAAGCACTTAAAGAAACAAAGTGAGAAAAGAGTTCATAGCATATCAATTTATTATATGAAAATAAAAATTTAATTACAATTAAAAATATCTACATATAAGCCTAAATGATTCATACACGTATGTAACACCTACATTAATGAGATATTAATTCAAAGCATCTATTAATTCGTGAATTTTGTTTTTCGTCAAATGTGATTTTCTTGCTGCACTTCCGTTATTCAAAGTGTTATATCCAGATACATATCCTCTGTCAAGTGTAATATCATCTTCATTTCTGAATTTGAAACTAAAAAACTTTTCTGTATTATCTTTTGTCTTTAGTCTTAATTTCTGTAGCTCTTCAACCATTTCATTATAAGTATAAATCAATATGATTGGTTTATAATCAATAGCATTTATACTCATTCCATGCTGTTCAATTAATTTTTCATACTTGACATTAATGTAATTGCCCATAATTACATAATAATCAGCATATGCTTCATTAGAGATGTTAAATTTATTCAACCACAGAAAATTGTGCTTTATATCATTATTGTTACCATCAACATATGATTTTGATGACTTTACTTGAATTGATAATGATTTTCTGCTTATTCGATTAAACAATATTAAGTCAATTCCTTTTTCTTGTCTTGAAAAGGGTGCAAATACAGAATACTGTTTATTTTTTCCCTTATTAAGCATCTTCAGTAATTCTTCTGAAACAATAAATTCTCGATAATCAATTAAACTTTCTTTTCTCACAAAGCCACCTCACTCATAAAGATTATATCAAAATACAATTATATTAATAATCTTTACCCTTGCAATATTAAATACCTATTAAATATCATAGCGAAAAATACTTTGATTAAATAATAGCACATTTGTCTGATTTTGAGTTATGAATGAAATTAATTTTTAATCTGAGCAAACATAAACTTATTTCAAATGATACAATACTCTTAAAGGGGATGACCAAATCATATGAAAAAACACTATGATGTTGTTGCAGCTATATTTATGGATGAGCATAATAGAATATTTTGTGCCAAGCGAAAAAACAAAGGGGAGTTAGCTCTTAAATGGGAGTTTCCTGGAGGTAAAATTGAAGATGATGAACTTCCAGAAGTTGCTCTTAAAAGAGAAATCATTGAAGAACTCAATATCATCTCTTATGATTTCAAACCTTTCTTAACCATATCTCATTCATATAATACATTTGATATCACATTACAATCATTTATTTGTGAAGGATCATTCCATGATCTTGTTCTTAATGATCATGAGGAAGTCCAATGGGTTGAGATTAAAGATTTACTTAAGTTAGAATGGGCGGATGCAGATTTACCTATCGTAAAGAAGATCATCGAGGTATACCTATGAACTATTTCGTCGTCTTTCAAAATCAAACATTTAGAGAAGAACACTCACAAGGTATCTTATGGGCACCTAAGTCTGATAAGAATGGTGGACCTGCTAAATTCCATTGGTCATCTATGCAAGACATCAGAAAAGGAGATGTCATCTTTAGCATCGTTAAAAACGTCATTGTCTCAAGAGGTATAGCATTAGATAAAGCATCTGATAAACCTAATCCCTTCAATAATGATCTGTGGAATAGAGATGGATGGTTAGTCAATATTGATTACAACTATACTTATGAAAAGATCAGAATCATGGATCATATCGAAACAATCAGACCACTTCTACCAAGAGTATACTCACCTTTTAATCAAATGACTGGAAGAGGTAACCAAGGCTACTTATATCCTATTTCAAATGATCTTGGTTTTTTACTAGATAGTTATATTAGTGATATCTACCAATCTGAAGACTTTAGTGAGCTCTTTGAAATCGATGAAGAAACTTCCGATACCATCAGACATTTATTTGAGGAACAACATCTTGAAGAAGGAACAGTCATTATCGTTGAAACTGATAAACCAGATCATACTAATCGACCTCAAGTAAAAAAACAAGTGATTCATGGAAGAAAAATTGATTTTATTAAGAAAGCTGAACAAGATTCAAAAACGGGAATGCTTGCTGAAAAATTAGTTGTTGAACATGAAAAAGACTTCTTAGTAACTCATGGTAGAAAAGATCTTGCTGATCGTGTTAAATGGGTAGCAAAAGAAGCTGATGGGTTTGGATATGATGTGTTATCATATGACCTTGATGGCAACGAAAAGTATATTGAAGTAAAAGCTACACTTTTAGGAAAGAATCATCCTTTTGAAATCACAGCAAATGAAGTGATGACTTCAGAACGATTAGAGAATAATTACTGGATCTATCGTGTATATTATATGAATTCAAATCCACCTATGTTTTATAAGATACATGGTAATGTTAAGGATGAATTAGATTTAGAACCAACCGTATATAGAGCATATATAAAGGACAAAAAGGACGAGTAATGTTGTCCTTTTTTTGTAAAAACGACTTATAAATGGTATATTTCAATCATTCCTCTAAAACCCACACTCTCAAGTTTTGATTTAATTTGATCTATTTTATCACTATCATAAGAATTAACATAAATATACATATGACTAGAATCATACATATCAAAAATATATTTGAAGTATGTCATATCTACTTTAGAAAACGAAAATCCAAATGTGATAATTTCTTTAACATGTGACACGTCAATATTGGCGAATATGTCACTTATTATAGTCTCAGTGGGCTTTCGAAACGTATTTGAAACTCTAGCATTCATACCATTTGCATTATACTCATATACCATTCCACTATCATAGTCTATGTACGCATTCCCATGACCAAAAACTATATCATCAGAAACCTTACCGTGGACATGCAATACTTTTTTTGGTGGGATTAAATATACTTTTTCCAGTGTTTCTGTGTAGTTGAAACTAATGAATATAGCATTATGATCATTAAATAAATCTATTATTTCTGGTTTTGGTTTGCTCAATATTTTAATCTTTTTTATCCACTGATAAAAACATTGTTTTATATGTTCGACCAACGCATTCAAACCATCTGAAAGCAATTCAATGTTCTCTCCGGTTCTTGCAATATGAACATCACCTTCGTCATCTCTTTGAATTATTCCCTCGTAAATATACTCATCAAATACTATATTCCCTAAGGTTTCTTCAAAGTCACCCCATAAGAAATCGGAATTATTATCGGAAAAACGATCAATTAGATTAATAAAAAGTGATACCATTTCATCCTCATCATAACCATAATCACCATTCATTTGCTGCTGAGAAATAGGAATCTCATCAAACCTATCATCATAATTATATTTTTTAATTAAAAATTTACGAAAATGCTCGAATTTCGTAGGAAAACCATGGTAAATATCAAAGCCGTTACCAATAACATACATCTTGCTCAATATCTGTTGTTCCTTTCTGATCAATCATTCTCAATAATTTAGATGATTAGTCTTTAGATTTTAATACTACCTTAAATTTTATTGTATAGCTTCAACTATCATTTCTTTAGAATGAAAACCAAGGCAATTTTCATTATTGCCAAGTTGTTACATCTTCAATACCTCGTCTCTCAATTGATATTGCTTTGAATTTCCATCAATTATTGTTCTTGATTGCATTAATTGGCTAACTTTTGGAATATCCAATTATTATGTTTTCATCATTAAACTCATGAAATATAAATGAAACAAACAAACTGCTCCTAACATAGTAAATGATTCACCACTTATAAAAATCATGTCTCTTAGTCAAAAATCGCCCCTCTTTTTACATTACTATGATTTTTATCTAATTAATTGCAACATATTTATCTTCTTTTTTACTATTTAAAATTCATGGAAAACATGTGCCGTGAATTACTTTTCATATGACAGTGATCAAAAAAAATCCATTTCTAAAATGTAGCTATACTAGTTTTAATTTCCTTTTTTTAAGCATCCATGCAAACATGCCATACGTTAGCAAACTATCAAATGCAATACCTGCAGCAAACATGATTGCTATCAACATTAAAGTTGGTTGATATATTCCTGTAACATATAGCACAAACAAGGATCCATAAAACACAGAGTTTATGACAACTGACTGAAAAAGCATATATTTGGTTTTACCTATTCCATAAAAAATGCTATCAATGACATTGTTATATGCAAACAAAACGTAGAATCCTACACTAACCAATGCAATATTAAAAACATCACTATAATTACTTAACTGCAACACATCTCGTAAAAATGGTTTCCATAGTGGTATAGACACAGCCCATAGTATTACTATAATTGTTGTTATACCAAAGTATCCTAATGTCTTATCCTTTATAACTGAATCACTTTCACCACAATCCCGTTTTACCAACTCACCAAGTTGAAGCACTGGGAGTAATAGCCATCCCCATATAAAATTATTGGCGACCCAGAATGTACCTTGTTCTCCAACAACATTCACCATTCTTATGACCATAAACATAAACGCGATATTTCTAACAAAACTTTCCAATCCAGAAATACCACCTATTTTAAACAAATCTTTAATCCAATCAAAATTTAGTTTTTGCCTTGAGAATACATTGATATCTTCTTTTTTCAATATAAAATAAACCAAAACCACTAAAAAAAGGTTGACAACGATATTTGAGAAAGCAATGCCATTCACTCCAAGATTCAATGAAATACTCATGTTTGATACGAAGAAAACATCAATAATGATCGTTAACAACATTTGGAGACCTAATAAATAGTAAAGGTATTTATCCTTATTGATCACCACCAGTGTTACCAATGAGAACTTAACTAAAGTCATAAAAATTGCTGCTACTGTTTCGAGCCTTATATAAGTAGCTGTTTCACTAATTAGCGTAGTATCTTGTGCCATTAGATTAATCATAGGTACTGCAAATATAACAATCAAAATGGATAACAAAGAATATATACCACCAGTGAACATAATTCCAGTTTTAAATTTATTCTCTAGTTCAACTTTGTTCTTAAAAGCCATGCCGATGAAATAAAATAGTGGCAATATCAGAGCTTCTTGTAAGATTTCATATAGTAGATTTACCCAAGAAAGTTGACTTGCGATATTAAATCCCCAGTCGCCTGGTAATTGACCAATAAGAAAAATTCTTACTGTAGTGTAAATGGTTGGAATTAGCCCCAATAATAGTAAGGCAGCAAACAAACGATAATTAATCTTTTTCATAGATTCAATTATATTTTTCATGGTTCCTCCCTTAAATATAATTGGGTATACCTAATGGGTTAGTAATAAATTCAATCTGATTTTCAACGTAATAAACAAAGAATTCATCATAATTCCAATCAGCATTTTTTACATCCTCGTCAAATACTGTTGCACACAAATTATCAAAAAAACATCTAATCTTTTTTATCATTTCAGTTACAAATTTTCTGTCAATGTTAAGTATTTTAAGAGCTAAATCACCACTACGATATTCATCATCAAACAGCAAATCAGGATGTTTTTTATTAATTTTTTCATATAAATCCATTGAATTATGCTTAAGAAAATTCCACACATTATATAATCTATCATAATCATAATATCCCTCGATGTTTTCTAACTTTAGACCCTTTTTTCTCCCCTGTATAAATGCATCAAAAAGATCTCTATTGAATTTTAGCTTATCGTATCCCTGCAATGTTATGACTCGAATTGTTACAGCTTCAATTGTAGATACCATTTGATGTATGAATTGTGCAACCAACGATTGAATTACAAATCTATATTCCACACTTCTACTCATTTGTAACATATTTGCATGCATACTTAACTCATCTGGTTCTAGTATTCCGGTTTGCATGAAATAACCGCTATATGCATCACTATAGGTTTGCTCAGGTGTTTTAATTGATCGAAAAGCATTAACAAACTCTTTTCTCCAAAAGTTTTCAAGACCATCTAAAGCTGAACGAAAAATATTACACATATAATCTTCATATCTTTTTTTAAGTGGTACAAAGTAAACTGTTTTTCTAGGTTGATTCATGAATTCAAAAATACGGTTTCCTAATGAACTTACTTTCTCAAGTCTTTTAGAGTCAATTCTTACTTGACCGTTTTTGATTAACAACCCATAATACTCTGGATCGGTTGCATCATATTTTGAGTAATCTTTAATCTGTCTTTTACTATTTTTTTTCATTTTTCTCCCCTAATTAAAAAGACAGGCAAGGTATTAACCTCGCCTGTCATATACTTTAAATGTAGACTCTTAAAGTATTAGTTGCAAGGCACTGCGACACCACTCTGTAAGATCTGCATAGCATCGGGTCATATACTTTGAGCGACAATTTTACAATTGTGGATCTGATATGTACCCTAATCCATACTATAGGTATTGTTAGAGAAACACTCTCCAACATTGCTTTCTATCCGAAGACGTTGTGCCTTGTATAGAAATTATACTGCCAAGTTTCAATTATGTCAAAGTTGCTTAGTTATTTTGATTATAAAACATGTAGTTTATTTTTACAATGTACTATCAGTTCAAAAATAAAAGATGTCTCAAATTACGAGGACATCTTCTAGTTTGAATCCTAAATGTATTGATAGACTAATAAGATTAACAAGCGATGGTAGTTTTGAACCTGTGATCCATTCATAAACAACTCTTGGTGACGTTAGCCCTAACATATCAGCCACTTCTTCATATGTAATCCCGTTTTTGGCAAAAACAATTCTCAATCTTTCTCCCGTTTGAGCTCTATCAATGTTTACTTTGCAATTCATAGTTCTACATCCTTGTGAACACTTTCACATACAGGTATGAATTGCAACTTTATTTTATCAAACGATT
>Ga0265295_1002050_pt1 | contig 33362 bp, 39 predicted proteins | sample Munlansysbiofilm_FD_192503 | JGI IMG/M metagenome (GOLD analysis project Ga0265295, IMG submission 192503) | Leachate microbial communities from a municipal landfill in Southern Ontario, Canada - Methane capture system biofilm | ecosystem: Engineered > Solid waste > Landfill > Unclassified ... | reverse complement strand
CGGGAAACTATTGCTGCAAAAGGGATGCAATCAGGTGTGAAGGTCTGTCCATGTCTCCTTTTGAAGCAATAGTTTCCCGGACTTTTGGATCTGCCAGTATTCTGACAAGATGTTCCATATCATTTTTTGAAATATGTTGCCGAATTTTAAAAATCTTAAACCCTTTTAAAATTTCCCGGCCAAAATCTTTTTTCCAGGCCTGTTCATATGCTGACATTGATTGAAGTGAAAAATCGTCATGCTCGATAGATTGCACTGCAACGTGTGCAGCATGCCTAGCAGCCCTGATTCCGGTATATACTCCTCCCCCCGAGGTAGGTTTTGCCATGGCCGCAGCATCACCGGCAATAAGGATTCGCTCGTCATAGGTTCTGGAAAGTGTTCCAAGCGGAATGGTGCCACTTACGAAATGAGTACACCTGTCTTTATAGGGTCTGATAAATTCTGTGAATTTTTCATGTACCTGATGAATACCGCATAGCCCTACCCGTGCATGTTCAGGGCTTAACGGGATTACCCATCCAAAAAATTCAGGTGAAGCATTTGGATAAACCTGCACATGATCTGTTGGAGCAGAGTAATGCACATCACATTGAAGTCCTGAAAGATAAAACGGCGCACGAGGAATACCAAGCAGCCTGGAAATTGTGCTTCTGGGCCCGTCAGCAGCAATAAGCATTGAATAATATATTTCTTCTGTCCCATTAAGTCCTTTGAGAGTTACCGTATGGGATGTGCGCGAAATGTCTGTTGCTATTGTTTTCAATCTGATCTCTGCACCTGCATCTGCAGCTCTAAAAACCATTTCACGATCAAGGACACCCCTGTCAACAACATATGCCATCTTCCTGCCGGCGTCAAAAGAGCAGAGAGAATCTCCAGCCTTAATATCAGCTCCGGATACGGTATTGAGCACTGAAGAGTCTGAAACTTCACATTCTTCAAAGGCGCTATTCGAGAGTAAACCGGCACACTGAACCGGATAGCCGATATGTGCCTGTTCTTCAATAAGCAATGTGGAAAGACCGGATTTTGCGAGAAGACGAGCCGCTGTAGAGCCTGTAGGCCCTCCTCCCACCACTATTGCATCATACTTCCGGTTCATTGTCTGGTATATACTCTTCATGGCTGGCTATCAACTCACCGGAGGGCATACCTTTGTGCTTATAACTCCTATTTTTACTGACAGATGGCATCAGAACCTGAATTCAAATATAAACAATGTATTATCATCCGGAGTGATGTGAAGATGAGTTGCGGCAAAAAATGTGCCCAGGCAGGACATGCTGCCATTGTCGCATATGAAAAAAGTTCACCCGCATTAAAAAAAGCGTGGCTGAATGAAGGACAAAAGAAAGTTGTACTAAAAGTTACAGAACAGAAGATATTATTTGAATTGAAGACATTGGCCGAGTCTGCAGGAATTGCTGCAGCTTTAATCCAGGATGCCGGAATGACCGAGATCCCTCCCGGAACTATTACCGCTCTTGGACTTGGTCCTGCAAAAAGTGAAGACCTCGATAAAATCACCAGCTCCCTTTCATTATTATGATACGAAGTCCATGGAAAATAGATACCCAGCTAGGGCTTTGGTGGTATCGCACAAGCACACCCGGGACAGGAGGAAATCTCCGGGCCTCACTTGATGATTTCAACGTGGAAGAGATTGCCAGTCATACGTTTGGGACTGGTCCATACCTTATCTGCTCACTTACCAAGCGGAACTGGGATCAACATCGGGCAATGAAGGCAATTGCCTCAGGACTTGGAATCAGCCACCAAAGGATCGGGTTTGCAGGAACAAAAGATAAGCGTGCTATTACTACTCAGCACATTTCCCTGTATAAAATAACAGAAGAAGAAATAAGTCGGTTATCTATCCCTGATATTACCCTTACCCCTTTAGGTACTTCAAACCAGCAAATTGCTCTTGGGAAACTGGATGGGAATGCATTTGATATCCGCATCAGGAATATATCAGATCATTCATTATTCTCTTCCCTGGATTCTGTGCAAAAGGACATTGCAGAAGGCGTACCAAACTATGTCGGTTATCAGCGATTTGGTGTAACCCGCCCGGTGACACATCACATTGGATTTGAAATCCTGAAAGGGAATTATCAGGAAGCAGTCAGGGTGATGGTAGGGAAGCCTGGAACTAAAATGGAAGAACATGAACAGGAAGGAAGATCCTGTTATTTTGAATCAGAAGATCCCACAAGTTGTCTGCACCTTCTGCCAACCCGGTTATCTCTCGAACGGTCAGTTCTTCATTATCTGATAAATAATCCGGGAGACTATTTAGGAGCTATAAATTCACTTCCACGGACACTGCGCTCTATGTATGTGAGTGCAGTGCAATCATGGATGTTTAATGTAACACTCAGTATGCGGATACAGGAAGGAAGATCCCTGACTGAACCAGATAGCGGTGACCGGCTCATCTGGCCTGATGGGAAAACAGATCAGACAACGCCTGCAACGGTGCGGGCAGCCAAGGTTCAGACAAAGCGGGGAAAATGCGGGATAGCGCTACTTCTCCCTGGTGGGACATTCATGCCTTCAGCAGGAAATGATGACCAGAATATTAAACATATAATGGAAGAACAGGGAATTACTCCTGAAATGTTTGAACAAATGTCTTCCGTTCTGGGCACAACCTTTGCAGGTTCTTTTCGCCAAATCGTAATTAAAAGCAGTCTTGAACTGGAAGAGATAGAAAGCGATCTGAAGGCCAGGTTTTCATTGCCTCCAGGTCATTATGCTACAACCATCCTTCGGGAACTGATGAAAACAGATCCTCTGAGTATGGTTTGACGCTGGTTTTTAGGATCTGATAACCCGCCATTTTGTTATCAGGTTATCACCAGCCATATACTGCGTGAGGAGGTCAAGTTTGAGGAGATCGGTAACATCACGGGGATTGAGCCCTGTTACCAGAGATGGCGTGTCTTCTCCCCCGGCGATAAAAGGAAGGTGGATGAGAGTCAGTTCATCAATCAGACCTCCCTGAAACATTATCCCGTTCAGAGTTGAACCTCCTTCAATCATAAGGGATTTAATCCCGTATTTATCATACAGGCGGCGAAGCAGGACGGGCAAATCTACGAATCTTTCTCCGCAAACTTCAATAATAGCACCCTTTTGTTCCAGTTCAGCGCATTTATCCGGTGGTGCAAGTGAAGAGACGGCAATTATAGTCTGTGCATCTTTTGAAAGTGCATGTGCTTGGGGTGAAATGTCAGCCCTCGAAGAGGGTATTACCCGGATAGGATTTGTGCCTGGAACATGCCGGACTGTCAGGTACGAATCATCTATTCTGATAGTATTGGCCCCGACCATGATTGCGTCAGAATCAGCCCTAATCTGGTGGAGCAGAACTTCTGCTTCATGTGACATGAACTGCATCAGGAGTTTGGATGAAGCGCCCTTTGTTACGGTAAGCTTTCCGTCAATCGTCACTTCTGACACAAGCGTCACATAAGGGCGGGGGGAATGATCGGACATATATTTCATTAATGTTAGACTGGAAAGGACTAATAGATAATGTGAGAATATCGAGAAATTTTCATGGGCGTATAAGAGAAGTTCGTTTATGTAAGACAGAAAGCGTCACTTCTATCGGCAGAAATATCACTCATGATTATCAACGGTTACATAGCGAATGAATATTACTGCATTTCGGTATAAGTTTATAAAGTATCTCGAACCGATAGCAGAAATATGTAAAAAGGCTGGCTTATCTCCAAACACCATAACGATATTGTCTATTGCAGCAGGTTGTATCTGCTCAATTTTATATGCTAACCATTTCTTTTTTATTGGCAGCCTTTTTCTTTTCTGTTCAGCAATTTTTGATCTGATCGATGGATCTGTAGCTAGGATGACCGGACGAGAGACACCATTTGGTGCTGTTTTCGACTGGATTGCAGATAAATATGTAGACACTATTGTCCTGCTTGGCATTGGAATTTCAGGAATTCCAATTATTTCGGGGATTTTAAATATATCTCCGAACTGGGATTTTGGTATTGTATCTATTGCAATAATAGGTTCAATGATGAATACCTTTATAAAACCAGTAACCTATGCAGAGATAGGTTTTACCGAGCGAATAGATGGTAAAATTGATGATCCGCTCGAAGGTATCGGGTTTTTTGGGAGACCTGAAACCGTTTTGGTTCTTGTACTAGGAGGAGTTTCCGGATTTATCTGGGTTTCTGTCTTCATTATTGCTGTTTGCACAAATCTTTCAGCTCTTCAGAGAATTACATACCTTTACCGAAGATATTCTTAATCTCTTTTTCATAGGTCAGGGTAAGGTCCCTGGCAAAATCTCCAAGAGCGGGGATGAGTCTGAAAAGACTGTATGCTAATGCAATTAAAAAAATAAGTGCCACCCCTTCAGCGATGATGTTGTGTGACCAGAAAAAACTGGAATATCCATATTCAGTATTTCCAGATATATCAGGAAGCCAGGCAAACATCTGGCTGGTGTATGCAATGATAACACCTGCATTTCGAAACAGATTTAGTACGTATATCACCGGCGCGATGAGGAGAAATGCCATTACTTTTTGCACCGCGGTAGTAGGAACTGCCGATGCAACTCCAAGCATAATAGCAATTGCCTGAATTCCAGTACAGGCAAGGATAATTTCTACTCTGAAAAATCCACCCTGGAACGTGTTCCAAAGAATCATATCTGCGGGATGTCCAAGAAGGCATAAAATAGATCCAGTATGCCAGACAACTAATGCAATCAATGAATTTCCGATTTGTTCAACAAATGCGAACGGCGCATATATTAAAAAAGCTACTCCTGCGGCTCTGGTAAGGCTGAATACGGCAGTATCATTCCTCAATAAGAGGCGAATCGTGACAATGAGGAAGGGGATTGAGAGTATTGCCATTACCGGATACATAATATTACTCTCTTCAACCCACGAGGGCAGACCACCGATAAAAACGATAATTATGGTAGTCCATGCAATTATTCCGGCATAAGCCCTATGAATTCCCGGGACAAGAGCAAGAAAGAAAAATAAGCAGGATACTGGTATTAATAATTCAAACATTTCCCATATTGTCTGAATAACAATCTGATAATCTTTCTCTATAGAATGTATAGGATATCCTGATCTCACATATCCGGATGTATGTTTTAAATGTTTCTTTATCAGACTTTATGAGTATGTTTTGTGAGAAGTGCGGAAAATTACTATCAAATAAAGGTGGCTCATTTATATGTTCTTCCTGTGGTTGGGAAAAAAATGGGCAGGACAATACTAAAATGAAGATCACCGATAAAAGAAAAGAAAAAGAGATCGTGATCGTAGATGACGTAGAAGCACTTCGTGTTCTTCCATCAATTGCCGTAAAATGCCCGAAATGTGGGCACGGAGAAGCGTTCTGGTGGATGCGGTCACTCAGATCTGCTGATGAGAGTGAAGTTCGATTTTTCAGATGTACGAACAGCAAATGTAGCCACACCTGGCGTGAGTACGATTAAATTATAACCACATCTATACATATTTCAAAACCTTCACTTTTTATTTATGCCTTAAAAGGGCGGCCGTTACAGTAATTATCGAGGGTATATTAAGCACAAACTGGATAATCATCAGATTTCTCCTGCAACTACTGAAGAAATTCTTTTTTTTAGAAATCCGATAATTATTATTCAGAAATGTGGGACCTGAGTTATTTCGATATGGATCCCTCCAACTATTCTGACCTGTATATTGAAAGTAGTGTGATCTTATCTCCGTGATCCCTGTTTTTTCACTTCATCTCTTTCTCTTCTTGTTTGGTGCTGATCTACAAAAGTTTGATATGGTGTACCGCATTTTGGACAGATTTTCGTTCCTTCTTTTAGCCCGGTATGGCATTTTTTGCAAATCCAATCGTCTCTCATGATATGTTTCTGATGAACTATGCTCCTTACTAATAGTTATTACCTCGGGCCTTTGAATTCCCATTTATAGTTCTATTTCTTCCTGGCTGTGCATAAAATCACACAACTACCTCTTGAGCAGGCCTAATTCACCCACATACGCCTGATGCCGTAGCCGGTTTCAGGGTCAATATCATCAGGCCGATTGTGATGGAACATATTACTATCCAGTTTACTCTACATCTTTTTTGTTGGTCAGATTACATATCTCCCCAGGTGGATTGATTATGTGGTGATGATAATAACCGGGTCCTGCATGTTCAGCCCTGTGTTGCATGGACAGTGGCCCGGGGGATAGAGTACCGGCAGGCACTCCGGGAATAAATGTAAAAATGTATTGAATTAAAATTGAGTTTAAAATTTTCGATTCCTTTTTTTCCGACTGGAGTTAATCGACCTTCTTGTCTGAACTGAAGTTCTATACCGCAGTGATTCATTCACCAGACTTTTCACCCATGAATCTGCTGACACTTCTATCTCTTCGGTGGTCAGATTATACATACAGGGCCAGTGAATAAAATCAGAAGATTCCGATAACTCCCACCTTCGCAATTGCGCACCCGGTTTTTCATCCTTCCCCACGTTGCATCTTCCTTGTCCGGTATCTGAAGTATATACAAAGAAGGCACACATTGAGCATGAGCGTATCTGACGGTTTTCGGGTAGGATTGTGGTCATTGACTTTTGATTTCTATGTCCTCTCGTCAGTACCCCATCAGCTGAAGAAGCCACAAGGCACCTGTCATCAGAACTACCATTATGCCAACCACCACCCACCTGGGCAGATGAATAAGCTCTGGAATTGTTTCTACCGGAAATATTCCGATCGAGAGTATTTTTGCACTAATCAGCGGATAGAAATGAGCAAATATGCCGGTTCCAATGATGAGCCCTACTCCGCCGCCCAAAAGTGCATCGATCTGACCCTGTCCAATGGCTCCTGCAACTGTTCCAGGACAATAACCCAAAAGCCCAAAACCGATACCAAACAGGAGACCACCGATTAGACTCGACCCTACTGAACCGGTGAATGTATGGAATTCTATCCACCCCAGACTTTTCATGATATGAATCCCTATCATTCCCACCAGGACTGCTGAAACCATTACCTGCACAACGGTAAAATCAGTGAGCAGTAATTGTCCTATGATGGTATCATAACTGGTAACGCCCCCTTTTTGAAGGCAAAAACCAAACCCGATTCCAATGAGCAGGCCTAATATTTTTTGTAGTGAATAATTTGTGTGGAATTGTTCAAACATGATAATGCCTCATATGGAAAACAGCAGCATTGCGGTAGCAATTCCAGCAATGAAAAAACCAGATGCCGCAACAAGGCTTGCAAGTGATAACTGAGAAAGTCCGGATATTCCGTGCCCGCTCGTACATCCCGATGCCCACCGTGCACCAAGTCCCATCATGATACCCCCGACAATGGCAGTAAGGAACCGGAGAAGCAGGTTATCTCCAAAGGCTGCCCCAAATGTCTGTGGGATAACTGATAACTGAAATGTACCGGACAAAAAGGAAGAGAAAAAGGCTCCAAGAATAATACCAAGCACCATCATCCATTGCCATTCAATTTCAGGAATAACCATCTGATAATATTCGCTTTTTTTCACTTTTTTTGGGTTAATCAGCTGTTCAATCATTCCCGAAGTTCGCGAAAATGCTGTACTGCAGCCTAACGGTTTATTTGAAAATAGAAAAGAACACCAGAGGAGAACCCCAATACCAGCCCCCGCCAGATATGGAGACCACCGGGGTTCCATTAACAGTTCAAACATACCAATATTCTCTTTTTATAGGATTTGAAAGATTCGTTCGCACCAAAATAGCTTGTCAAACCATTTTGAGATCTGACAGGGTCAATAAGGGGCGCACTCAAGCGCGGTTACTCTTTTTTCCTTACCAGCATCGGGTGAATGAAAGGCATATTTCATTTGTATGTACCTGATTTATTGATATTCAGTTTAAAGAGTATATCATGAATTATTATTCAGCGGTAGGAATAATATGTCTCTTTCTCTCTCTGATAATACCTGGAATTGCAGATATATCCGTAAACCCTGTTTATTCAATTGGTGAAGAGATTATCATCGAAGGATTTACTAATTTTAATATCGATAATTCAGTTCTTATTGAAGTCTGGCCAGCATCTTTTGGCCCAAAAGCAAAATATCAACCTGAAATGACCGGGGGAGGATCAGTCATTGTGCCCGTGACCAGCAGCAACAATTCAGTAAACTCATGGGGCGGCAGGTTTGATTCTTCCGGATGGTCGCCTGATAATTATATGGTACGAGCAGAAGTAATTGGAAAAAGTTATGTTGAAACAACCCATTTTGAGCTGACGGAAAAAACTGAAGAGACGATAGTATCACCGGTGCCAACTGTGACCTTTGTTGAACCTGAAAAAACAGGTGCAGGTCCTGAGGAAACAGCAATTGTACCTGAAACTTTTAGTACTCCGGAAATTATACAGACAAGCCCGGTTCCAACAAAGCAGAGTCCTTTGAACCTTTTCGGTTTGATTTTCTCTCTTATGTGTCTTGCGGGGATATTTAGGCTGAAGGTTCGCCGATAAATTCCTTTAGTTGTTCTTTGAAGAATTTCTCGACTTCAATCATCGTCTCTTTTTTGCCCCTTGCAGCGATAAGATTGCGTACATCCCCTTCCATGTTGGCGAAGTTAATCGATTCGCCCCGTTCCACCAGTTCAATATCAAATTTGTTTAAAACATCCCGGATTATAGTTCGTGGAGTTCCGGGGGGAAAAACAAGGTCATATAATTGTTCATCTTCCATACTTCAATAATCTAAGATTATTCATGGATGAGCATTTCCTTTTGATTCTGAAAGAGGGAGTTATCTTCCAATGGCAACCCGTTTGGACATAATGCATTTACCTCCCCTCCTGCCACCAATTGGTTTATCAGGTTTTCCAAGCGAATTCATGCACCTGCCCATAAGTGCTGCCCCTCGTGCAAGGCCATCATCAACGAATACGACATGGTCAACCGGGTTATGAAATAATTTCCGGTCAATTATTCCCTGAAGGATATATTCCGGTTTTTTACCAGAAATTGCCGCTCTTCCGGTAAAACCTATTGAGGATTCAGGGTAAATCATCCCCTGCTGGTGAACAATATCTATCATGCGAAGGGCCATATCTGCACAAACCCTGTCGAGTACCTCATTGAGTACGGGTAGAGAGTGTTTCATTATAATATCCTTTCCAATCTCTCCAAGTTTATGCAAATTGCTCCCATTTATTCCTGCATCGACACCAATTAATGCGACTCCTGACTCTATTGCCACTTTCGCACATACAGGAACCATGCCATAGCGAGTTCGCCCCTCTGGAACAATTTCCACAGATATCAGGTCATGACATTGCTGAACATAAGACTGTACTGTTTTTGAAATTTTTCTTGCGCCAAAAACACCGGAAAGTCGGCTTTTTTCACCAAAAATATCCAGAGCAGTACCATTTTTTTCATTTACAAGGCCGGTCCCTTTGACAATGGCGTCGGGAATTGCTCCAGCTATTCCACAAAAATTTCCAATCGTTTTTGCAAACGGATCTGTTGATTGTGGATCGACCGGAGAGGTAATGCGACCATCAAGCGTAGTCCCAAAATCTATAGAAATACAGGGATTTCTAAAATCTACGGGCGTCCATTTCGCCCCTTCTTTAATCCCTGCCATGGCCAGTTCCCCTTCCATTTCATTTGCGACCATCTCAACCCCGGTTGTGCCCTGGGGCGGAACCACACCAGCAACTGCCCCGGAGAAATTGACCCGGTCTGCAAAAGAGAATGGCTGAAGTTTTTGAGACTGGTGCATTTTAGACATGGGGGGAGTCATTTTCTTTGGGGGTACTCCCGCATCAAGACATCCATTGGCAAGGGCAATAACGAAATCTCCCACCTGGTCAGGAGAATCCATAGCAGCGACAACTCCGGTGCTCCGAACCACAAAATCAAGGTCTTTTTTAATGTCCAGCTTTGCATCCTTATGGCATTTGATAAGAGTGTCACGGACCAGATCAGTAACTGACTCGCGTGTCAGCTCTGTACCATCCAATGTTATGCCAAAAACTTCTTCCCCCTCTTTTGGTGGCCGTACATCGCGACTCATACTCACTGTTTTGTTTATGACATAACACATTCCAGTCTCAAGGTTGACGCCGGTCAGAATACACTTCGTGGTGGTGTTTCCCATCTCGACTGATGCCACAATAAAATATGGTTTTTCCTCATATTCGAGATGTTCCATGCCAGGCCCTCTTACAATCAGGGGCGGTGGCGGGCTTTCGACAATGTATGGTTTTAGTTGAGGTTTGAAATATCGGTCGAAGATTCCCGGATTCATGAAAATGTGTGACTCAGGGTGTACTATATATGTTTCGGTTTGAATATCAGAAAAAGTCAAAAGTATATCTATAAATGGGGAGCGAAGCTGAATCTAATTATCATGGCAGACCCTCATTTTTGTCAAAATTGCCAGTTTTGTGTTCCAATACTGGGAAAAAGTAAAGAGATACTGCGGCTTGAGTGTTGGAAAAATCCACCAAACCCTGTTTATGCTGGGACAGACAGTGAGGGGAAATTTAAAATCATTCACGTACGCCCTAAAATTGAGCCTGCCTGGAAATGTTCTGAGTGGAAAGAGAAAAAAATGGGATTCTGGTAATACCTGAAAAAATGAAGAAAACCCACATCGTGTCTCCCTTTTTTAACTGAAAATTATCAGCTAGGGATTACTATTTTTGTGAGGCGCAATTGTGAAACCAGTTATAGATTCACTTCGCAAGGCGGTAACTCAGTGCTACAATCGGGTGTAATGACACCCACCCGTTTTAAAAAACCCTGTTTTTGGAAAATCTCCTACACTTATTTCTGCGACAATGTCAGTGTTTTGCAATGTTCGAAGAAGAGAATATGAATGCAGGGCATATATCTGTTTAAAGAGATAAAATATCCATTTTTTGCACCCTCACTTGAAGTTTCCAATGAGAGTGAGTCACTAAAAACGCACTCTTTATACTCTTCGCTGTGCATACTATTCACAGAAAATCGGAGGTACTGATATGGTTGTCAGAGAAATTACTGAAACGGTATATGGAGTAGGAACAATTGATTGGGACAGAAGAATTTTCGATAATCTCGTGCCCTTGCCAGAAGGGACATCATATAATTCATACCTTATCAGAGGAAGTGAAAAAACTGCCCTTATAGATACCGTTGATCCCGCACATGAAGAAGAATTTATAACAAATCTTGTGAAAGCAGGATGTGACAGGATTGACGCTATCATTGTAAACCATGCCGAACAAGACCACTCCGGATGCCTGCCGATAGTCCTTGAACTTTTTCCTGGAGCAAAAGTATACTGTACTGAAAAATGCAAAGAACTTTTAATTTCACTTCTGGATGTTCCGGCAAACAGGGTAGAGATTGTAAAAACCGGAGATAAACTGAATCTGGGAGGCGTATCGCTAGAATTTGTTGAGTACCCCTGGGTTCACTGGCCAGAGACTATGGTCACCTACTGCCCGGAAGAAAAAATTCTCTTCTCCTGTGATCTCTTCGGATCTCATTTATCTACATCTTCACTTTTCATGGATGAACCATGCAAAACTGAGATTTTAGCAAAACGATATTATGCAGAGATTATGATGCCTTTCAAAACAAGCATCAGGCAGCATCTTGAAAAGATATCCAAAATGGAACTAGCAATTATCGCTCCAAGTCATGGCCCCTTACTTGATAAGCCTCAATGGATACTTGACCTGTATCAGGAATGGACCGGTGACACCCTGCGTAACTGTGTCCTTATCCCATTTGTTTCCATGCATGGCAGCACAGAACGCATGGTCAGAATGCTTACCGATATGCTGATTGATAAAGGAGTCGGCGTGAAGCCTTTTAATTTAATAGATGCTGATACCGGTCTTCTTGCCCTGGAATTAATAGATGCAGCAACAGTAGTTTTTGCAACACCGACTGTCCTCTTCGGCCCGCATCCTGCGATGGTCAGTGCTGCATATCTTGCAAACCTTGTCAAACCAAAGACCAAATATGCCTCTGTCATTGGCTCATTCGGGTGGGGAGGAAAAACGGTTGAGACTCTCAAGTCACTGATTCCCCACATAAAAGCTGAAATTCTTCCGCCCGTATATATCAAGGGAGCGCCGGGAGAGGAGACCCGCAAAGCACTTCAGGTTCTGGCAGATACCATTGCACAGAAACATGCAGCAGATCCATCCATTGCCTGAATGCATCGAATCTGAATGTAAAATCAATGCTACCCTGGCCCATTAAAAACATGAATAAACCAGAAAATTTCAGGGATGTTATCCGCCAGTCACCGTACGTCTACCTTATCGGTGTTGCCGGTGATTCAGGATCAGGGAAAACCACGTTTGTTCGCGCGATTTCAGAAATATTTGGTGAAGAACTGGTTGCATCAATAACGGTTGATGACTATCATCTGCATGACCGGGAAGCACGCGCAAAGATGAATATCACCCCACTCCTTTTGTCAGCAAACAATCTTGCATTGCTTGAGCAAAATCTCATCGACTTAAAAGCAGGAAAAACAGTATTAAAACCAGTATATTCGCATGAATATGGCACATTTGGTAAACCTGAACAATTTGAACCGAAAAAATTCATTATCGTTGAGGGACTTCATCCCTATGCAACAAACACCCTTCGCGCGCTCTACGATTACACCATTTTTGTCGATCCTGACACTGATGTAAAATATGACTGGAAGATAAGAAGAGACATAGGGAACCGAAATTATGACCGGGATGAAGTAATATCCGAAATTAAAAGCCGTGAACCCGACTATCTGCAATGTGTTCTGCCACAGAGAAGAACTGCAGATGCAGTTATTCGGATCCAGTATTCTGCATATGGAAAGAAAGAAGGAGAGATGAGAAATGTGTACCAGGTTATCCTTTCAATGCCGAATCAGGAATATTGTTTTGAGGATATTGAACTCAATATTGACCTTTGCGATCTTTTTAAAAAATCAACCCATAATTTTTCCCTTTCGTGTGTTTCCCATCAGCCTGATGACCGGGTAATGCGATCTCTTGTGGTAGACGGTGAACTGATGCCTGATACGATTCATAAAATCGAGAGACAGATTGAATTTCAGACAGCAGTGGCACCGATCAACATTTTCAGAGATCAGGAGCACATTACGGGGACTGACCTTGTACGACTGATACTCTCCTGGCAGATAATTAACGGGAGGGTTGCAATATTTCGTGCAGCTCATCCACAAACCACATAGATGATATGATCAGCCCCATTACAGAATAAGGATGAAACAGATCGCCCTCTATGGAAAGGGAGGTATTGGCAAATCAACTACTTCAGCAAATCTTTCTGCATCTCTTGCTAATCGCGGTCTTTCAGTCATGCAGATTGGGTGCGATCCAAAACGGGACAGCACGCGGATGCTCATGAAAGGGACGCTGATTCCAACAGTCCTTGATCTGATACGGGAGAGAGGAGAAGAAAACCTTATTCTTGATGATGTGGTTTTTACGGGGTATCATGGTGTCAGGTGCGTAGAGGCGGGGGGGCCTGAACCCGGAGTAGGATGTGCCGGAAGGGGCATTATTGCAACGTTTCAACTTCTTGAGCGATTATCTGCTTTTAATGAAGATGTCATTGTATATGATGTTCTCGGGGATGTGGTCTGTGGCGGCTTTGCCATGCCGATGAGAAAGGGATATGCCAAGGAGATCTACCTGGTAACATCTGGTGAACTCATGTCTTTGTATGCTGCCAACAATATCTGCAAAGCAATAGTCCGAATATCCCAGAATGTGCGACAGGTATGCAGACTGGGTGGTGTGATTTGTAATAGCAGAGATCTGCCTGATGAAGAAAAACTGGTATCCGCTTTTGCATCCAAAGTGGGATCACGGATAATTGCGTATATCCCACGGAGCGGACTTGTTCAGCATGCAGAGCTTCATAATCAGACAGTCGTTGAATATGCACCTGATTCTTCACTTGCAACCAGTTATCATTCTCTCGCTGAAGCAATATTATCCAATAATGATTTTGTTATCCCCACCCCCCTTGAGATAGAAGAACTTGAAAAACTTGCCCGTTCCTACCTTCCAAAATTACCTCAGGAACCTGGCATGGGATGAGAAAAAAGGACTCTGGCGAAAGTGAACCGTTATTTTTTAAAAGAGAATTTAAACTTTTTTTAAATTTTGTAGAACGGTATGATTTTTATTCAGAACGGTAAATTTATTGTTTTTTACTTTCACCCTGCTTTTTATAGTTTTATATAGGGTAATGCTTACTTTTTATTATCAACAGGGTGATAATAATGCTAGAGAAAGCTGGATACATGCAAAAAGCAAAAACCGTTACCATTGATGAAGATGGATTGCCCACTGAGATAATTGAACTGGTGTTAGATGGCAAACGATTTGGCATTGCCATGGATGATCTGAAAAGGGCAATACGGGGAAAAATCTCTGCCCGTACATTTTCATTACGGATAAACTGGAAACAATACGTGAGTACTACAGCGGGACTTGCCTATTTGTCATACTCTGGAAAAGCTCTGAATATAGAATTGATAGATGGAGCCCGCTTTACGGTCTCACTTGATTCATTAAAATCATTATTATGCAAACGGTCATCCTATGCACCTGTAGCACGCCTTCCTATGAGTAGTGCAATGAAATATCCCTCTCTTCTTTCCAATTCACAGCGTATTCTGGCAACCTGCTAGTTATTTCAGATATTTATTTATGCGTTTTATTCACTGTACCTGTTTTTCGAACTTGAATCTTTGAAACAGAATATCTTTTTACCATAACCTTTAATTAATTAAACCGGCAATAATTCAACGGTTTTCTAACAAAGAGATGGCAGACACCTTTTATCAATTAAAATTCGAAAGCGAATTTATAAATTCCCCTTATCATCTCCCCTCTGCTGGATTACCATCGGATATCAATACCTTGCGAATATGGAGTATGAATCACCTATGGAACGAAATCTTGAATTTAAACAACGAAGATATATTGAAGAACTCAGAATACTTACAAAATCGACGGCGCTTGATTGCTTAATAGATGAAAAATTTGATCGTATCATCTTTGTAATTAAAGGCGGCGATATGGGATATGCTATCGGAAAGAAAGGAGATAACATCAGGCGCCTCCAGGGAGTTACCGGAAGAAAAGTCGAGATGGTTGAGTTTGCAGAAGATCTTCATGAATTCCTCGTGAACATCTTTAAACCTGCCCAGATTCTCCGTCATGCATGCGATGACCAGACCAAAAAGATGAACGTTGTCGTTTCAGATAAGAATGATGTGGGTATCGCAATCGGTAAGGGCGGTTGCACCATAGAAAAAGCAAGGCTGTTAATCAGACGATTTTATGGATATGAAATTGGAGAAGTTTTTCCAGAAGAGGGGAGATAGTGGTAGCATCAGAAATCCTTAATGAAATCTGGGAAGTGATTGAAGATAGAGCCTCTCACCCAACCGAAAATTCATACACTTCAAAAATCCTGACTCACCGGAAAGGAAAAGACAAAGCCTTGGAAAAGGTAGGTGAAGAATCCACTGAATTCATTATTGCAATAAAAAACGGTGAAAAATCCCGAATTTCTGAAGAAGCAGCGGATCTGATTTTTCATCTGATGATCGCTCTGAAAAGTGCAGATGTACAAATACAGTCTGTCTGGGATGAATTACAGTCACGGCGACAATAACGAATCTGTTGTAAAGAGTTCAGGTCTGGCATTTATACTCAAAAGACCTGCCCGGACTGCTGTATCCAGCCAGCCATATCCAAAGCACAGATGCCCTAATGCAGGTAACATCTGTTTTTCTTCCAGATGCACTTCTGCTTTTTTAAGAGACCCTTTTGCTATGGTCATGCAATATCCTGATGCAATTGAAAGAGGGGAACCTGGTGAGGGGAACAGTGCAACTGACTCAATCGCGCACGAAAGCATGCGATGATACCGGACAGTCTTTTCATGAAGATAATCTTTATCACAAGGTGCACGTACCACGACGTCAAAGAATGAAATTTCCTGGCCTGATATACTATAGAGTCCCAGATATTTGCCGGCAGAAAACCACCCATGTGCATACACGAGTGATGCATATTGGTTTACAATATCATTACCTTTAAAAAAATAATCAGAATCATCAAGGTATGATTGAACCATCAGAATAATTTCCCTGGCCAAAAGATGGTAAGGTGTTCCAAAAGGACTTGTAATGCTTACCTGTCCCAGAGAACAATATAACGAATCAGAATAAGTATCAAGGTTCATAGCCGGCAAACATCTTCAGATATTCCTCCTCTATTTCATGGAGGGCTCCAGGGATAATGAGAATGTGAAGAGGAGAGCCAAATGAAATATTTTGTAACTCAACTGATGAGCCGGCTGCAACCACCGGGGTATCAGAACCTGCCCGTGCCACCCCCACATAAAGAGGAATCGAGTCAGATGTACCTTTCATGAGTTCTTCAAGGTATCCAATTCCTTCATGAACCGTCATAAACCGATCTTCCTGGATGTCAAGATATACCAGCGTATGAAGATTTTGCCTGAGATTTGACAAAATTGTATCAAGAGGGGTCTTTGGAAACCAGTTTTTTGTAGGATAGGGAATTGAACATGATTTTCCAAACCGGTAATTCTGAAGACCAGTCTGGCCACAGATTGCACTCACAATGGATGAACCATGAATAATCTTCGTAGGTATTCCACGCAGCTTCGCGCGGATTCGCAAATCTGCATGAGTGGTCGAAACCATTGGATCACCACCGGTAAGAAAAACCGCAAGGCCCTTTTCTGCTGCTGTCAGAACAGGCTCAGGGTCAAGTTCCACATTCTGACGTTTGAGAATTGTAACTGGTTTTCCATATGCCTCTGCCATAAGGTCTGGATTCGTACCAGTCAGGATTGAAGTATATGATTCAAGAAAAACGGAATCTGCTTGTTTAATTGCCTGGAGACCTTTTATAGAGATATCATCAAGATCATACAGTCCAAGCCCAACAAAAATTAGCATGCGTATTATGGAGATAAAACCATGTTTCCGTTCTCAAATTCAAAATGTTTCCAATTCATGGAAAGGCCCATAGAACCTTGAAGTCGGATTTTTTTCCCGTCATCGTTATTTTCTATCTCAACAACTATATTCATGAGTTGTTTTATTATTGCCATTGTTTTCTGGTCAAAAGATTCATTGTTAATGAGGAAAACCCCGATAGAACCCATTTTTCTGAGTTTTGAACTCACCACATGCAAAAACTGATAAATGACGTCAATTTTTCTAAACATTAACATGGAAGTTAATGAAAGAATACAATATCTGATGGGGGTTGGAAATAACTGATCAGGATCATCAGTGAAATCCCCTTTCATTATCTCTTCTACTAATTGAGAGAACTTGATATCCATTCCGGTAAGGTCGCTTGGACTTCCGACATATTTGACCTTCCGGGTATCCTCGATGGCAGTAAATGATGTTCTGGTAATGGCATCAATAACTCCGATGTAGTTAGTATCAAACCCATTTCCAGAAAAATAGTCAAGAAGGTCTTCAGACTGCATTTCAGTGCCTAAAATAATCATGTATTCTTTTTTTCTGGGCATCGCCAGAAATGATGCAACCTGCTCCCCATCACCAAAAGACGGGGCTAATACCAGGATATTAGTGCCAGGATTTATACCCCCCTTCTGATCAATTACATCTATGCCTGTCAGGTACTTGTACATCAGTGTTTAAAAAATTGGTTTGCTATCATATTAACCCAATGATTAAACTCTGGAATTTCTACTAAACCAATCAGATCAATATCGAATAATTTTATACTTATCACAAAGAATCTATAAGGCCAGTCATTCTGAATTCATTTTCTCATTTTCCAGGTAGCAAACCAGTCTGGAGAGAGATTTAGAAGATTCAGAACTTAAACCGGCAAATATTTTCAAAGCCACCTGACTCCGGAGGATTATATGATTTATTCGATATATGAATGGCATCTTCTTAGTAATCTTTCGGATATTCCTCAGGTTATCTGTTTTATGATATCTGACTGTGAAATGAAAGAGGAACCTGCGCAGGTTCAAAAAATAATCAAATGGTGTCTGGAAATTTCGGGTAAAGTTCAGAAAAATTGTGAAAACTCAATTGGAATACGTGAAATAATAATTCACATCAGTACCCCTTTTCCAGATATGATTCCCCCCTATCTTTCCGATATTCGAAAGCTCTCTTCAATAGCTGCGATAAATCTTCATTATGGAAAAAAATCAGAAACTTTTGGAAGTGGTGCTTCGGTCACCATCGCTATCGGTAAATCAGGGCGCGAAGAAATAGCAGATGCAATAAAGGCTATGGTCACTGATTCCATTGCTCCAGAGCAGGTGACAACAAAAGTCCTTGAAAAATATCTGACCTTTTCACATACTCCTGATTGTGTAATCAAAACTGGTGGGGCACACCTGGTTGACTTTCTTATCTGGCAATCAGTATATTCTGAACTATTTTTTCTTGACCTGAACTGGCAGCGGATAAGAAAAATAGATCTTATCCGCGCGTTCAGGGATTTCCAGGCAAGAAATAGAAGATTTGGAGCGTGAGTTAACAAAGTCCTTTCTTTTTCATTTCCTGCCTTTCTGAATACACTCTGATGGCGCGGAGCATGTCGAGTTTACGAAACATCGGCCAGTAGGGAGCACAGAAATACACTGCGGACTCATGTCCATTTGCAAGCCAGGGAAGAAAATTGGATGTTCTGGATTCATTCCCGGTCCTGATAATCAGGTCTACCGGAGGCAGGGAGACACTTTTTCCATAGAGATTTTCTTCGAAAAGGTCAGGAGTAATATCATCCCGGGTTATTTTTTGCTCTTTTACATCTTCCAGAATTTTTGACGTCGCTCGCAGCATCTCATTTCGTCCGCCATATGCCAGGGCCATATTCAGATAAAAATTATCATAATGTGCAGTTGCGGCTTCTGCCTGTTCCACCGCACCCCTGAGATCGTCAGGTAGCATATCACGATCACCGATCATCTGGATCCGGATGCCATATTTATGGACGCGCTCATCTAAACTGATGCGATTCAGTTTTTCTTTGAATAAGGTGAAAAGGTTCTGAACTTCTTCATCCGAACGGGTGAAATTTTCTGTTGAGAACGTATAGAGGGTGATATGTCTGATACCCAGAACCTGTGCCCATTCTAATACTTCTTCAGTCCGGTCAGCCCCTGCACGATGACCAGAAGAAGTGGCAAGGCCTCTCTTCTTTGCATACCTGCGGTTTCCATCCTGAATGATAGCAATATGATCCGGAATGTGGATGCATTGTTTAGAAATGAAATATTCGTAGAAATGTTCAATCATTCCGCGAATCATACCGGTGTCACCTCAATGATAATTCCATTGTCAGGATATCGTTCAACGTAATATGCAGGGCCGGTAATTTCATCTGCAATCTCTTCTAATATCCACCAGCCGGTCTCAATCCTATCCTGATATCGTTCATAGAGATTTTCATCAGGGTTTCCCGGCATTGGCTCATGAAGGCCATCACATTCCCAGACCCCATAGATAACGGTCCCATCATCGGTTATGTCCTCAAACTCTCTGGCAGTATTTGCTGCGACACGCAAAAGGCGCATCCTGAGCTGGACCCGGTCTTTAAAATCAGATGAACACCAATGAACCTTTGGAAGGGAAGAAATTTCTTTTGAACTTTCCCATCCTCCCTGGACTGCATTTGAGATATCACCCCTCAGCAGGTATCCCCGCCTGCGCATCTCATCAGCATTGGAATCACCCCATTCAAGTTCATTAATGTTCAAAAAATCAATATGTGGAAGATAATGCTCAATTTCTGCGATATTTGAAAGTGAGGGAACTTCTATTCCTACATCAAATCCTGCTTTTTTTGCATACAGAATGCTTTTGTGGTACGCAGTATCTTCCAGATGGTTCCAGAGATCATGAGGAGGATGAAACCTGATTTCATCCACCAGCGTTTGAATTAAATAAATTGTTTTTTCATCCGGAGCCATGCCAGTATAGAGATGAATATGATGTTCAGGGCCGAATTCATTTTTTAATGCACGTGCATACCTGACAAGTCTTTCAGTGTTAAAAAAAGGATCTCCCCCGGTAATACCGGTTCCAAGTGCTGACATACGTCTCACTACCTGGATCATCTCTTCAGGTGAGGATATCCGATGCTCATTCGCATATATGACATCCTTATTTTTTCGTTCCTGTGAAAGCGGACAATACCAGCAGTCACGGTGGCATTGTCCGGTAAGGAAAAGAACTAATTTTGCCCCCTCATAACAGAGTTTACACCCTGCAGTCAGTCTACTATGAGGAGGGAGGTCTTCAGAATTATTATCATCCATTGCAAATCAGATAATTTCCATCTATATTCTCTATTGAAAGATATAATAGTATCCGGAAAAAAGTAAAAACAGTTTTTTGATTTTTTCTTCTGCCCCAGATGTGTGATCTCTGATAAAGCAACATCAAATGAAACGATGAATTCGCCGATCTTCTTTAACAATGATTACTCGATCGATGAGTCCGGCGTTAAGTGAATGATAATCTTGCCTTTATCCATGGAATTACTCATAGCATGATCGGCATTATCATGGACTTCCAAAAAAGATTGTGAGAAAAAATACTTACATAAACAAGATTAAATTCCAACAGGTTTAATTTTGTTTCAATGTCTGATCCAAAGGTCAGTGAAATGCTCGCGCGTATAAAGACGGATAATGTAAAATTCATCCGCCTACAGTTTAATGATATCCTCGGCATCCCAAAAAATGTTGCTATGCCTGTTATCCAGGCTGAAAAAGCACTGACTGAGGGAATTTGGATTGATGGTTCTTCTATTGAAGGATTTGCCCGGATTGATGAATCTGATATGATTTTGAAACCTGATATGGATACGTATCAGATTCTTCCTTGGAGACCATCTGAAAAACGGGAAGCCAGATTCATCTGCGATGTCTATACCTACGGTGATAAACCATTTGAGGGTGACCCCCGATTTGTCCTGAAGAAAAATCTTCATGAAGCTGCAAAGTTAGGATTTGTTTTTAATGTAGGACCTGAACTTGAATTTTTTGTTTTTAAAAGAAATGAAAAGGGACAGGCAACAACTGAATTTGTAGATTATGGAGGGTACTTTGATCTCGCACCCAGTGATGCAGCAGAAGATCTTCGCCGCGAAATTGTTCTGGCACTCACAGATATGGGGTTTGAAATTGAAGCATCACACCACGAAGTTGCAGAATCCCAGCATGAAATAGATTTTAAATATGGTGAAGCACTATCAGTTGCAGATAAGGTAATTACCTTTAAATTTGCGGCAAAAACCCTCGCCCTCATGAGTGGCATGCATGCAACCTTTATGGCAAAACCCATCGGAAAAATCAGTGGCACTGGAATGCACACCCATGGTTCCCTGAGCAAAGATGGAAAGAATATATTCTTTGATCCAAAGGCAGACAATCAGCTTTCTGAAACGATGATTTATTACATCGGTGGTCTGATGACGCATGCAAAAGCACTTGCACGTCTCGGAAACCCGACTATCAATTCATATAAGCGCCTGGTTCCTGGCTATGAAGCTCCAGTATATATCACCTGGAGTGCAGCAAACCGATCTGCCATGATCCGTGTCCCGGCTGCAAGAGGTAACAGTACCCGTGCGGAACTACGCAGTCCTGACCCAACCTGTAACCCGTACCTTCTCTTTGCAGGTATGATTGCTGCTGGCCTAGACGGTATCAAAAATAAGATCCTGCCACCTCCGGCTACTGATGTTAATATCTACCGTTTGAGTGACGAAGAGAGAAAGAAGCGGGGAATCGAGATGCTCCCGGGATCACTTATTGAAGCCAATGACGAACTCTTAAAAGACAAGGTTATCTGTGATGCATTAGGCTCCCATATTGTCGAAAACCTTACAAAAATAGCAATTGCTGAAAACGACGAATTCCGCCTCACTGTTCATCCCTGGGAAGTCGAGCGTTATATCAATAATTTCTAAACGTCTCCATTTTTCTTATTTGAAATCCTTTTCCATTGATAGTTCCTTATAGTTTCTAAATTAATTTGTATAGGATGGATATTCCGAAGGAACAGGTCTGCATTCTTATTCCTACCCTGAATGAAGAACCAACTATCGGCCCACTCATAAAAAAATTTCAGGAAATTGGATATGCTGACATTCTGGTAATTGATGGAAATAGCACAGATAAAACCAGAGAAATCGCAGAAAAATCGGGTGCGTCAGTATTAATCCAGAATGGAAAAGGAAAAGGTAATGCATTCATTCAGGCGATTACACACCTTACAAAACCATATATTGTGTTGATCGATGGCGATAATACCTATGATCCAAAAGAAGCTGATGCCATGGTTCTTCCTCTTTTATCCGGTTATGACCAAACCCTTGGAAATCGTTTGATCCGAACCAACCACACAGCATTTAACCGGCTAAATCTTTTTGGAAATCGCATTCTTAACTGGCTTTTTAAGGTTGGTCATGGCAGGTACCTGTACGATATTCTGACCGGATACCGGGCATTTACCCTGGAATCACTTCAGCGAATGCGGCTACATGAGGAAGGATTTGGCATTGAAACTGAGATCTCATCTGAATCAGTCAGGAATGATGACAAAGTAGCTATTGTTGATGTCACATACGGAGTTCGAGTCGGCAGTGACACAAAATTAGATCCCTTCCATGATGGTCTGAAGATCGGGCGGACAATATACCGGCTTGCTAAAATGAATAATCCTCTCTTTTATTTTAGTTTAATTGGGTTCTTCTTTTTTTTAGTTGGGGGCACAATCGGGATTTATATTGTTATGGACTGGCTCAAAAACATTGATCACATTCCTCTGACCATCCTGACCGTAGCCCTCATTATCGTTGGCATTCAGATCATTATGTTTGGTATTCAGGCAGATATCCAGCTTGCAAATCAGCGGGAATTTCTTCTTGAGATCAAAAAACTTCAAAAAGAACGATGATTTTCAGGATCATATTGTAACCTTTATCTGGAATTATCGGTAACATGAATGGTGCAACTGCGGTAATAGTCTAGCGGCAGGACAGGGGCTTCCCAAGCCCTTAGCCCGGGTTCGATCCCCGGTTACCGCATTCTAAAATACAGTGCCAATTTGAAGTCGATTTAGTTGTTTATTCCAGTAATATCTTCTATAACCTGATATCTTTCACGTGGAATAATATCACTTCAATGGTTTTTTTAGGCACGCGGCATTTCACGAACATCTAATCCTTTTCTGTAATGTACAGGACTGATTTTTGGCAAATTGTTTGTTTAACGGGCTCTTCGCAAAGGATTACGTCTGCCTATCCTGCGATGCAATGATGTCTTCTGATTGCGATAGCAAAAAAGAAATTTCAACAGGTATAACAATACTACGTCTCGAATCGATGACTATTCCCTACAATAACATACGTACTTAAAAATGACCCGTGTTTTATATATTGATGACGAGCCAACCCTGCTCACTCTTACTCGGATCTACTTAAAAGAAGAAGCAGATCTGGATGTGGAGGTTGCAGATTCTGCAGAAAAAGGACTTATAAGGCTCAGGTCTGAATGCTTTGATGCTGTTATTTCTGATTATGACATGCCTGATATGGATGGCATCGAGCTGCTCAAGTGCGTCAGGGCTGAAAACCCCTCCATCCCATTTATCATTTTTACCGGGAAGGGCAGGGAGGAGATAGTCATTGAAGCACTCAATTATGGGGCAGATTTTTATCTCCAAAAAGGAGGAGAACCAAAGCCCCTTTTCATTGAGCTTGCAAATGCGGTGAAACACCTTGTCAGAAGAAATCAGGCAGAAAATTCTGCAATTCAGAATGAAAAATACTGGATTCTTACCCGTGATGCAATCAATAAAAATCTTTCCAGGATAGAAGAATCAGCGCAGGCATTATTGAGTCTCCATCCTGATCTTCCTGGTACTCAGGAGCTTATAAGAAATATATTGACAGGAGTTGTAAATATTCAGGCCGAAATAAAGCAAAATCCAAAAAAAACAGGAGAATTTTAAAATATGAGCGCTGAAGTGCTGTCATCAATTGAATTCCAGATGAGCCTGCTGCTCTTTGTAGCACTTGCGGGGTACCTCGTGGCATCACGGATAAATCAGTCTGCAGTTATCGGAGAGATTTTTGTAGGATTACTAGTCGGCCCCAGCTTTCTTGCTCTTATTACTTACACCGATTTTGTAAGCAGCATCGCACATCTGGGTGCAATTATTCTTCTTTTTGTTATAGGATTTGAATTTAATATTCGGGAAATTTTCAACCTCCAATATGGTATTATCGCGATAGTCGGAGTCATTGTCCCCTGGATCGGTGGGTATGCTACAGCACTGCTCTTTGGGTTTGATACTCAGGGGGCACTTTTCATTGGTACTGCGCTGACTGCAACCAGTATTGCCATAACTGCAAATGTTCTTCGTGAGATGAATCAATTACATTCAGATGCTGCAAAAGCCATAATAGGGGCAGCTGTAATTGATGATGTACTGAGCCTGCTAGCCCTTGCGATAACGAAAGATGTTGTATCCGGGGCATTTAGTCCGGAAAGTATCCTATTCATCCTGGTAAAAGCAATTGGATTTATGGCACTTTTTGGCTGGCTTGGCATTACTTTTTTAAGTGCATTTCTGGTAAAAATTGACCGCTCGCCAATCGCCGAAAAATTCCCAGAATTTGTTTTCATCGCCGCAATGATGATCGCATTTTTCTATGCCATGATTGCAGACCTGGTTGGTCTTTCAGGAATAATCGGAGCGTTTTTAGCCGGGGTTTCAATGGAGAGGATTGGCCTTCGGCATAGTAAGGATCTCAAAGAAGGGGCTGAATACCTGCAGATTATCTTTGCATCTATCTTCTTTGTATCACTTGGGATTCTGGTTGATGTACATGCTTTGACTATTGAAGGAATCATATTTATGATTGTCCTGACTGTGGTGGCCATCTTAACAAAGGTTGTCAGTTGTGCTATTCCCTCCCGGCTGATTGGCATGTGCAGACGTGACGCCCTGATCGTGGGATTCGGGATGTCACCCAGAGGAGAGGTTGCGATGATTGTTGCTCTCATTGGACTCACTGGCGGAATTATTGGGCAGGATATTTATGCAAGCATCGTTTTTATGAGTCTTTTAACAACCATTGCTACACCTATAATCTACCGGAACTGGCTTTTTAAGAAAGAGACCTGTCATCCGGAAATATCTGAATAAAAAAAAGGTTATCCTTCAAGAGGGATGGTTGTTAATTTAACGGTCTCTACCCCTTTTTGTGCCATCAGGCGTTCTGCAATACCTTTTACCTGCTGTGCATCTCCTTTTACCAAAAGGACTTCCACACACCGGGTATGTGAAACATGTGAATGGAGTGAAACCTGAATCAAGTCCATGAAATCATGTTGAATATCAGTTATTGCAGCAACCAGGCCTCTCTGGTGGTGATCATAAACGAGAGTGATAATACCCTGCCGGGGACCGGAGAGATCTGCCATCCATTTATGATATCTGATATACGAACGAATAGCATCCCGTATGCCCTCCGATCTGGAAGAATACCCACGGGTTTTCAGGATTTGATCAAAATTCTGAAGCAGATTAGATGGAAGCGATACTCCGATCCGGGAGAGATCATTCTCGTACAAATCTTCCTGTTCCGAATCAGCAAAGCTTGGAGACATGATGATTACTATTTATGTTATATGCTATATGTTTTTCTTACTGTGTATGTACAAAACAGATTCTTTCTGCAATGTTTTCACATACTTTATAGTCCATACGAAACGTGGCAGGCATTTGTCTTTCACACGCATAATCCAGGTGTGAGATTTAGATGAGAGAGGGGAAAGGACAGAGAATAATGCGTGTAGTTCATCTCGTGTGAAATAATGAGTGATTATCTCATTCCCTTTCAAATAGGTTCCATTTTCAACTTCAAGCCCCATTCCGTTTCGAAAATCACCTGTTCCGAAAACAGTTACCAACAACTCTCCGTTTCTTTTTAAAACTCTGGCAATTTCAAAAGCCGCTGATGATCTCCCTTTAGCAAGGAGGTGGCCAAATACATGATGGGCATCAGAGGAATGAATCGTTTCATCTTTGAATGGAAGATACCTGACATCTGCGCAGATATATGATATGTCAGAGAGTTCTGGATTTGTTCTGCAAAAATGAAGAGCCTGGAGAGAAAAATCGAGTCCGATTCGAAATAATCCTTTTTCGGAACGCTTGAGATTTTTTCCACTCCCACATCCAAGTTCAAGAAAAATTCCGTCTCCGATCCCAAGTGTTTGTTCATGTGGAATTTTCCCCCAGAGTCTCCCTTTTGCCCGGTATTCTGCGTCCCACAGGCTTCGTTGATTCGGTAACCCATCGATTTTTTCATCCATCTTTTCCATGAATAATAAACCCTTTACAGGAACACCGGCCGATAATAATTGCCGTTCCAATAGCCCCAATAGCAATAGTCAGTGATGCATACTCGAATGAAAATATGGTTATCAGGTATCCGCCTATTGCTGGTAGAAGAGTCATACCTGCATAACTAGCAGTAGAATGCAGACCCATTGCAATACCCTGCCTTTTTTCTGCGAGAGCAAGGTATCCAATCTGCGACACCATAACCAGGCCCGCAATTCCTCCCATAATAAAAACTATGATCGGTGTGAAAAGGAATAAAAAGAGCAGCGGAACAATCATGAGAGCAGAAACACGGATGAGGAATACTGGTTCAATCTTCAGATAGGGAGTGAGAAGTGAGGCAATAATAGTTGCAAAATTCATTGCAGCAAGTACAGTGCTAACTTCATATGCTGAAGATCCGGAAAGCTCAGGGAATACAGCCTGAACATACCCGGTGGAGCCAAGGAGAATGATAACTGATATCCAGAGAGGGTACTGGCGAACAATCTGGGAACCTGTTTCCTGAATTAACAGACCTGTATGTATCCGTTCCTGTGAACCAAACCGGGGCAGACGGATAAAAAGTTCAAAGATGCATAATAACCCACAAAGCAAAGTAAAGACCATAACACCCTGCAATACAACCCAAGTCCATTGCATCAGCAGTCCAGCTCCGATAAGACCACAAAGGAGGCCCGAATTTAACGCGGCCATAAAAAAACCAGTGTTTTTCAGGTTATTTTTTTGATATCCAATCCACGAAAGCGCAGATGAAATGAACATACCTGCTCCGATCCCTTCGATAAACCTCCAGATGAGGAGATCTACAGGATCAGTCAGGGTGAGCATTAAGACTCCGGAAATGAGGGTGAGCCATAAGGAAAGGCGAATAATGAGCGGCTGACCATATCGGTCACTTGCAATTCCACCGGGAAGAGTGGATATCATTGCACCAAAAAAATACGCGGAAAAAATGAGTGTCTGAAAGGAAAGATCCTCTGCCAGGTGGGGGAGTACAGGCACTATGGCGTTCGAAAGTGCCATGATGGCAAATACTGAAAAAAAAAGGAAATAAGATCTTTTCATCAATCAGATTAACCGGTATGTCTCCAGATTCATTGGTGAAGTAGTCTGGATATGTAATTTTTTGTAGATTGAACTGGCAAGATCAATCGTTTTATTTTCATCACCGTGGATTGTGAAGATCTTTTCTGGTTTTGGCTGCATATGGGAGACAAAATTCATGAGTTGCCGCCGATCCGAATGCCCTGAGAAACCATCAACGGTGATACAGTCAAGGTTAACCACAATAGTTTCACGGTTTCCAATTGGAATTTCGCGCCAACCTTTCTGAATTCTCCGGCCAAGAGTGCCGTCAGCCTGGTACCCGACAAATACCAGACAGTTGCGCTCATCTGCAGCAAGATTGCGAAGGTATTCCATAACCGGACCACCGTTGAGCATACCACTCGTGGTAACGATGATACAAGGTTCACCGGTTATGACTCGTGCACGTTTTTCAGAAGAATCCACCTGCTCAAAACATTCGGCAAGGAACGGATTATGTCCTTCCTTGAAGATGAGATTACGAAGATCGGAATTTAAGTATTCCGGATACGCGGTATGAATGGCGGTTGCTTCTTTTATCATACCATCAAGGTATACTTTAGCAGGTGGGAATTTTGAAAGCCGCATCCCTTCTTCTATGGCAAGCATGACTTCCTGGGATCTTCCCACAGAAAAAGCGGGTATGATGATCTTTCCGCCACGCCCAAGGACTTCGCGAAACACTCCATACATTCGTTCTTCTGCATCATTTCTGGAAGGTTGGATATCCTGGACACCGCCATACGTTGATTCCATAAAAAGCGCTTCCAGTCTTGGGAAGTGATTGACTGCTGCATTAAAGAGGCGACTCTTTCCATAGTGAAGATCGCCGGTAAATGCAACATTGTAAAGCCCGTCACCAACGTGGAAATGAGCAATTGCTGAACCAAGAATATGACCGGCATTATGAAAAGTGAGTTTTATGTCGGGCGCGATATCAGTTACACTGCCATAATTCAAAACAATTGAGTGTTTGATATACTCTTTTATTTCATTGGAAGAATAAGGAATCGTCTTTCCTTCTTTATTGACAACATCAAGGTAGTCAAGTTGCAGCATTGCAGCCAGATCCCGTGTCGGAGGAGTTGAATATACCGGCCCTTCATATCCATATTTGTAGAGAAGAGGGATGTAAGCGCAGTGGTCAAGGTGTGCATGAGTGAGAACTACCGCATCAAGCTGTGAAAGCGGATGAATCTCAGGGACATACAGGTATGGCGTTGCATCAAAACTATCAGGTTTCTCCCCACAATCAATAAGAACCCGACTTTCAGGAGTTGAAAGAAGAAATGCTGCCCGCCCGACTTCCCGGCAACATCCAAGGGTCGTAACCCGAATCCATTGATCTTTGGAGATAACATCCCGGTGAATCCGCCTGCCTATCTTCTTTAAAAATTCTTTTCGCTCTTGGTGGGCAGCACGTAAATATTGCCGTACTTGTTTTACCGTGCTGCTTTCAATGGGAGGAGTTCTTACAACCTTTGGAGTCCACCCGATTTCACGAGTGATATCACGAAGGGTTGCACCGTTTTTTCCAATTACAACACCTGGCTTTTCTGCCTCAATAAGAACCTCTCCACTGTCGGCTTCGAAAAATATGTCAGAGATTCCTCCATTTTCACCGACGACCCTACGGATTGCTGAGGCTGCCCGCTCTGGATCTTCGAGAATAGTAGGCCGGACAACAATGCGTTTTCTAATATCGCGTGCCAGTATTTTTATGAGATCGTCCTGATCAGCAAAAGTTTTGGGATCATCAGTGTAAATGACCAGTTCTGGCCCCTCAAACTCTACTGATGCTACTTTGATCCCTTTTGGCACTTTCTTTTTAATTTTTTCCTGAATTTCTTTGAGTCGTTCCTCAATAAGCATAAAACCGTCCTAAAAAAAGCAAATGATATTGTAAAATAGTCTAATTGGGTGTAAGCACGCTAATTTCTTCATCTGATAATTCATGATAGGAATCTTGTGTTATTACAACCACTGCAATTCCTTCTCCTGATCCTGCATCTCTTTTAATAGCAGAACGAAGGGCACGTATAGCAAGTTCGATGGTTGAACGCTCGTCCATGCCAAGGCTGTACCGATCTTCCAGTACCCCATACGCCATGGGTGATCCTGAGCCGGTTGCGACAATACCATCTTCCTTCCCGGTTCCTCCAACAGCATCAACTGAGAAGAGAACAGGACCGGATTCATCAACACCTCCAATAAGGAGATGGACATAAAATGGATACATCCGGTTACCATGTAAAATATTTGAAAGTAATGTAGATGCAGCCTGAACGCTGATACGCTTTCCTCTCCGAATTTCGTAGAGGTTTGCTTCAACAGTCATAAGCCGTGCAAGTTGCTGTGCATCACCAACGCCACCGGCAGTCGTAAGACCAATGCGGGGTGCGACCTGATAGATCTTTTTTGCTGTCTTGTTAGATATCAGGTACCCCATTGTTGCACGTTTTTCACTTGCGAGCACAACCCCGGTTTCAAATATAATACCGACTGTGGTTGTTCCTTTCATTGTATCGTTCTGTTCGACCATAATAGACTCCGGAAATAATGAATAAAATACGAAAGTATTGCAGGAGCAAAAATGCCTTAGTTACAAATAACCTGCAATAATTTAAAGGTTTTTATTGGTATTTTTCATCAAGCAGGACTTTGATTAGTTCCCGGTCGAAGAGAATACTTTTCAGACGGCCATCTCCATTTACAATGGGGAGTTGATCTACCCGTGCCCGTTTCATTTTCAAGGCACATTCACTCACTTCAGCATTGTGAGGAACCATAACCACGTTTGTAACCATCACTGACTTTACCGGACGATTGGGTAGCTGGACCCGCGATATCCCATAACTGATATGATGAACATCACGGATGCTTTCCCAGGTCCATTCATCATCATCAGTCCCGGTTGTTGAGAGATCTGATGTCTCAACAGAATCTTCAATCATGGCACACCTGATAAGGTCACGCTCACAGATGATGCCTTGTAGTTTTGAATCCTTATTTAAGATAGGTATCGCTTCAAAGCCCGATATCTCCATAATTCTTCCAACTAACGGAAGGGGAGTCTCTTCCCAGAGCGCAAATGTCGGACTTGTATAAATATCTTTAATTTCTTCCTCTATTTTCATTCTCGCAATAGCGAGAATCAGGTCTGCAACACTGATAAGCCCAACTAATTTACCAGCGTCATCAACAACCGGAAGCCGGCGGATGTTACACTCAATCAACATCCTGGCTGCCTGTGTTAATGGTACGTCCTGATGGACTGTCTGGGGATCTGGCGTCATCAGGAGAGCAAGCTGATTCTCTTCAGGTTTGTGGAGCAGATCTTTACGGGTGATTATGCCAACCAGTTTACCATCTTTTAATACAGGGACTCCACTGATCCCGGTTCGTTTTAAAATTTTTAGTACATCATCCCGATTTCCGGGTATCTCAACGGAGACGACGTCACTCGTCATGTAGTCTGATACCAGGGGGACAGACACTATGATCTCACCACCAACACAGAGACTTTGCTATGTTCTACTACAAATGAACTGACACTTCCAATCAGAATCCTGTCAATATTGCTTTTTCCATGTGATCCCATAATAATGAGATCAGCACCAATTTTCTCTGCTGCTCCAAGGATTGTATCTCCCGCGTGGCCCTGTTCAAAATGAGTGGTGACTTCAACATTCTTTTTCCGGGCTATTTCTTTGATGTTATCAAGCGCAACATTCCCTTCCTGCTCAAGCAGACTGTACATAATTTCAAGTTTGTTATCTGCAGGAATGTCTGTAAAAAGCCCCGATTCTACGACATAAACAGCGTGAAGGTTCGCTTTCCAGGCAATTGTCTGTTCGACGGCGGCCTCAAATGCCTTTTGACTGACAACAGAACCATCAACAGCAACAAGAATTGTGTTATACATATTACTCCCCTCAAAATAGCTTTCTAACTAATTTGGACTTTACCTAAAAGATTCTTGCGCAAAAATGGCTCGATGGACCCCTCTTCACAATGGTGGATTCAATGTCGCGGGAATACTTTATATTCCCCCATGAGGTGTCAAAAACGTTAAATGAAGCCTTATTCCCTTTTTTTATTGCATGAGATATGCCTGCAGGCGGAAACCCACCAACCCCACACAGAAGAAGCTGATGGGCAGGCACCCCATAGACAGTATGGACAAAGGCCATCTCCTGCATCATGTCTGGCTGGACAAACATGACATTGTCTGTACCGATAAGTACCTGAACATCTGCATCCAGCATTTTCCTGACTGGAGGGTGATGACTGCCGCAGGACACCTGGAGCAGAAAGTTGGATCTGCAACAGATTACAACGGGAATTCTTTCTTCAGAGATACTTTTTACCTGCAGGTCGGTAGCATGAGTACAATGAACCAGAAAATCTGGTTTTGCATCTAATGCTGCATCTATGTCTTGTGGATCTCTTTCTCCTGCATGAATCCCTACAATTTTCCCTGCCTTTTTCATCTGCTCTACTATATCAGATATGCCGCAGACATCTCGTGCGCTACTAATGCCGACTCCATTTCCAAGTTCTTCTCCCCCATCTCTCCCAAGAATTATGGGACGGATTGGCATGCCTGCTGCAGCCTGTTTTAATGCTGCTACGCCTTCCGGCCCCCCTTCACGAAAATCAGCAAACCCGGCAGTACCTGAATGAATCATCTCCCTGATTGAATCCTTCATTGCAGAAATAAGATAATTTTGAGAAGTTTGTGCAAGTATTTGATGCTTTAATCCGTATGGCGGAGTGACTAATTCCGCAAGCGTCCCGCAGCAGGGAAGATCCATAGCAACCGTATCAGCAAGATGCGTGTGTGCATTAAAGAAGGCAGGACAGATCCAATTGGGGGGAACGGTCTTTTCTTCTTCGACTGCAGTGATAATGCCGTCTGCAACAACAATCGTAACATCCCGCGCCTCTAAGTCTTCTCCGGTAAGCGCAGTCCCTGATACCGAATACTCCTTTATCATGATGTAAAGCCGGCCTTGTCTTTTATATAATTCAGCGGTCAGATATAGATTATGGCAAAAAAAGCAGGTGGACGATTAATCTCCTCTGCTGGTCTCGTCAATTACTATGACAGTGAAGACCGGCGGGCAGTCCACGTCAGCCCCTATTCAGTAATGGCTGCAGCAGTTGTATGTGGTGTTGGCATATTTGTCCTGAATATGATTGCATTCTAAATCAGCTCTCACTTTTTTTTAGCGCTTTTCTGATGATATCTTCTTCAGGTTTGAAGTAAAGAGCATCATGACCGCTCCAGGGAGGAATTCCTCTGAAAAGAACCGCAGGAACACCGTTATTACTTTCACCCATAATGAGGTTTGCAAAACCGGCTATCTCATCGACCACTGCTTCTTCAGTTATCTCAAGAGTCCTTCCAAAGAGATCGGTATCTCCACGAAAGTCTCTGATAGCAGTCATCCCACTCCACCCGATTGCATGTCCGGTTTGACCACGACGAAAAGAGCGCCCGCATGTGTCGGTGACAATAATACCACAATCTTTTCCGGTTATTTTTTTGAGTTCAGCTTGGATATTGCCTGCTTCATGCATTGGTTCAGGCGGAAGCGTTATCACGAGGCCATCTTCAACATTGCTCGCGTCAACACCTGATCTGACGCCCACATGACCGCATGATACTTCGGTGAGGGTAAACGGCGTTTCTACCAGAACATCACAGGCCTGATCCAATACTACCTGAATGAATCTGGGATCTTCGC
>Ga0265295_1002049_pt1 | contig 33367 bp, 30 predicted proteins | sample Munlansysbiofilm_FD_192503 | JGI IMG/M metagenome (GOLD analysis project Ga0265295, IMG submission 192503) | Leachate microbial communities from a municipal landfill in Southern Ontario, Canada - Methane capture system biofilm | ecosystem: Engineered > Solid waste > Landfill > Unclassified ... | reverse complement strand
ACGATAAACTCATACACCAGAACCGCGAGGGAAGCACCGATGGGGTCAATGACGATCCCTTCCCAGCGCAGGATGTTGGACACCGCCTGGGTCGGGCGTACGGTGCGCAACATGGGTGCGATGACGGTCGGCCCGGTGACCACCGAAATAGCTCCGAACAGCAGACTCAACTCCCAACTTAAACCAAGGATATAGCGGGTGAGCAGCGTGGTGATGACCCAGGTAGTGAGCATTCCGATGGAAACCAGATTGCGCACAACCCTCTGCAACCCACCTATTTCACGGTAGTTAAGGGTCAGACTACCTTCAAACAGAATAACCGCGACCGACAGCGCCACAAACGGAAACAGCAGATCTCCTAAAATCTCGTCGGGCGATACCAGTTGGAAAACAGGTCCGGCGATAATTCCGGCCAGAAGCAAAAACACAATAGCTGGCAGTTTGACGCGCCACGCAAGCCACTGGCACAGACTACTAACCACGAATACAGCGGCAAACATTGCCGCCATCATATCAACCGAACTGTGCTCCATTACATGAATCTCCAACCAGGCCAGCATTCAGATAGATGCTGAAAATGTGGTTTATCGTTAAACCCACTAACTAATTTCAGCGCAGTTTCTTGCTCGCATTGATAAGGGCGTCCTTCATCACCTCTTCCAGACAGGGGTGATAAAAAGGCATCTCCAGCATTCCAGCTACGTCAGCCTTAAATTCAATAGCCAGCGCAAGGGTATGTGCCATATGTTCGGCACCGCGCCCAAAAATTTCGGCCCCGAGGATGCGTCCATCTGCTTTAGACGCATAAATCTGCAGCATACCGCGCACATCGTTGTAGATGGCATGCCGCGATCCGCTACTCATACGTGCGGTTCCAATCACAATCTCCTCGATGTTGAGTTCTTTGTAGGGTGCGCCCACACTCGCCATCTGCGGGTCAGTATAATAGATTCCCAGGGGGACTGCACGTTTACCCTCTTTGGCACCCGCTGCAGTCAAGGCGCTCTTTGCGGCGATGCGCCCTTCAATATAGGCTTCATGCCACAGCGACAGGTCTTCGGTGACATCGCCGGCCACGTAAATATGGCTCTCTCCACAGCGCATAGTCAGAGGGTCATATTGGGGCAGACCGCGTTTGTCTAGACTTAGGCCGCTGTTTGGCAGATTCATGCTGCGTAGGTTGGATTCGCGCCCGCTCGCCACCAGTACCCTCGCGCTGGTATGGGTGATCACTTCACCGGTATCGCGTTGAAACTTGAGTTCAAAACCCTCCGCAGTTTGCCTGGCGCCGATAAATTCACCCCGGGGCACGATGTCGAGTTCATTAGCCAGCACCGCCATGGTTTCCGCTTGCATCTCCGGATGGGTGAAACCGCCGATGCGTCCGCTGTGCCCGAACATGGTGGTTTTGACCCCGAGGCGGTGAAATGCCTGCCCGAGTTCAAGGGCAATTACCCCAAGCCCTACCACCGCAATGGACGGAGGCAGATCGTCGCGTTCAAAGATAGTGTCGCTACTATCCAACACTTCTTTTAAGTCTGCAAAGGGACCATGAAACGCTGGGGTGGAACCACACGCGAGGATAATCTTCTGCGCCTTTATCTGCAAATCGTCCCCAACTTGCAGGGTATGTGGATCGACAAACACCGCCTTGCCTTCGAGTTTGTACTTCGCGGGGATTTTATCCACCGCTTTCATTACCCCACCGACAAACCGTTCGCTACGATCCTTTTTCAGGCGTTCAAACACCCGCTTGCCATCAACTGTGTAACTTCCATTGATACCATAGAAATCGCCCTCATCAATCGTGTGCGCAATATCTGCGGCAGCAATAAGCATTTTACTTGGCATACAACCTACTCGCGCACAGGTGGTGCCATAGGGGCCATGCTGGATCAGCACCAGATTATCGGTTTTACGCCGAATCCGACTGTAAGCCCCAAGGCCAGCAGTCCCAACACCAACAATGGCATACTCAACTTCACGTACCTGCATGTTTTCCCTCCTGATATTCACGCTTAAGTTGATACGTCAGCTAAATTAACCGGCGTAACGCATCTACAACATTTCTCTCATTCTTTTTTTATTCGATCATTCTTCCTCTTGCTCCGCCGTCTTTGGTTGCATACGCCCAAAGCGCTCCAGAACGGAAAGAATAAATCATCCTCCAAGGTGATGCCCAGAGCCTTAATCCGTGTTTTCTTACAGATTGGAAAGGCCTTGTGCTTTTTCCTCTTGGTCTGTTACCTTCATATGCGCATCTGAGAGGTAATCTCTTCTCACATCGTATGCAAAACAGGAAGTTACCCGTTTGCCGAGGCAATAAATTCTTACCCGAGATCTGCTGTGACCCCAATCACTCGTTTTAACATTATTGCAACAACCCTGGCCGGCATTATCCTCGCTGTCAGCATCAGCTATTTCTTTATATTTCTACCCCACCAAGAATACTCGAGCCGCGCCGCCGACCTCAAGCAGTACTATATGGAAGAAGAAAAACAAATCATCCGCCACCTCGTCGAGAGCGCACAAAAGGGTGAAGGTCATGTTGAATACATGTTCGAAAATTCAGCCAACACTAATGCACTGGAAAATAAAACCACCTATGTCTCTGGGCCGCAGCGTTGGGGTGGGGTTGTAGGGACGGGGGCCTATACCAGTACTCTGGATAAACGCATTCAGATCCACGAACATGAACTCCTCAGCGAAGCCCACAAGCGCGCACAAATCGGCATCATAATTGTTCTTATCAATCTGTTCCTGGGCTTAACGATAGCCTATGTCACCCATCGGCACGTGCGCAGAATTGAGGCAGCACGCGAAGAACATCTGAAGCGTCTAGAGCAATACAGCAACCTACTTGATGAACTCTGTCTGGTATCTAAAGGGGATTTGGCAGGGAATATAACCTACGTCAATGATAAATTCTGCCAAGTTTCCGGCTACACCCGCGCACAGATGCTGGGCCAGCCCCACAATATCGTGCGCCATCCCAGTGTACCAAAAATGGTGTTCAAACGCATGTGGCAGCGGATTCAGGCGGGTAATATCTGGCGCGGGATCAGTCGTAATAAAACCAGTGACGGCAATTCATACTACGCAGATAGCGTCATCATGCCTTTGACCGACCAGAAGGGTAATGTCGTTGAATATATCGCGGCGCGCTACGAAATTACCGAACTGCTGGAAAAGCGCGACGAGGTGCGCCTAGCTTTTGCTACCGATAAACTTACCTCGCTGGGAAGTCGCCACAAGTTGCTTGAGGATATGCGTACAAGCTCTAGCGACAGTTGTCTTTTATTGTTCGATGTGGTCGATTTCGGCGGCATCAATCGTAATTTGGGGATCGAAACCGCAGATCAGATTCTTCTACATCTGAGCAATCAGATGGTTGAGTTCTTTGCAGCAGAGAAATACTCGCTGTATCGTCTCCACAGCGACATATTCGCGGTGCTGACCATCGCCACGCCACAACCAGATTTGTACGCCGCGGCAGAACAATTCAGCCAGACCTTAAGACAAAACACCTTTGTCCATACAGACTCAGGGACTATGAATCTGAATCTTGTCAGTGGAATCGCCTGCAACGAAGAAGATCTGCTCACCTGCGCCGACGCCGCCGTGCAGCATGCCAAGCAAAACAAAATCAGCATCGTCATATACAGCCCGGAAATAGCGGCCTGCCAGGGACGTATGCGGGCGTACTGGATCAACGAAGTACAGCAAGCCCTGCTGGATCAGCGCCTTATTCCCTACTATCAGCCCATTGTGCATATTTCCAGCGGAGAAACCCGCAGGTACGAGGCCTTGATGCGCATGGTTAACACCCACGGGGAAATTATCCCCCCGGGAGTGTTTCTTCCCATCATGGAACAGACCAGCCACTACCCTGAGATGACGCGGGCGATCTTCAAACAGGCGTGCATGTTCTTTCGCTATCGCAAGGAAAGCTTTTCCGTCAATCTCGCAGTGGATGACCTGTTGCACCGCGGCACCACCGATTTTATCGCAACCACAGCTGCAAATTACGCCGTCACCGGACGTCTGGTTCTGGAACTGGTGGAAACAGAGAACATCCACAACTATGACGCCGCCTTAAAGGCGCTGCTGGAGTTAAAGGCCTTGGGGATAAAAATCGCCATTGATGATTTCGGCTCCGGGTTTGCGAACTTCTCTTACCTGTCCGCGTTCCCGGCAGACTTTGTCAAGATTGATGGATCACTGATCAGCAAGGTTAATGAAGATGAGAAAACGCACAACCTGGTCAAGATGCTGGTCGACTACGCCCACTCCGAAGGGATAGAGGTAATCGCAGAATTTGTAAGCTCTGCTGCGATCCTCGCCACCATCGAGGCGATGGGGTGTGACTACGCTCAGGGTTACCACTTTGGTGCCCCCGCCGCTGGAGAAAAAATCCAGAGATAGGAACTCCTTGCGGCAATGAACCTAAATATATATAGCAGTTTCTGCCTTCTCCGGGCTCTGCGCCGCCATCTCATGCAGGCGGGTGTCCATGATAGTGCCAGGATAGGCAAATGCCTGCTGCGGGCAGTGACGCGTACACTGGTGGCAGCGCACACAGCTTCCCCCCACCATCGGGTATCCATCCTCCCAGGTAAAGGCTCCGGTCGGGCAGATTTCCACGCAGGTTCCACACGCGTTACATTTGCTTCTGTCTGGCTGATGTTTTCCCAGCATGGCCTTCGTCAGATTCAGGCTCTTGCCCCAGGCCTCTGCAGCGTAGGTGGCCGGAAGATAATCCAGCAGCTCCGTGTCCAGAGGGGCGACAGGAGTGGTGCCCAATTTATGCAGCACCGCCTCTACCAGAGTGCCCATTTTGCCTGCATCGTCTGCATCTGGATGCCCTGCCCCCAAAGGCTTTGCACTTTCCCACAGCGAGGAGTGCTGCGCCAGCACCTTGGCTGCACCCACCGTTGCCCAACCTCTTTTTTTCAGCAGCTGCGCCATCTCCAACAAGGTCACACCACTGCACACCGCACCCCAGGTTGCGAATGGGACCACCGTCGCCCCTTCGGATCCCTGCGGCAGCGCCGCAATAAAATCCAGGACCTGTGGCACTGCATGATCGACATACACTGGCGTGCCCAGCCACAGACACGCGTCCGTCTCTACTCCAGCAGCCAGCGCTGCCATATCAGCACCACCGTGCGGTGCCAGATCGAGCACAACGGCTTTTATTCCGTGTTTGTGCAGCGCTGCTTCGATCATTTGCGCTACGCTGCGGGTTGTCCCGGCGGGGGAAAAATAAGCAATATAGTGAGTGCGCATACGGTGTTCTCCTTTTGGTATTCACTGTGTAGCGGTTATCTATTAATTCTCAGTCAGCTATGGGGCAATTATCTGACGAATGGGTTCCACCTTCATCGCAGTCGCACATAGCTGGTAAGACAACGTGCGTCGGTGCGAGCTTGGAGATTTTAGCATATTTATTGCCCCCATATTGTCCCCAACTTACCCGTTCTGGTTTTTATCTGCGCTGTAGTCCTTAGTGAACCCAGTGTTGCGCCCAGGGTGTCAGGGGCAAACACCTTGGGTGAAAACACTTGGACTCGCAGTGTTTGGGGGAAGGGGGGGAGATATTTGGCGAAAATACTGTACTATATTACAAGGATAATGCTCAAACTTGGAATCCGCTGGAGGATGAAACTATGGGAATTGAAATTGAACGAAAGTTTTTACTTAAAACAGATTCATGGCGCGACTGCGCGCAGAGCAGGTCACGAATTATTCAGGGCTATATCAGTGTTAACCCTGCAGCGACGGTGCGCGTTCGCCTTACTGCGTCTGGCGCATTTCTAACCCTCAAAGGGAAACGCCGCAACTACAGCGCCACGGAATTTGAGTACCCGGTTCCCGCGCAAGATGCCGCTACCATGCTAGAGCAGATGAGCCTACACCCCCCCATTGACAAATGGCGCTACCTCGTCAGTTACGCAGACAACTTATGGGAGATCGATGAATTCACCGGGCCCAACGCTGGGCTGATAATTGCCGAAATTGAGCTAAAATCTGTTACCGCAGAGTTTGAGCACCCACCTTGGCTCGGGGAAGAAGTCTCGGATGACCCGCGCTATTTCAACGCCAGCCTAGTGCAACAACCATACTCCACTTGGGACAGCCAGGTTCGGATGGATAAAACGGGGTGTTAATTCCTTCCCCCGCAGGGTTAAAAACCGAGCACGCGCCGGGTAGACAAGGATGCAGAATATTGCGGCGTGCAGACGGATCTATGATTTTTCTTTAAAAGCAGCCAAAGCTCCGAAAGGAGAATGATTGAGTGTGGGTTTGCTGCCCTCGGAGCCACCAACAGCAACGCGTTGCTGTTCTATAGCGCGGACATGCTCCTGTTCATGACAGTATATGCACAGCAACTCCCAGTTACTGCCATCGGGCGGATTATTATCGTGGTTGTGATCAAGATGATGCACCGTAAGCTCACGTAGCTTTTTGCCTTCAAATTCACGGCAACAGCGCCCGCATACGTGGGGAAACAGCTTCAAAGCCCGTTCCCGATAACCGCCCTGGCGCTCCATAGCCGCGCGCTTCGCCTCGGCAAGAATCGCCGCCGATTTTTCTTGCTTGTCCATAGATTAAACTCCGCTTGAACAGCTCCTGTATATTTATACGCCCCTGCATGAGCTCAATAAACTGTTGTGCAACTACCTGTCAGCAGGGAGAAAGACGCACACAATACCGGTTTAAATATCTGCACTCTGCGCATCTTTGCAAAGCTTTTAATTTTTGTCCACTCCAGATATGAGTTATGTGGTTATAATTAACCTCTAAGCTGTGGCGACGTTTTCCATAACCACGGTAGAACTGAATCTGCTAGACTGATCTACTAGCGTTCTAAACTCACCGCTACCTTGAATTCTCCCCTAAGTTCGCAGGAAGTTTTTTTGCTATGCTGAAGGCTCCTACTTTTTTGAGTCGACTGGTACCTCAGTCCTGGCTTAACGTATTTTCACCCCAGCGCCTGTTTATATTTCTATCCCCCCCATTTTCCCTAATTCTGCTCTCGGCTCTGATCCTGAGCGGGTGCGCCCCTCAATCAGGATATTTACCCCACGATCTCACCTCAATGCCCCAGCACCCGCTGAGCTACTTGCAACCTGAGAGCGCCTATGTTGAGTTATTATCTGAGCAAGAACATCAGGCCCTAACGCAAAATTTTCTTGCACACCACTTTTCTCCTTGGAAGGCGCAGGGGCCATTGCCGGAAACAGGGAGCCCATTCTGGGCGGTGGAGTGGATTCAGTCCAAACCTGTATTCGGCCTGAGCCTGCTTGCTCTTGAAACAGATGAAATACAACAGCTGGTACAGCAGGCGGCTCCGCAAGACTATCCCTCATGTGCTCTGCACGCTATCACCCTCACCCATGTAGATGTGCGTGCGCTGCCTACAGCGGCCCCAATATTTAACGATCCGCGCAAAGTGGGGGAAGGCTTTCCATTCGACTACTTGCAACATGGAGTCCTGCCTTGCGGTACTCCGGTTGTCGTCACCCATATGAGCCCGGAGCGCAACTGGGTTTTTATCGAAACCACGCTATTGTACGGTTGGGTTCCGGCACCAGATATTGCGTGGACAGATGCCGCGTTTGAGGACACTTTCAACACGCAAGACTATGTGGTTGCATTAGAAGACAATCACCCCGTACGTAGCACTGGCGAATACTCCAAAGACAGTCGCGACACACACCTCATTGGATGCCCTGATGCGCCCCCAAGCGAACGTACATATCCGGCCACCCGCATCGGCACCATCTTCCCCCTGCTCCAGCGCAGCGATGGTACCTACACGGTCGCGGTCCCTACTGTGGATGCATATGGCAACGCCGTTGCGCACAGCGCCGTTGTGAGCACAGAAGCAGCCCACCTCTTTCCGCTTCCGTTTACTCCAGAACGCGTTGCCGCCCTTAGTACGCGCTTCATGGGACAGCCCTATTCCTGGGGAGATCGATTCAGCGGACGTGATTGCTCTGGCACCATGCGCGATCTTTTCACGCCATTCGGCATCTGGCTCCCGCGCAATTCAAGCGCGCAAACTACGGTAGGAACCGTCATTCCACTAGAAAATATCCCCCTCAATCAACGCAGCGCCCTGATTCATACTGCCGGAATTCCTTTCGCAACGCTGGTACACCTCCCTGGCCACATCATGCTGTACCTAGGTGAATATCAGGGCAAAATCATAGTATTGCACACTCTATGGGGGATTCGACATCACTCTTTTTCAGGGAAAGAATCACGCATTCACGTCGGTAGAACGGTCGTCACTTCACTGGAACCGGGAGCAGAATTAGATACCTGGTTTTCAGGAACAAACAGTCTGCTTAAACGCTTGGATCAGATCAACATCCCACACATGCAGCAGCTTCCGGTACCAGAATCAGCATCCGACCGAACTTCACCCCCAAGGGGAAACAAACTATAGCCATAATTAAATTTTGCCCTTGACAGCCCAGCAATTAAGCTGTAATTTATCCGACATAGTAATTATTCTTATATTTTCTACTTCAACAGGTGGGTATATGTACGAGAATGACCACACTCCGATACGCAATGAAGCCCCGGAAGAATACATGCAGATATTTGAAGACGTGTGCCGCCAGAAAAAACTGCGCATAACCCCACAGCGCCTGGAGATATATAGGGAACTGGCACGGGCGACGGACCATCCTACCGCAGAGATGCTGTATCAGCGCCTGAGCACTAAGATGCCATCCCTCTCGCTGGACACCGTATATCGCACCCTCGGGACCCTTATCAGTCACGACTTGGTGCACAAGGTAGAGTCAACCCAGAACCAGGCACGCTTTGAGGTTCAGCACATTCATCACCACCACGTTATCTGCCGCAAATGCAATGCAATCGCAGATCTAACCTGGAATCTGGTTGACCACACCAACTTACAAGATGAACTACACGCTTGGGGCAAGGTGGAGCGGGCGCACATGGTGGTATACGGCACATGCGTGGCTTGCCGCGTCAGCAAAGAATAACCCAGACTTTTCGAGTACGTAGCGCATAGAGAACCTGATATTCGGTCAGGCTGCGCATTTAATTTATTATTTACTGGAGGATACAAACCAATGAGCAAGTGTGTAAAAGGGACAGAAACGGAAAAAAATCTCCTTAAATCTTTCGCCGGCGAGAGCCAGGCACGGAATCGCTATACCTACTTTGCCAGCATTGCGAAGAAGGAAGGCTATGTCCAGATTGCAAATATCTTTGAAGAGACCGCCAATCAGGAAAAAGAGCACGCCAAGCGCTTCTTTAAGTTCCTCGACAGTGGTGAAGCCCTAGAAATCACAGCGAGCTACCCGGCAGGCAAGCTTGGTACCACCGCTGAGAACCTGCTCGAAGCTGCCAACGGTGAGCAGGAAGAGCACTCCGAGTTGTATCCTGGGTTTGCTGCAGTGGCCCGTAAGGAAGGCTTTAACACCATCGCCGCAGCTTGGGATGCCATCAGCGTATCAGAAAAGCAGCACGAAAAACGCTATCGTGACCTGCTCAGTAATATAGAAAACTGCAGGGTGTTCAAACGTGAAGAACCGATGACTTGGCGCTGCCTCAACTGTGGCTATATCCACACCGGCACTCAAGCGGTTGATCTCTGCCCGGCTTGTATCCATCCACAGGCTCATTTCGAACTGTTGGGTGAGAACTGGTAAGCACCGCTGCAAACAACACCAAGCTATACACAAAAAGCCCCTGCCATTTGGCAGGGGCTTTTTCATTGTGGGGGGTTTTCAGGGCACTGATTCTTGCTTTGCATCCCTCTAACCCTACGCCTCTATTTTAAACCCCGCGCTAGTCTTCTTTCTGTATAAAACACATAACATCCAGATCCAAAGATTACTCCAGTCCCCACCCAGGTAAGTACATCGGGAAAATCTCCAAACAGAAGGTACCCGAGGATGGTGGCGCTGAAGATTTCAAGATACTGAAACGGGGCCAGAATCGAAGCGGGGGTGTGTTTAAACGCCACGGTCAACATCAGATGGCTCACCGCCGACATAATCCCCATGGCTGCAAATAACCACCATGCCCGTGCATCGGGCGCGCTCCAGTTAAACAAGGTGCTGCCGCTGAGGTCTCCTCCCCAAAGCAGAAGCCCAAGGAGCACAAACGCCACCGCGCTACTTAAAGCCTGCACCATCAATCCGCTAAGTGCGGCAGTTATTGAACGGATGGTGGCCAAATGTCCGGCATAAAACAGCGCCGCCAGCGCAGGCAAAACTGCCACAGGACCGAACATCGCCCAATTAGGCCGGATAACGATCATGGCACCACCTAGGCCAACCACAACAGCGACATAGCGGCGCAACCCGACATGTTCTTTCAATACTAGCGCCGAAATCAGAGTGAGCAGCAGTGGTTCCACGAAAAATATCGCAATTGCATTGGCCAGCGGCATATTGGCCTGCGCCAAGTACAGACACACAATAGCAGCTGCGACCAGAACCCCGGCTGTCACCAGTTTCAAAATTGCCTTGCATGACAGTTCCAGCACTTGGCGCCACCCCGAATGCAGCAACAGCGCCGCAGGGCACAGCAGCAACGTCTGCAGTAAAAAACGCACAAACGAAATTTGCCCTACCGCCATCTGGGCTGAAAGCAACTTGGCCACGGCATCCATCGCGGGCAGCAACAGCGCAGAACCTAGCATCAGCAACATGCCGCGCTCGTGCCTATTTTCTGTAGTGCTCCTTTCGCGCGCTTTTCCTTCCATAACCCATAACCTTTCCAAACTTTTTTGTTGGGGCTCCCTCACGTCATTAACGCTTAAACCATAAAATTTTGGTATACTTGCAAATTCAAGGTATTTTCCCTAACGATCGACTCAAAGTGGAGCCGGTTTTAGCTCATATATACGTCAACAGGTACAGCAGAGAGGATTTGGCGTAATTTCAACTGAAGCATGTTTTACTATAAAATTTATTCCATGCCCTACAGGAGGTTTCAATGATACCCAGACGGTTAATCCGGAGAGTAATGGCCATGCTGACGCTTGGCGTATGCCTCATGCCATTCTATGCAGAAGCCGCAGATGACACTCTCTGGACCTTACGCGTAGCTAACGACTTTTTTTTCAATCAGGATCGTGGCTACACCAGTGGGATACATGTTGAAAGAAGCGGAGCATACAGCCCTTGGAGCTTCTGGGTTGGACAAGACATCTTCACTCCAGACAAAAATAAAGCGCGGCAACCCCCAGAAGGGGAACACCCTTACGGAGCGTGGCTGTACGGAGGGGGAGAATACCGGGTCAAGTTGAAGCAAAACACGTTGTTGACTACCGGGCTCACCCTGGGAACAACAGGGGAACGGGCGCTGGGAGAAGAAGTTCAGGATTTAACGCACACCTTTCTAGGGATCAACAAATACCACGGCTGGGATACCCAGATATCCAAGCGCTGGGGCTGGATTTTCGACCTAACCCTCGAAGAACGCCTGCCCGTATGGCACACGCGTGGCGGTATGGGAGCCGACATCATTGGCCGGATTGAAGGACGCGGGGGCAATATTTATGTAGATGCCAACGTTGGTGCGACTGCGCGACTGGGGCATAACCTACCCGAGTTGGAAGCGCACTACAAATCCGACCCTGAGAGTAGCCTGTACGTAAGCGCCGGTTATGATTTTCACGTGGTGGATAAAAACGTGTTTCTCGAAGGGGTGAAAAGCAGCGACTATTCTGTAAAACCCAAGCGCACGTACGAAAGTTTTCAGGCTGGGATTCACTGGCGCTACGATCGCTACAGGATTGACCTAGAGCTTTATTTTCCGCAGAAATACTTTAAAGACCAGAAACTCGACTGTCGCTACGGTGTGTTAAGCCTCGGGTATTGGTTTTAAGTCCTGCTACTACGCTGCCCTGCCAGCCTTGAAAGCGTCTGGCAGGGCAGCGTCTTGATTCAGGCTTTAGAACCTATCTTCTTTCCGCTACCTCTCAGCAGATCATCCCTTATTCTGTACCGCGCTGAAGGTCGCCATGGCCTGTGCCACCATCCCTGCCACATCACCGGTATTACTCGGGATAATCAGGGTGTTACTCTCTTGCGCCAATTTGCCGAATTGAGCTACATATTGTTCGGCCACGCGCAGACTAGCGGCATCCTTCCCTCCCTGCCCAGACATTTCTTGTGCGACCATACGTAAACCAGCAGCCGTGGCTTCAGCCACGGCCAGAATCTGCTGCGCCTGCCCTTGAGCCTCATTGATCATGCGCTGCTTCTCTCCTTCAGAACGCAGAATAGCATTCTGCCGATCCCCCTCTGCCCGGTTAATCGTGGCCTGGCGTTCCCCTTCAGACTTGGCTATCTCTGCACGCTTGGCGCGCTCAGCGGTCATTTGTGCTTCCATGGCCTGTTTGACGCTGTGGGGCGGGTTGATGTCTGACACTTCATAGCGATGCAGCTTAATCCCCCACGATGTGGCCGCTTCATCTATCGCTTCTACCACAATGGCGTTGATCTTTTCGCGCTCTTCAAAGGTTTTATCCAGATCAATACGGCCGATGCAGGAACGCAACGTGGTCTGTGCGAGTTGAGCTGCAGCGGTTCGGTAATCAGAGATACCATAGGCAGCAAGTTTACTGTCTTGCACCTGCAGATAGATTACCCCATCGACCTCCACCGTCACGTTATCGCGGGTGATGCAGGTCTGGACTGGAATGTTAATTACCTCTTCCTTGAGCATAAGCCGGTACGCCACTTTGTCGATGAAAGGGATCAGGATGTGAAACCCAGCGCTCAAGGTACGGCTGTACTTGCCCAAGCGTTCAACAATATACTCATTTTTCTGCGGTACGATGGTAGCAGTCCTAGCCAACACAACCAGCACCAATACAGCTACAACTATCGCGGCAAACAATGCAGGATTCATGCACTTTCTCCTTGGTCGGGTTTTACGACCTTTAAAATGGTTTTGATTTCGCCGGCGTACCCAACCACCAGAACGGTATCACCTTCGTTAAAATGCTGCTCCGCCCGTGCCGGCCAGAACGAGCCGCGAAACGATACGCGTCCGTCTATTCCTGGCACTATCTCTCTTACCACCACAGCCGTGCCGGAAGGGGTTTCGTCCAGTTTATCTACTTCTTCGCGCCCATGAAATATTCCCACCAGGGTTTTACGCAATATCACCAGAGAGACTATGGCGATGAGGAGAAAGGTCCACACCTGCGCAGTCAGGCTGATATCAAAAACCAGCAGCAGAATGCTCACCACCAAGGCACCGACGCCAAAAAACAGGAAGAAAAAACCTGGCGTGAGCAGTTCAACAACTACAAACGCTACTGCGCCCAGCAACCACAACAGCCAGGGTTCCGTAAGCCAATCCATCAGCTGAGCCTCCTTGGATAAAAAGTATGCGCTACTAACTCTTGCACGCGTGTCGCCTGATGAGGCAAGCAGAAAAGCAGCATAAGCGTAAAAATTTCTGTGTGGGCTACGCTACCACACTTTGCTTTTTGTAGCAGAGCAAATAGGTACACGGCCCATATGAATCCTTCCCTGCTAGCGCGGAACATTTTTACAAAACTTATTTTTTTAAAACCTACCTTTCAAACCGCTTCTAAAACCACCTTCCTGAAAATAACTCTTTGAATAAGTGACTCTGGTCACAAAAAAATATATAACATCCCTGTATCTTCTTGAAAATGATTATCAGAACCACTTGAGTTTTCGCAAAACCCCCGGTGCTTGAGTGTGCTGGATAAATATTATGTCATGTCCGCCGTACCAGATACGGTTGTTTTTTACAATATCTTGGATATAAAAGGAGAAACGCGTGAAAAAAATGCTTACAACTCTAGTGTGTGCTCTGGCATTAAGCCCCACTTTTGCCCCGTGTGCGCAGGAGGAGTTGTCCAACCATGACTTGTTCGAGCGCATCAAACATTTGGAATCTCGACTGAAAACAACCACCATGTCCAAGATTAGTGGCGCTGAGGTTACGTCTGAACCACATGCGGGTGATAGAATGGAGGCGCTGTTCTCCAACTGGTCCGAGCGGATCACCTTGCGCGGCTTAGTGGAGATAGAAGCCGCCTACGAGAACATCAATTTTAACAAAGGGGGCAAAGACGCTTCCAGTGACTTGACTCTAGCCACGGTGGAACTTGAGATCGATGCTGAACTGTCGGACATTGTCAGTTCGCATGTTCTGTTGCTGTGGGAAGAAGACGAGACTGAACCCATCGAGATTGATGAAGCATTTATCTTGCTCGACGGCATCGCGGACGCCCCTGTATGGATCAAAGCAGGGAGGATGTACCTCCCTTTTGGCAACCTTACCTCCTACATGATCACCGACCCTCTCACCCTGGAGATAGGTGAAACCCGCGCAAGCGCGGTTGCGGTAGGTTTTAACCTCGGTGGCGCATATGCTCAGGCGTATGCATTCAATGGGGATATCGATAAAGCCGGGAAGGACAGTCACATTGACAACTTTGGGGCGCAGATCGGCTACATTGTGGTGCATGAAGGTTTCAACCTCGATGCAGGTATAAGTTATATCAACAACCTGGCCGAATCCGATGCCTGGGGCGATGAATTTGAAGATTATGGCGGCTATGAGATGAAAGATTACATCGACGGATTTGGTGCTCACGCCGTGGTTGAAGTGGGTGCTTTCAACGTTATCGCTGAATTTATCTGCGCACTAGATAAGCCTAAGTATATTGACGAAGAGACCGGCGCAATTGAGAAACGCGCTGCGGTGAAGGTGTGGAACCTGGAAGCAGGCTACAGCTTTGGGCTGCTGGGCAAAGATACCATTGTCGCCCTCGCCTATCAGGGAACCCGTGATGCAGATTCCATGCTCCCACAAGGGTACGGCGCTGAAGATGATGAACTGGCTTTTCTCCCCGAACAGCGTTACATGGCAGTGATAGGGGCAGAGGTTTTTCCTTACACCTCTCTGGCGCTGGAATATGCTCACGATGAGTACAAGAACAATGATCGCGCCGACATAATCACCATGCAATTGGCCCTGGAATTTTGACCTGACGTATTCTTCTACAGATTAAATCAACAATTCTAAGAACATTACTCCACAGCCCGGAAGAGTATACACTTTTTCGGGCTGCGTTTTTGGGTAACCTATGGAGTCTTTTTCAGAGTGTCGCTACGCGCCAACAGCCCCCACGCCAAGAGCATCACAGCCCCACCCCCGGCGGCGAGCAGCCCTATTACCTGCACTTTATCTGCCCATGCGAGGGAGATAAACCACATGGAGCAGGCTCCAAGGGTGAAGAAGATAAAAATAAGCAGGGAAGATGCAGAGCCAGCATATTTATCTGCCTGCTCCAACACCAAATTATTGCTTGGAGGACGGCTAAGCCCGATGGAGAACGTCACCACCGCCATGGGTAGTGCCAAGCTCCAAGGTCCAGGAAACAGGCGCAACAGCATGAGGATCCCCCCGCTCAGAAGGCCAACAAATCCTAGCGTCATTACGGTTCCCGCTCGGATGCGCTTCAACAGACGCGTGCACAACAACGACCCGGACATGAAGGCGATGGCATTAATCGCAAAAAAATAGCCAAAGTGCTGAGCACTCACGCCGAAGTGATTGATGTATATATCGGCTGAACCCGCAATAAAGGCAAAATGGGGCAACACCACCAGCGACACCAGCACTGCATATGCAATGTAACGCCGATTGCGAAATAATTCTAAATAGATAAGCGCCGTTTGCAGGGCACCGGCCTGAACCCGATCGGTGTTGGTTTCTCCCATGCGATACACCCCTATCCAGGCAATAACCCCGATTCCTGCCTGAAGGATAAAAATCCAGCGCCACGACAGCCACAGCAAAATCCAGCCCCCCATAATGGGCGCAACTGCTGGAGCCAACGGCATTATCACCCCAATCCAGGCCAGAATTCGGGTGCGTTCGTTATTGGTGTAGATATCCTTGGTAATCGCCATTGAGAGTGCAGTGGCAGCGGCAGCGCCAGCAGCTTGTAGAATCCGCGCTAGAATCAGCACTGTAACGTTATCAGCCAAGCCGCAGAGCAGCGAGGCTCCTACGAACAGGGCGATGCCTCCCAAGAGGGGAGGACGCCGACCGAAACGATCCGACAGTGGCCCATAGATAAGCAAAAAAAGACAGTAGCTGAAAAAGAACGCGATCAGGGTGAAATTAATCACCATCAGGGGTTGTCCCCAGCACTGCTGCAACATGGGAATGGCAGGCAGATACATATCCGTCGCCAGCGGCGGAAAAGCTGTCAGCAGGACAAGGAGAAGAAATATTTGCGCCTTACTCATAGTCTTTTACTCAATGTACTTCACCGTGAGGTTAATATGTTCAAAATATAGTCAGGATGTTAAATTGAACAGTTCTACAAAATCAGCATGTTCCCAATTAATGTAAATTCCATCTATTGGGTCTCAAGGGCGACGCTTCACCCCTCGCTGGGGCGGAGCAGTCGTTGGGTCTTCTGGCCAGGGGTGCTTGGGGTAGCGTCCTTTGAGTTCTTTTTTAACCTCGGTATAGGTGGTGGCCCAAAAGTTTTCCAGGTCGGTGGTGGTCTGGATTGGCCGCCGCGCCGGGGAAAGCAATTCGATGAGCAGTGGTACCTGTCCGTTGCCGACGGTTGGAGTGCTTCTGAGGCCAAACATCTCCTGCAGTTTTACCGCCAGACGCGGCTGGGTAACCACATTGCAGTCAAGATCGCCACAATCCATCCGCCCATAGTTAATCCGTACATTGGAACCACTCGGCACCCGAAGTCGTTCCGGTGCCATTAAATCAAGCTGTTGCTGCTGTTTCCAGCTCAGCATACTTTGCAGCGCCGCGACCATATTCACTTGTTTGAGCGCAGCCATACTGGTGACGCCGCTCAGAAACGGGGCAAGCCAACCTTCCAATTGCGCTAACATCTCGGCTTTTTCCACTCGTGGCCAATCTAGCGCCAAAGAGTATTGGGCGACAAAGCGCATACGTGCATATAACTGGGTACTTGCAGGAGTCCACGGCAGAATATCGAACCCGCGTATGCGGATCTGTGCGAGCATGAGCTGCAGAGCGCGGTCGGCATTAAGTTTAGCAGGCTCCTGTTGCAGCACCAGACTCCCGAGTCGTCTACTGCGCCGCGCCGTCACCCGCGCACCGATGCTGTCCCAAAAGGTTTCCGATTCTACCCTGATGTCGGCTGCAAAAACCTGGATTATCTGCTCCAACTCCAGCGCAAACCCCATGCGGATTAGTGCTTCCGCCTCTTGAGCGTGTTCGAGTTCCGCTACCACCAGCCAATCCGCCGCCGGAATGCGGGTGCGGGGTGCGAGGCGTGCCCCTTTGCCATTACGCAGTAGATAGCGCTCCTGGCTCCCTACGCGCCGGTGGGCGATACGATCCGGATATGCGTACAGCAGCAGTCGGCCTATTTGCTCCGTGGTGGCGGTATCAAGTGTGGGTACAGCAGTTGCGCCTGCATTGAGGGGCGATTTCAACCCGACACGCTGTTTCAGCATATGCAGGTTGCGATCCGCTTGCCACCAGGGTCCGCGCCTATCTTGCGCCTCTGAAGCCGACATGCGTGCGGGGCGCCAATGTTCAAGAATGTCATGCAAATCCAAGGAGTTGCTGTCTTCTGAACGTGCCCTCTCCACATGATTAAACCCGTGCCGAAAAAGATACGGCGCATCCAAAATGGTGGCGACGCGGCATGCAAGTTCCTGTTCGGACGGATCTGACGCTGACACAATCATACGCGCTAAACGAGGATGCAGAGGCAGAGTCACCATTTTGCGCCCTATTGGGGTCAAACGCCGCGTGCGGTCCAATGCTCCAAGTTCGTGTAACAACGCGAAGGCCGCTCCCATATGCGCCGGGGGTGGGGTATCTATCCAACGCAGGGTTTCAGGCTCCTGCATCCCCCAAGCTGCGAGTTCCAGTGCCATGGCGCTCAAATCGGTGCGGATGATTTCAGGAACTTGGTGCAATGCGAGGCCGTGCTGAAGAGTTTCACTCCAGAGTCGGTAACAAAAACCTGGCCCCTGGCGCCCAGCACGTCCGGCACGTTGGGTCGCACTGGATTGCGCTATGCGGCGCGTGGGCAGCCGCTCCATGCCACGCGCCGAGTCAAACTCCAGCTGGCGTTCAAGACCGCTGTCCACCACGACCCCGACCCCATCGATGGTGAGGCTGGTTTCCGCAATATTGGTCGCCAGCACCACCTTGCGCCCTTGCCCCGGCACAAGCGCCTTACGTTGCTGCGCGAACGGTAACGCACCGTACAAGGGCATAATTTGGAGTTCCTTCGCCCATCCCTGCTGTCCTAATGCGGACGCACACCGGTTTATTTCCCCCGCACCGGGGAGGAACACGAGAATATCCCCAGAATGCTGCATCCCCTCGCGCACGGCGTGACACACCTGCTGGGACAGGGGCGCAGAATCTGATTCGCGGTAAAACACACTGACCGGATAGCTACGCCCGGCGCTGTGCAATACCGGACATTGCCCCAGACGCTGCACTAGTCGCTCCGTATCCAGGGTGGCAGACATCAGCAGTAAGCGCAACTCGGGACGCAGACCCTGCTGCACATCCAAGCTCAATGCCAGCCCCAGATCGCTGTGAATGTTGCGCTCGTGGAACTCATCGAAGATAATCAGCCCGACCTCTCCTAGCTCAGGGTCCTGCTGCAGCCTCCTGGTCAACACCCCTTCGGTAACAACCTCGATGCGTGTTGCACTACTCACCGCACGCTCATGGCGGATGGTATAGCCTACGGTCTGGCCTGGCTTTTCTCCCAAGGTTTCACTCATATAACGTGCTGCATGAACAGCTGCAAGCCGCCTGGGCTCCAGCATGAGTATCTTTTTCCCCGCAAGCCAGTCTTCATCTAGCAACGCCAGGGGTACCCGCGTGGTCTTCCCTGCGTCCGGCTCTGCCTGGAGAACTACGCATAAATTATGCATCAGGGCATAGCGCAGCGGCTGAATTATTTCATCAATTGGGAGAGATTTCACCTCAGCTAATCACCTCTTATAAATTACACACATAACGCCTGCAGTATAACGGACTATATTTAAATTTGTGAGAGACAGCGGAAGAGATGCTACCAAAAAATGTAATGGATAGTACGCTAGAAATGAGGTATCAGGCGAAAAAACGGCATGAACGCCATCTAGATTACGCCATGGCTAACAATACAAAAGGCGGACCCTGCGCTTATTTCCGCGTAGAGCCCGCCTTGTAAGCGAGTTTTTGCCGTGGTGGCTCACCGGCTAGATTTTTTGCAGGAACTCCAGCAAGCGTGCATTGAAAACCTCCGGATTTTCCAGATGGCTCATGTGCGCGGCTTGCGGTATCAGGTGCAATTCCGAGCCCTTAATCTGCGCGTGCATAGCACGGGCAGTGTCCGGAGTGGTGAGGTTATCTTCCTCCCCTACCAGAATCAACGTGGGAATGGAAATATTCTGCAAGGAATCCGTGGTGTCGGTGCGTCCAGCCATGGCGATCAGATTGCCGGCTATCGCCAATGGATTGGTTGCGCTTATCAAGTCCTTGATAAACCCCACAGCAGGCACATTACTCTCCAGCGATGTCTGCGTAAAAACAGCCCCAACAAAACCTTCGGCAAATGCCGCAGCTCCGTCCTGTTTGACCGCTTTCGCCCCGGCCGCGCGTTTCAATTTGGCGGTGTTATCATCCGCTTTGCTCTGCGTATCGCACAGTACCACCCCGAGAAAACGCTCTGGGTTGCGTTCCAATGCACGCAGGGCGATATACCCACCCATCGAAAGCCCTACAACTATCGCTTGCTCGATCTCCAGATAATCGAGCATGGCGATCAAATCATCCACATGCCCCTCTAACGTGTACTGTCCATCCCCTAAAGCGCTGTTGCCCATGCCGCGAAAATCATACGCTACTGAATGGTAGTTGTTGCCCAGCGCTTTGAGTTGATCTTTCCAGATGGCGCTACTGAAGGGAAATCCATGGATAAAAACAACGGAAGCCGCTGCCGGATTGCCGCCCTCTGTATAATAAATTTTTGACCCGTTTATTTTAACCTGCATAAATTCCTCCGTTCGGCAAATTCTCTTGGCGGCTCGTTTAATATATTAATACTTATACCATAGAATTAATATATTCGTGCAATAAAATTGCCAAATCTACTGTAGCGTTATTAATATATGCAAATATGTCTATTCGACCATAGAACTACAGGTCAGCAAGGTCGAACTGCATATTTTATAAGGGTTGTTCATTTTCCTGCCTTGCGCCTAAGGGTAATACTTTCCCCCCCTACACCCCAATTATCCGTTTCTACCTCATCAATAATCACAACCGTGGTTGCGGGATTTTTACCCAACACATCCACCAATAACTGAGTCGCGCCTGCAATTAGGCGCGCTTTCTGCTCTGGCGTAGCGCCCTCTTTGGTGATCTTAATGTTTACAAATGGCATGCACATTCTCCCCCAGTAATCTTTCTGAATAGTTTTCTAAGTACGATTTTGCTTCTTTGCATATCTTACCAGATAGATTGGCAAGCGCACGAAGCGAATGTTGCCTTATTAAGCTTCCACTTATGCGCCATGTCTCAGGCATGGCAGATAAAAACGGGATAACTGAACAAATCCCCATGGTGTAAATGAAGTGTTGGAGACCCTGCAGGACTGCAACACTATGCGGTGCGGCGCGATAACGAATTGATGTGGAAGAGCCTATCTTCCAATTTTTGCACCTTTTAAGGCATTTCTGTGGACAGTAGCGTTGATTATTGCGATAGGTGTGGTGTCCTTGAAACTATGCGCACTAATGCTCGCCCCATGGTACCCGCTGTGGTTGTGCGAGATTAGGAGACCCTATGCTCGACAATCATTTCCCGTCACCTTTCAGCTGGATATCCTTAGCAGCACGGATTTCAGCACTGGCGTTGATGCTGTTGATATCCAGCATGCTGCCAGGGTGCGCCTCGCCTCAATCCCAGGTTACCCCTTCGTCTTTTGCTGCGGCTTCCAGCCCAACCCTGGATGAAAAAATCGGCCAAATGCTGATGATCGGCTTTCGAGGGATGGAGGTCGATGATGACCACTTTATCGTGCAGGATATTAAACATCGCAATCTTGGTGGCGTCATACTGTTTGACTACGATGCGATCAGCGCAAAGCACAAGCGCAACGTTGAATTGCGCGCTCAAGTTAAAACGCTGATATATCGCTTACAGCGGGCAGCCACCATCCCGTTGTTCGTTGCTGTTGATCAGGAAGGGGGTAGAGTCGCGCGTTTGCACGTGCGCTACGGTTTCCCCCCTACGCGCTCGCATATGGATCTAGGCAAGCAGGACGATTTACGCCTTACCCTAACCGAGACGACTGCACTCGCCACCACTTTGGCCGAGGTTGGATTCAATCTCAATATGGCACCAGTGGTTGACCTGTGCAGCAACCCCGACAACCCCGTCATTGCTGCATATGAACGGTGTTTTTCCTCCGAGCCACAAAAGGTGACCGAGCACGCCTTGAGCTATATCGCTGCACATCACCAACATGGGGTTTTGACCACACTGAAACATTTCCCCGGACACGGCAGCTCGGAAGATGATTCCCACCTCGGCCTCACCGACGTCACCCACAGTTGGTCGGAAAGTGAGCTGCTGCCCTATCAAAGGATTATCGCAGCTGGCCAAGCCGATCTGGTGATGACGGCGCACGTTTTTAACGCCCAGCTCGACCCCGAATATCCCGCGACCCTCTCCCGTTCAATCATCGATGGCCTGTTGCGTCAGCAGCTTGGCTACGATGGAGTGGTGATTTCCGATGATATGCAGATGGGAGCGATTGTTGATTATTACGGGTTTGAAACCGCCCTCGGCCTAGCGATTACTGCGGGGGTTGATATCCTGATTTTTGGCAACAACCTGCAATACGACGAGCACATTGTCCCGCATACCATTGCCACCATCAAAAAACTGATCCACGCCGGCACGCTGAGCGAAGCGCGCATCGATCAAGCGTATCGGCACATTATGCAGTTAAAAAGTCGCCTTAACTGACACTAGTATGAGAGCACTCAGCGCCCAAACACCTTCTGCAGCAAATCTGTGGTACGTGCGACCGGATTAGCCCGAATCTCCTGCTCTTCGTGCCCCAACACGGTAAACAATCCGTCCAACCCCTGCTCCACCACATAGTCCTCCAGATTAAGCGCTGGCTTTTGCGCTAGCGGCAGGGCGGTGTAGGATTGCAACAGCCTGTTGTATTGCTGATATACCCCAACCTGATTCAGCTTATCCTGGACAATGGGCTTAAACTTCTCGCGCAGGGTATCCGAGGTGGTAGCGCGGAAATAGTCAGTGGCGGCGGTATCATTGCCACGCAGGATGGCCATAGCGTCCGGCAACGTCATCTGCTTAACTGCGTCCACCAACACCGGCTTCGCCTCAGCGCTTGCCTGCTCAGCAGCGCGATTCATACCAACTTCCAGAGCGTCTACCTGACTACTCATGCCAACTGCGCGCAGAGCGCGTGTCATGGCGTCAAGCTTCCCTGGCAGCGGAATGTGAATCTGCGGATTATCCAGGTAACCACCATTGGCCGAGGTTTTGGCCACGGCGCGCTCTGCACCAAGCTGGAGAGCTTCTTTCAGGCCAGCGGCTACCGTAGCGGTATCTTCCGTCGGGTTAACCGAAGTAGCATTCTGCGAGCCAATACCGCCAACCAGGGAAGAAAGCCCCCCCCAAAACCCGCCCCCCTTCTTCTCAGCACTCATGCCTGGGGTCACATTCAACATTAGGATTGCCAGCAGCAACGGTGCGATGATTCTGCGCTTGGGCATCTGTTTCATGGTGTTTCTCCTGTCAGGGATGTTGTAGATATCCACTCTGGTGTTTTACATGTATCTGCATGCCAGAAACGTAAAGTCGACAAAATAAGCCTTGTTCCATGGGGTTACTTTATCCAAAGAAAGTCTCCATGTATACACCCCACAGGCCATGTATTGCTCCTTTTTCCATTACCCATGCCCCCTCCAATTTGAGGGGGGATAACCACTGCCACCACATATAAAAAGCAGGCAATATTTATTCCTGTCCTCGGATATGATATATGTTTCGCCTGAAGATATTCGCAAATAAATAATATGCGTACATCCGCAAAAGGGCGTGTAGAGATGGGAAAAACATATATTGTCGTGGTTCAATGCCACCTGGTGCACCAGCGCTGCAGCGGATTTCACTGTGAGAAGGCATTTCACGACCGCACCGGCGGCTTTGCGCGCTATGCTCTCGAAAATATTTCCAATAATGCTTCCGAACGGCCGCTGCGCTTCCTCACCCTAACCTGCGGTGGTTGCTGTGGCCGCGCACTGCTGCGCAAGCTCTCCCACCTGTGCAAACTAGCCAACAGACGTGACGGAATCGAAAAAGCACAGATTGCGGTGCATTTCGCCTCCTGCATCAGTAAAGACAACCATCACGCGCCGCCTTGCCCCCATCTGGACTATCTCAAAACTCTGGTGGAGCGCCTGCAGCTCGACTGGGTTGAAGACAGTTGGATCAGTCGAACGGCTGAAACACGCCGTCAACAGGGGATTTACACCTCCAACACCGGCACTGAAGCGGTGGTGATCAGCAGCCCACCAAGAACCTGAATTTGCACATGCGCGTAGTTTGCGTGGAGACCTTCAATGAAGCAGAACGTGGACTCAATCCAATTACAGGAACTATTACGCGAACCTGGTCATCTGTGCACCCTCAGCACGGTGACGCCGGATGGAACTCCCAACAGCGCGGTGTTTGGCTCTGTCCGCCTGCTGAACAATCAAATCATCTTGGGGTTAGGACATAACCAGACCCTACGCAACCTGCATCACAATCCCCACGCCATGCTGATGGTGGTCCTGCCGGGGGCGTCTGTGTTTCAATTTCGCGGCATGCGGCTGTACCTGCACTGCAGCGCAATTGAAACCAACGGTCCGCTACTGGATGAAATCCGAGCCGAAGCGCAGGTTATGGCGGGTAGAACGGCGGCAAAAATGCTCCAAGTGGCATTGAAATTTGAGATCATCTCCAGCCGCCCTTTGTTAGATATGGGATCTAGTTAGGCATAGCCAACACTGAACCCAAAACTTTCACCAGCCGTTCGTTAAGAACACGACACGAAGAGCTCCAGTCCCGGCTGGAGCCGACACCGTCAGTAGCTGAAACCAAGGTGCTCCCCGTTTCGTCAATAATACTATAGGAGATATACAGGCCCGTGGACCCAGCACCAAAACCTACTGTCATCTGTGCCGACTTGCTCCCGGGCCTGTAGTGTTCAATTTTAACCGCAAGTAGACTCTGACCCCGTCCTGAAACAAAGTCACCGCGCTGCTCAAAACTATCCACCTCGTACCCCAAGTGGCGCAGACGTGAGATCAGATCCCTGCGCATAAAGTCAGCCACCAACTGACGCTGGGACATCTCAGCGTTGTCCATATCCGCGGTCAGGCCCAGGTCAACTACTACGCCAACGAGTTCTCCATCTCCACGACTGGCCATATTCCCGTGATGCCCACATCCCGCTACCAACAAAACCAACATGATCAGTACAAATCTGAACATTCCCCCCATGCCCCCTCTTATTTTAGATATGAGCCTACCTCAACACACTAATTTAGCCTTAAAACACCTGACGTGTATGCAAAAACAATTCTAAACCGCTTTGCTCTTATGATTTTTTGACAACCCATGAGAAAAAGAGTAAAGTTACCGCCGAAAAAGCAGGCAGCGGTGCGCTCTAATTTATCGCACAATATTGTTCGCCCTTAGCGAACATATCGCACCTTCCTACCGCTAAACATTTGAGTTATGCACCCAACCCATGCGCATCCTTTTAATCAATCCACCCAACTGCGGCAAGAGCATCCCAGAAGAACGCTTTGGCATTAATTCGCTCAAGCAGATCTTTCGTGGTGAGCCGCTGGCGTTACAAACCTTGGCCGGCAATCTACCCGGACATGAAGTTCGTATCGTGGACCTGAAAGCCGCGCCGAACTCCCTGGATGCGACATTGAGCGCTTTCACCCCGGAACTGGTGGGTTTCACCTCCATGACCTGTGAGGTGAATACGGTCCTGGCTCTGGCGCGACAGATACACAGTCAATATGATGCCGCCATTGTGGTCGGCGGGTGTCATGCTTCGTGCGCACCAGAAGATTTCAATCAACCCGCCATTGACTGGATCGCTATCGGCCAGAGCAGTATCTCCTTCCGCGAACTGGTAGAAGCGCTGGAACGGGATGAAGAGCCGAACATAGCCGGAATCGCCGCTACTAACCCCGGCACCAAGCTGCACTGGCAGGCTCGCGCCTACACCAGTGCCGACGCCGGTGGTGCAAGTGCTCCACGCTACGAGTTGGTGGAGCAATATCGCGCTGAATATTATCTGGCATCGTTGGGAATTCAGATGGGGCTAGTATCCAGCGCCATCGGCTGCCCGTACACGTGCAATTTCTGTTGTATCCCGCCGCTCAGCGGGGGGAAATATCTGCCGCGCTCCATCTCTGCGGTTATCGCCGACATCCGCACCCTGGAGAGTACCCCGGTTATCCGGCTGGTGGACGCCAACAGCTTTGGCAACCCGAAACTAGCACTGGAACTGGCCGAAGCCCTGGGAGCCAGTGGGGTTAAGCGCCAGTACCTCGTCGACGTGCGCTCAGATACGGTGGTGCGGCACCCAGAACTGCTGCAACGCTGGAAAGAAGTAGGCCTGCGCGCGGTGGTAATTGGCTTTGAGGCTATTGACACTCAAACCCTTGTCGGTATGAACAAGAAAAATAACGCGGATGTTAACCGTGCTGCTATAGAGATTTTACACCACCTCGGCATCACCATCGTAGGTGATTTTATCATCAATCCAAATTATACCGAGGCGCAGTTTGACCTTCTGGGCGATTTTGTGCGCGAACAACGCATTGATCTGCCCATGTATTCCGTACTGACGCCGCTGCCAGGGACAGAGCTACACCGACAGCTCCACGCACAAATTCGCATTCACGACCTCGACTACTACACCCTGACCAACGCCGTACTTCCAACCCACCTGGAAGAAGAAATTTTCTACCAGCGCTACGCCGCATTGCTCAGGGAAGGGCACCGCACCGCAAAGGTATAGAAATATCATGGCCGTATACATTACAGAATTGGCGAGTTTTTTACCTAATGTTCCCGTGACCAACAGCGAAATGGAGGCACTGCTGGGCAAAATACACCAGTTGCCTTCACGCACCAGACGCATCATTCTGCGCAACAACCGCATCCTAACTCGCTACTACGCCATTGACCCCGCCACGGGCGCACAAACCCACACCAACGCACAGATGACCGCAGCAGCGATTCGGGCCTTGGATGCGCACGCCGAGTTCAAGCCCGAAAGCATCGAATGCCTATGTTGCGGCACCTCCACTCCAGATCAGATTCTCCCCGGGCACGCCCCCATGGTGCACGGTGAACTGGGGGGGAGCGCATGCGAGGTGTTTAGCGCTGCCGGAATCTGCGCCGCAGGTATGAGCGCGATGAAATTCGCTTGGCTCAATATCGCTAGTGGCCAGAGTCGCTCCGCTATAGCCACCGGTTCAGAATTGGCTTCAACCTTCCTGCGCGCGCGTCTGTGCGAAACCGTGGCACCCGCAAAGGTAGCCGCTCTGGAAAAGCAGCCAGCACTATCCTTTGATGCCGATTTTTTACGTTGGATGCTCTCCGATGGTGCCGGGGCTGCACGCCTGAGCAACGCGCCGAACTCCGACAGACTGTCGCTGCGGATAGAATGGATAGACCTACTCTCGTTTGCGCACGAGTTGGAACCTTGCATGTACGCTGGTGCCAACAAACAAGCAGATGGTACCCTGCAGGGCTGGCGCGAATTCGATTCTTTGCAGATCGCTGTTGATAGCGGCTGCTTTACCCTCAAGCAGGATGTGAAGCTGCTCAACAAAGAGATCATCAATACTGCGGTAGAACGCACCCTGCCACTGCTCATACAAAAGCACGGCCTCACGGCGGAGGGAATTGACTGGTTCCTGCCCCACTATTCTTCCGATTACTTTCGCAACGACCTGTATCAGCATATGCGAGATATCGGCTTTGAGATTCCGTTCGAGCGCTGGTTTACCAACCTGGCGCACAAGGGCAACACCGGGTCTGCTTCCATCTACATCATTCTGGAGGAACTGTTTCACTCCGGACGCATAAAAAAAGGGGAGAAACTTTTATGTTTCATCCCCGAGAGTGGACGTTTTTCCATGTGCTACATGCTGCTTACCGCCGTATAAATCTCTGTTCCCAGGGAATACGGCTTTTAAGGTGCAGGCTTCACAACACCCTAACTTTTTGCTATGTACTCAGCCAGGGTCTTTACCGACTGCAGCACCTCGCGGCTGCTATCCTCACCGCCGATGCGTACTCCATAAGCCTTTTGCACCGCAACCACCACCTCCACCGCGTCCAGCGAATCGAGCTCTAGAGGCGATTCTGGCCCGATCAAAGGCGCGTTGCTGGAAAAATCTTCCGGTGCGTCAGGAATGTTGCATGTGTCAATAATAAGCTTCTTCAGCTGTTGTTCCAGATCCTGTGTGTCCATTCGTCCCTATCCTTTTTTCAGATAAATTTCCCGCTTACCCCCCGTGGCGGCTATGGTACTTAAACGCCCCCAGAGCAATCAGCACAGTTATGCCAAAAAACCCCAGCAACGCCGCTACATTCCCACCAATATCGTGTAGATTGCCGCCACGCACGAATAATTCCACAAAACCGTTTAACCCCCAAGCCAGAGGGGAGATATGGCTGAGCATCTGCATGGCCTCGGGCATCACGTATACAGGCACCATCACCCCACCCAGCGCCGCACCGATGACAACCGACACCGCTCCAAACATGGAAGCCTGCTCATAGCTGCGCGCCAAAGTGCCGAGCATGAGACCGTAGCCGCATGCAGCAAGTGCCACACATAAGACCAGTACAACCACCGCCAGAGGATGCGCCCCCACCTCCAACACCGGGGTACCGAAGCGGGGCAGCACATAGCGCCCGGCCAGCAGCATCAGGCCGAACTGCAGCAGACACACACTCACGTAGGCGCTCAACTTCCCTGCGAGTAGAACCCAGTAGGAAACCGGCAAAATCAAGAGACGTCGCAGGGTGCCCTCTTGGCGTTCGCGTAACAACGCTCCCGCTAAAGGTACAGCAATAAAAAACATGCCGAACAGGGCCCAAGCTGGGACATTTTGCTGCACCGCATCGGGGCGCAACGCCCGGGCTGGATCGCCAGCCGCCTCAGCGTTGATGCGCAACAGCTGCGCGGGCGCCTGCGCCTGCGCAGCGTCTGGTGGAGGGATCCCACCAAGGTTCTGGGTACTCAGCGCTTGCTGTAACAACTTCCCCTTTTGCGCGGTCTCCAGCCCAAGCAAGGCATATTGGAGTGAACTTGTAACTGCGGTGCGGAACACCCCCTGCACTGCTGGATCAAACAACAGCTGGATCTGGGCCTCAACCGCAACGCTGTCCACCTGAACGGAACCAAAACCAAACAGTGCCCCCACTTGCCGACGCGTATCCCGCTCGAACTGCGCACTGATTCCCGGCGGCAACACAATGCCGAACTGATAGGTACCACTTGCAACCAGCGCCTGCGCTGTTTCCGCACCAAGGATGTTGCCCGCATGGGAAGTCAGCAGTTGTAGCCCTTGGCTCGCTTCCATAATTTCAAGCACCTGCCGTCCCAGTTCGCCCTGATCTTCATCCACGAACAGCACCTCAATCCGGCTCTGCCCCGTGGCTTGAAGCACGTTGTTCTGCACCAGAGATACGACCAACACCAGCACCAACGGCATCAGAAATAGCACCAGCAGCCCGATACGGTCGCGCCACAGCAGGAGCAGGTCTTTTTTAAAGGTAGCAAGTAGCTTCAACATCTGTTTAATCCCGCAAGCTGCGCCCGGTCAGGTGCAGAAACAACTCCTGCAAGTCGGAACATCCCTGCACTGCCATCAGATGCTCAGGTTCTCCCTGCGCGATCATCTGCCCTTGATCCATAATAGCTATGCGTGCGCACAGTTGCTGCGCCTCTTCCATATAATGGGTGGTGTAGATCATGGTCATCCCCGAGCGTTTGAGCTCCTGCAGGTTACACAGAATCATATGCCGCGATTGGGCGTCGATGCCAACTGTGGGTTCATCCAAAAACAGCAACTCCGGGCGATGCACAATGCCTGCCGCCAGATTTGCGCGCCGCTTGATACCACCGGAGCAGGTCTGAATCCGCCGCCGCGCATGTTGCTCCAACCCAGTCAGGGCTAGGCACTCATCTACACGCTGGCGCAGACTTTCACCTTTCAGACCATGCAGGGTGCCAAAATAGCTAAGATTCTCACGTATGGTTAAACTCGGGTACAGAGCGATATCCTGGGGCACCAATCCGATAAGAGAACGCACCTTTTTCTTCTGGGTACGCAGATTCAACGCGCGAATCTCCACCTCTCCGGTATCCGCTGTCAGCAGGGTGCACAGCACCCCGATGGCGGTGCTCTTTCCCGCCCCGTTGGGGCCGAGCAGGCCAAATATTTCCCCCCGATTTACTTCAAGGCTGAGTCCGGCCAATGCAGGCTTGGAGGCTCCGGGATAGCGCAGAGTGAGATCGCGTGCCCACAGCTGGGGCATTTTCTCTGGATCACAGCCATTCGCTCTCATTTTTTGACCACGCTGAGCAACTCACAAAACAGCTTCTCCTCGCGGATGGAACACGCGCGTAGCAGTGCTGCCAGCGCCGGGAAGGTGTTGTCTGCACTATTGTGCCCTTTACAACGTCGCGCCCCGAGCAGAGCAAAGCGCCGCCACATATCTCCTGTTGTAGTCATCTCCTGTGCCAGAATTTCAAGGCGAGGTTGCTCCAAAACCGCTGCGGCTTCCTGCAAAAATGCGGCATAAATAAAGCGAAAACCGCCACCGCCGGTGCCGATCTCCTCCTGCATACGGATAAGGTGCCCTAGGTGAATTAAGCTCTGTTTGTCCCCGAGCTTCTCGGGCCAATGCTGCATATGCCTTGCTAGTAGCTGCATCCCGCGCACCCCAATCAGGGGAATCGGCACCTTTACCATGCGGGTGGCTACCTCTGCTATCCCTTTGCGTATCGCGGTCGCAAGGGGAATTTCTTCCGGCATCTGTGCGATGGAGTACATGCGTCCCTTGGGTGCCAATGCCCCCTTGGCGTAGCGCGCCCGTTCCAGATCTGCCTTGGCACAACGGACTGGCTTATCTATTACGGGATCACTTATGAGATATTCATCACCTGTGCGTCCGTACACTATGAGATTGTGGGCATTGAAGTGGAAGCGCAGCGCCGCAGGAAAGTATGGCAACCAGTACACTCCGGTCTGCACTCCAGTGGGAATTCCGGCGGCAACATTGGCATCAAGAGCCATCATGCCGCGCTGCGAATTGCGGAACTGTCGGCAAGAAACCTGCACTTCAAGCCGCTCTGCACATTTTTTGAAGATGGAACCCGGTGCGCCTCGAAAAGTGATCAAAGGCAAATGGTTGATCTTGATAAAAGGGAAATAACCGAAAAACAGCCCTCCCCCGATACCGAAAACCATGGCTTCAGACATCGAATATCCATAATGGCTTATGAGATTGGCGGTGACCCCACTTTCACAATGAGCAGACTGGCGGTGGGTAAATGCAATAGTCACAGATCTTCTTCCTTGCTGGTGCTCGCAAGCGGTAATTCCACCCGCGCTGGAACCTTATCGAGGTGTTCAACCGGGATCTGAAACACCGCAGCGTAACGCGCGCGTAACTCGGGCTTCAGAGCTGCGTATCCCTTGGGCTTCAGGTGACGCTTTACTCGCCAGCGCGTCAGCCCGACATAGCTCGCCAACAACCCAACATCCATCTGGTTGCATTCCATATGATAAAGTAGAGGGCTGGCTGCGGCGTTATTGATCTGCTCGAGTGCGTGTTTAATCTGCGCGCCCACAACTTCCCATGCCTGCATATTTACTAGATTTACCGACTCCCAACCAGCACTGGGCACCAGCACGTAGGTGCCGTTTTCGTCAACGGCGTAGGCAATCTCATGACATTGCTCAAGAATGGCTGCATCTTGCGGCACTTCTTCAAGGCGCATCGCTTCTCCCTCCAATTTTCAATCTTATATACCCTGCAACCGGACCCTACACCCAGATGCCTCCAGATATATTATTCCCCCTGGCACCGCGAAGATGCTGCAAGGGATATGACGCTATACTCCCCGCCTACACTGAAATCAACACAGGTCAAATGTTTCACTGCGGTAGCGGTATTAATCATACGCCAGGGTGTGTCCCCCTCCAGCGCAGAAGTGGCCTGTGGATACACATATCCGCGCTCTAGGGACAGAGCCGCAACGGCGACATCAAACCCTGTCGCCACCGGAGATGCTCCATACAGCGGGGTGTAACATGCCACCTGCGCAGTTGCAGGCAGGTGTGAACGGTACATGGCTCCAGTGGGGGGATAGCCCTCACCCCCGAGCACCAGTACCGCACTATCTGGTTCCGGCCAGTCGGCACGTACGTTACCTGTCTGCATGTATTCCAGAAATGCATAGCTGCGAGCGGAACCATTGGCGGGCTGGAGCACAAAAAATGCCGCTCCCTCCCCCGGCACAGCGGTGTTGCTGGTAGTAGCAAAAGGTTGCATCCTGGTGGAGGCATTGGTGCCAAGAAAACGCTCCCAGCAGTAACCCAGCACGCTGGAATATTCATCCACTATCCCCAGCAACACGGCGTCCACGCGATTTTCCTCCAGCCATTGCTGCGCCTGCAACAATCCAGCGGCGAAAGAGTGATCAAACTGACTCAAGGTAAGCCCCGGCCCGCTGATGCCCAGCTGCATGGAGATATGCGCCGCCGCCGCATTGTGAACTGAATTGGAAAACGCAGTGGGAGACGCGAAAGGATCCCCGTCATCAATAACTGAATCGAGAAATTTGAACGTGGTGTTTAGTGCACCAAAACCGGAACACAACACCACCCCCAGGCGGCTCCTGTCGAGCGTAACCTGCTGGCGCGCTTGCACATCTTCCAGCGCCTGAAATGCTCCAAGCAGCGCCATACGGGAGAAATGATCGATGCGACGCAACACCCGCTTGTTGAGATAGTGCTCCAAGGAGGAAGTGTCCGCCCGATACACGGGAAGCGCGCCCGTGAAAGTAGCGCTACGCGCTGTGCCCAAGCTCGCCTGCACAGGCTCCGCTTCCACAGCACTCGGCTCCACTTGGCCCCGCTCCAGCGCGGCCTGCAGCTGACTGACACCACAGCCAAAACCACCCACCAGCCCGAGTCCATCTATCTGTAGCGCGCTCATACCGTCTCCTCCAGCCCGAGTACCACGGCTGCGTTGTTGCCCCCAAACGCGAGGGATTCAGACAGTGCTGCACTTCCCCACACCGAGGTTACGGTGGTTACCGGTTCGAACCCGAGTTCCGGATCAATTGCGCTAAAACCGGCATTCGCCGGAATTCGTCCCTGTTCCAGAGCCTGCAACGTAAAAGCGGCCTCAATAGCTCCAGCAGCACCAAGGGTATGTCCGGTGTAGCACTTGGTTGAGGCGAACGGAACCTGAGGAAACAGCGCCCCCAATGCCTGCGCCTCAACCCTGTCATTATCCGGAGTACCGGTGCCATGGGCGTTAATAAATGCCAGCTCCTGCGGCGCGACTCCCGCTTCGGCTACTGCGCAATTCAGCGCCGCGTGCAAACCTCGCCCCTGCGGATGCGGGGCGGTCAGGTGGTGTGCATCCATGGCGTTGCCGTATCCCAGTACATAGCCGCGAGCCCGCTGGCCACGCTGTTTTAGACGCGCAGCACTTTCCAGCACCAACAATCCCGCACCTTCACCCAAATTAAGCCCCCGGCGCGACACGTCGAAGGGTCGACACGCCTTAGTGTCGGTAATCATCAGGGAAGCAAAACCATTATAAGTGGTACGACACAACTCATCCGCACCGCCAGCCAACACCACATCACACACTCCGGAGCGAATCCACTGCGCCCCCACACCGATGGCATCGGTACCGGATGAGCAGGCGTTGACCACCACCTGACATGGGCCGTCAAGTTCATAGTGGCGTGCCAGCGCGGCGGCGGGGTTGCTCCGCAAGTAACGCTCGATGGGTGACATATCCGGAGCCTTGCCGTTGCGAAAATCGCGGTAAAACTCTTCGTTGTTCATAGCGCTGCCGACGGTGGTGCCAATACACACCCCAACCTTCAAACCACGCAGCTGCTCGCGCCCAAGGTGCGCATTAGCCAGCGCTTCCATAGCCGCGCTCAGCGCCAAACGCGTGGTGCGGAGTAATT
>Ga0265295_1002048_pt1 | contig 33370 bp, 33 predicted proteins | sample Munlansysbiofilm_FD_192503 | JGI IMG/M metagenome (GOLD analysis project Ga0265295, IMG submission 192503) | Leachate microbial communities from a municipal landfill in Southern Ontario, Canada - Methane capture system biofilm | ecosystem: Engineered > Solid waste > Landfill > Unclassified ... | reverse complement strand
GCAGGCGCAGGCGACGGTTGCCGCGCCGGTGCTCACGAGCGTGAGCGACGTGAAGCCGGTGCCCGAGGTGTTCTCGACCTCGACGGCGTTCACCGTGTACGCGCAGCCCGCTGGGGCAGTACCGAATAAGGTGACAATCGCCGTGTACGACCTCACGGGTCGGAACGTGGCCACGCTTACGGGCACGAACACCACGACGGTCAGCTGGAACGGCGGAACCCTCCGCAACGGGGCCTACATCTACGTGTGGACCGTTGAGGGCGGGAACCCTGTCCAGACCTGGACCGACAAGGGGTTCGTCTACATCAAGCGGTAACGAAGGGCAGCGGGGTCGGGGGCGTCTGACCCCCGACCCCCCGCCTTGGGATACCAAGGGGGTAGGAGACGACGATGAAAAGGCTAGCAGTAGCAGTGCTGCTCGTGGGCGTGCTGGGCATGATCGGCTTCGGGTATGAAGGTTCGATTGTGTTCCAGGGCGGTCACGGGGCGAAAGCGCTTGGAATGGGCGGCGCGTTCTGCGCCTTGGCGAACGACGGGACGGCGGCGCTGTGGAATCCGGCCGGGTTGGCCCTGATGGGGCCGAACATGTGGCTGGGCGGCGCCACGTCGCAGCTGTTCGGGATGGTGGGGCTCCAGTACATCGCCGGCGGGTACAAGTTCGGCGATTACGCGGTGGGCCTCGCGTGGGGCAATGCCACGGCCGGGACCCAGTACGGGGCGAACCTGTACCTGGGCACGGTCGGGATGAAGATCGGCGACTTCGGGACGTTGGGAGCTAACCTGAAGTACTACTCGGAGACGATCGCCGGAACCGCGGCGAGCGGGTTCGGGTTCGATATCGGGTTCCTGATGCCCCTGACGCCGGAGATCGCAATCGGGATCGTCGCCAAGGACATCGGGACGACGATCGCGGACCAAACCGTAACCTCTGAGTACGGGGCCGGGATGGGCCTGAAGCTCCTGGACGGGGCGCTCGTCATCGCCGCGGATGTGTCGCTCGATGGGGCGTTCAACCCGTTGAACCTGGGAGCGGGAATTGAGTTCGTGCTGATCGAGAACTTGGCCGTACGGGCGGGGATCACGGTTCCGGAGTTCGCGTTCTCCGACACCTACTTCAGCATAGGGGCGGGGTTTGCGATCGCCGGGCTGACGATCGACGCGGCGTACGTGCTCAAGGATAACCCGGGCGAGACGCTGGTGCTGTCGGCGACGTTCAGCTTTGACGAGCTGTTCGCGGAACCGACGACGCCGGAGCCTGGGCCGACCCAGTAGTCACCGATAGAACCGCCAACCGCACGGGGGGCCGGGGCAACCCGGCCCCTCTTGCCGTTGTAGCGGCGGGGTTCATCCCCGCCGGCCTTGGTTTCGTAGCGTCGGGCTTTATGCCCGACGGCCGTTTGTAGCGTCGGGGCTTGTCCCCGCCGGCCGTTGGTTTCGTAGAACCCCCGAAAAGCCGTCGCAGACAAGCTGCGACGCTACGGAACCCTCCCCCTCACCTCGCCTTGCCGTTGTAGCGTCGGGGTTCATCCCCGACGGCCGTTGGTTTCGTAGCGTCGGGCTTTATGCCCGACGGCCGTTTCCGGTCGGGGTTTATCCCCGCCGGCCGTTTATGGGAACCCGAAAGGCCGTCGGACACAAGGTCCGACGCTACGGCAACCTACGACCGTCGCAGACAAGCTGCGAGCTACTACGAACCCCTACGGGTACAATCCCTGGCGGAGGGACCATGGGGCACCCCAAGACCTTCCGCCGCCGGCGTTCCCTGCGTTTGGAGGGGTTCGATTACCGATACCCCGGCCCCTACCACGTGGTGCTTGGTACGTTCCAGCGGCAACCTCTCCTCGCCACGGCTCCCCTCATCGAGGCCCTCGTTGGTGAATTGGCCGCGGTAGCGACCGCCATGGGCGCAACGGTGTACGCGTATTGCTTCATGCCCGATCACGCCCATCTGCTCGTTGCCCTCCCAGGCGGAGTGTACCTGTCGCAGTTCGTGCAGGAGTTTAAGGGCCGCTCGACCCGGGTCTTCTGGCACCACGGGGGGACGGGCCGGCTCTGGCAGCGGGGGTTCTACGACCACATCCTGCGCGCGGAGGAGGACGTGCACGCAATGGCGCGGTACATCATGGCGAACCCGGTGCGGCGGGGGCTGGTGCAGGATTTCCGCGAGTATGTGGGCTCGGGTTCGTTGGTGTTCCGGCGGGACGATCTGTCGTAGCCTTGCCTTCGTAGCGTCGGGGCTTGTCCCCGACGGTTGTTTCCGGTCGGGGTTTATCCCCGACGGCGGTTTATGGGAACCCGAAAGGCCGTCGCACACAAGGTCCGACGCTACGGAAACCTACGGCCGTCGCAGACAAGCTGCGACGCTACGGAACCCTCCCCCTCACCTCGCCTTGCCGTTGTAGCGGCGGGGTTCATCCCCGCCGGCCTTTGGTTTCGTAGCGGCGGGGCTTGTCCCCGACGGTTGTTTCCGGTCGGGGTTCATCCCCGCCGGCGGTTTATGGGAACCCGAACGGCCGTCGCACACAAGGTCCGACGCTACGGAAACCTACGACCGTCGCAGACAAGCTGCGACGCTACGGAACCCTCCCCCTCACCTCGCCTTGCCGTTGTAGCGGCGGGGTTCATCCCCGCCGGCCTTTGGTTTCGTAGCGGCGGGGCTTGTCCCCGCCGGCCTTGTCGTTTGCCGTCTACGAAAACCCCGAAAGGCCGTCGGACACAAGGTCCGACGCTACGGAACCCCCGAAAAGCCGTCGCAGGCAAGCTTGCGACGCTACGGCGCTGGGTGGGCGGCCTCGGTGGCGAGCTCGTGCGCCCACTGGAGCGGACCGGGAAGGGCGGTCCGGTCGGTGAGAGCCTGGACGAGCTGAATGGCGCCATCGAGATCGGCGCGGTGGCCGGGGGATACGAATAGGGTCCGGTTCCGATCGGTGCGCATCGCGGCCCCCACGGTCTCTTCGTCCAGGACGACGGGCCGCCACTCGCCGATCGCCATCCCTTCAGTGTTGGCGTGGCCGCAGAGGTGCCCCTTGGCCACCCCGACCGTCGGCCGGTCGAGGAGGACCCCGAGGTGGGTCGCCACGCCGGCGCGGCGCGGGTGGAGGATCCCGTTCCCGTCCACGAGGAGGACGTCCGCCTCCCATCCCGCCTCGTCGGCGGCCGCGACGGCGGCGAGGTAGGCGGGGAGCTCGCGGTAGGAGAGGTAGGTCGGGATGTACGGGAACAGGGCCGGAGCACGGACGGTGAGGTGCTCGATTAGCTCACCATCAGCGCTCGCGAGGACGAACGCGGCGACGGCCTCGCCATCGCGGTAGGCGATGTCGAGCGCTCCCAGGGTGCGCACCTCCGGGAGCGGGGCCACCACGACCTGGGAGGCGATCCGCGCCTGCTCCTCCTGGAGCCGGGCGAGCGGCCGGTCGGTCGGGAAGTCCCACACGAAGTACCGGGCGAGGGGATCCACCCGCGATCCGACCACGCGGACCCCTTCCCGAGCGAGTTTCGCCGCCGCCTCGTCCTGGGTCCCCCCCCACGCCCGGCCGACCGCCCCCGAGGCGTGGACCACGCGGTGCACGGGCAGGTCCTCCGCCTCGGAGGAGGCGAGCCACTGCGCGATGAACGGGGCCGCCCCCGGATCGCCGAGGGCCTCGGCGAGGGCGCGGTAGGTGGTGACCCGGCCGGGCGGGATGGAGAGGAGGAGCGCGCGGAGGGTGCGCGGGAGGTCGGGGACCTCGATCTCACTTCCCACAGCACCCGCCCCGGATCACCCGGATCGAGCCCGGATAGGGATCCGAGGTGTCCCCTTCGTTATCCTTGACGACGAGGGTCACGATGTATTCGCCTTCCGCCCCGTAGATGTGGTGGGTGGTGGGGAGGCTCGTCGAGGTCCACGACCCGTCGCCGAAGTCCCACAGGTACTCGGCGATCGTGCCGTCGGGGTCGTGGGATGCGCCCGCGTCGAACAGGGCCATCTCGTTCACCTTGAGGTCGGTGGCGGGGGAGAAGGTGAACTTGGCCACCGGCTTCTTCGAGTGGACGATGATCGTGACCTCGGCCTGTGCGGTGTCGCCGTTCTGGGCGGTGACGGTGAGGAACGCGGTGTACGTCCCGCGGTCGGTGTAGGTGTGGGAGACTGTGAGGCCAGAGCCGGTGGTGCCGTCCCCGAACGACCACAGGTACTCGACGATGCCGCCGCTCGAGCGGCTGGCGTCGAACGTGACGGTGAACGGATACGCCCCCTGGGCGGGGTTGGGGATGGTGGAGATCACGGCCCGCAGCCCCGTGACGGGGGCGAAGCAGCCGCTGAGGGCGAGGGAGCCCGCGATTGTGAACGCAACGAGGAAATATCTTCTCATGAAAACCTCCGGATGGGAAGCTTACCCGCGTTCCTTGCCCCCGCAATCGCAGCGCACCGCTTGCCCCCTCACCTCGCCTCTCTCCCCACAGGGGGGAGAGGGAAAGACAAGGGAGAGACCCCCTCACCCTGCCCTCTCCCCCGGTGGGGGAGAGGGAAAGAAGGTGCCCCCCTCACCTTGCCTCGCCCCCCTCACCTCTAACTCCTCTCCCCCCATCGGGGGGAGAGGAATACAAGGTGAGGGGGGTGAGGGATCAAGGGTGAACGGGGGCCGGCCGACGTTGATCCTCAAGGTTTCGCACCGGCGGTAGGAGGAACCCGACCGCCCCCAGCGTGAGCATGGCTACCCCGCCGATGATGTACCAGAACTGGATCCCCAGGAGATCAGCCACCGGCCCGGCCACCGCCAACCCGAGCGGCATCATCCCCGCGGAGAGGCTCCCGAGGAGGGAGAACACCCGGCCCTGCATCCCCGGTTCCACCACCGTCTGCCCGAGGGCCTGCAAGGGCCCGTTGGTGATCGGGCTCATGAACCCCGTGAGGAACAACGCCCCCAGGGCGAGGTAGAGGCCAGTCGGCGGCACGAAGCCCATCGCCAGGACGCCGATCCCCATCCCCACGATCCCGAAGAGGGTGGTGAAGATGCGCCGGCGGAATCCCCCCCAAACGCTTAACGTCAGCCCGCCGAGGATCATCCCGATCCCAAAGGCGGACTCCAGCCAGCCCAGTTCCAGAGCCCCCTTCCCGAAGTGGTTCACCACGAGCAAGGGGAGAAGGGAGAAGGCGGGGTTGACGAGGAAGTTGATGAGGGCCGCGCCAAGGAGCACGATGAGGAGCCCCTTCCATCCCCAAACGTAGCGGAACCCCTCCCGCAGCTCGGCAAGGTAGGGTCGCCGCTCCCCCGCCTCCGGCCGGACGGGCTGGGGGATGGGGATGAAGAGGAGCGGGACGACGGCGAGGGCAGCAGTGAGGACATCAAGCCCCATGATCCCGTGCATGGGGAGGTACGAGACGAGGATCGCCCCAACGGGCGGGGCGATGATGTTCATCGCCCCGTGCATGGTCTGGTTCAGGCCAGCTACCCGCGATAGCTGCCGCTCGGGGACCATGAGCGAGGTGGAGGCGGTCATCGCCGGCCAGTGGAATGCCCCGCCCAGACCGCGGAGCACCTTGACGAGGAAGATGTGCCACACCTGGATCCGCCCGGCGAAGAAGAGGATCCCGAGCCCGGCCGAGGCGAGGGCGATCACGCCATCGGCCACGACCATCACCCAGCGGCGGCTCCACCGGTCGATGAACGCCCCGGCGAATGGGCCCAGGATCACCTGGGGAAGGACCGCGACGAGGGTGGCGGTGGCGAGCACCGTCGCCGAGCCGGTTTTCTGGGTGAGCCACCACACGAGGGCGAACTGGGCGACCGAGCTCCCGAACAGGGAGAACTGCTGCCCAGTCCAAATCGTGAAGAACCGCGCCTTCCACTGCTCCACGTGCCTCCTCCTCGTTTCCGCCCTTCACCCTGACGGGTTCCGATGGTCGTTCCGTAGCGTCGCAGCTCGTCTGCAACGGCCGTAGGTTTTCGTAGTAGTAGCGTCGGACCTTGTGTCCGACGGCCTTCCGGGTTCCCGTAAACGGCCTGCGGGGATCAACCCCGACCATAAACGGCCGTCGGGGACAAGCCCCGACGCTACAAAGGCCAACGGCCGGCGGGGATCGGGTCCACCTACGTCGGGAACAACCGCTCCCGGAGGAGCTTCGGCGGCAGCGACCCGCAGGAGAGGATCGCGTCGTGCATCTCCCGCAGCGGGACCCCCGGGTTCCGCCGCTTGTACTCCTCGATCACGCTCAGGATCTCGAGCTTCCCGATGAGGTAGCTCAGGGGCTGGGTCGGCGCCGAGGTGTAACGGTAAACCTCGGCCTGGGCGTTTGCCCTCTCCAACCCCACCTCGTCTACGAGGAACTGGATCGCCTCCTCGACCGTCATCTTCCCGGTGTGGAGCGACACGTCGAGGATGATCCGCGCCGCTCGCCACAGCTGGTCCTTCAGGCGCGCTAGTTTCTGCACGGGCTCGCGGATGTACCCGAGTTCCTCCATGAGCTCCTCACAGTAGAACGCCCACCCCTCCACGAACAGGGAGGAGAGGACGCTCCCCAGCTTACGGGGGAGGGTCTTCGTGTACCGGTTGGCGTACACGAGCTGGAGGTGATGGCCCGGGTAGGCCTCGTGGAGGCACGTCACCGGGATCTTGGCGTAGTTGTGCCCCTGTAGCTTCTCCTCCTGGGCCTGCCGCGGCATCCACCGGTCCACAGGCGTGACGAGGAAGATCCCTTCCTGCTTCTGCTCGAGGGGCCCGGGCATCATGTACGCCGCGTAGGGGATGACGGGCCGCATCGAGGGCGGGGTCGCCTGGACCGTGAGGCTCTCCCCCGGGGGGATGGTGGCAATGCCCTTCTCCTGAACGAACCGCCGCACCCGCTCCACTTCCTTGCGGTACACGGACAGGAGCTCGCCCCGCTTAGGGTGGTTCTTCTTCGCCTCGTCGAGGATCTCGCGGGCGGTCTTCCCCGGGGCGACCTTCGCCGCGACGGTCTCCATGAGGGCCTTGGTGTCCTGGAAGATCTTCCAGCCTCGCGCGAGGAGCTCGTCGGCCGTGTAGTCGAGGAAATGGTCCTCGCGGAGGATCTCCTCGAAGAGCTCCTTCCCCGCCGCGAACTCGCCCTCCGCCCGGGGGAGGATCTCCCGCTCCAGGAACGCGACGTAGTCCCGAACGGCAGCGGAAGCGGCCCGGCTGGCGCGGAATGCGCGGGGCAAGAGGCGCGGGGTGCGGAGGCTCAGAAGAGGGATGACAGTCCGGAACAGGACCAGGCTTCGCTTCCCCCCCTCGATCGCGACCTCGGCCCACACCTTGGGGACCCGTTCTGGGACGAGGTTCTCCTTCCCCTGGCTGAGGACGCGGGGGACCTCCGCGAGGCGCCCGACGACGCTCTTCATCCGCACGCGGAGTGGGGCGAAGTTCCGCATGAGGAGGAGGAACACGCCCCCCAGGGCCTCGTCGAGGTACATCCCCGGGCTCCGTTCGTGGTCGCGCGTCTTCTCGAACCCGCGCTGGAACGACTTCGCGAGCTGGCGGATGAGGGTGAAGTCGATTTGGGCATCGCGGGACCACGACGTGGGGTCAAGCGCCTCGAGCTCGGCGAGGGCGTCGCGGAGCATCTTCTCCTGGCGGGCCCGGGCGGCCGGGCTGTGGTCCCCCAACCGGTGGTCGTAGCGGTGGTCGCCGAACTGGGTCGCGGCGACCGGGATCTCCTCGAGCATCCGGCTGAAGAACCGGTCTACAGCAGCGTAGAACTCAGCTTCGCTTACGGTGGGCATGTTCTCCTCCTTGGCCTTCCCCCTCGGGTGCGAAGGCAGGGCAAGGATACCCGTTGGGGTCCGGCGGTGCCCCTCACACGCGCGCGCGGCGCGGACGGGCGATGCGGTACAGGAGCCACGCCCCGACGGCGATCGCGGCCACAAGGAGGAGCGGGACGACGACCAACCCCACCAGGAGGAGGACGAGGATCCCAAACAGCGGGAGGAGGAGGGCGCCCACGAGCGCCCCGCCCGCCGCAAGCGCGGCTCCGGCGAGCCCCGTCACGAACCGGATCAGCCGGCCAAAGAACCCGAACACGGTTCCCAGGATCATCGCTTGATCTTCTCCCGCACCTCGGCCTCGGGGTGGACCTCGAGCGATTCCGTGTACTCCACCCGGCCGATGCGACAGCCAGGGCCGATGTGTACGATCTTCCCGCGCACGACGTCGGCGGTGGTCGCTTCGAGGTGGATGTGGTCACCCTCGATCTCGCCAACGGTGAGGGTGCCGATCCCGACCCCAAACCGCAGCCCACGGCTCAGGCTGATCCCGAAGTTGAACCCGGAGCTCGCGCGGATGTCGATGTTCTCCCCGCCGATCTCGCGGGCGCGGCTGTCCCCGACGAGCTTCACCTCGACCCGGTCCGCGGAGAGGAGCCCCCCGATCTCGAACCGTCCCGACGAGGTGAACCCGTCGGTCTCGAGGTCACAGGCGACGTTGAGCACGCCGCTCACCCGAACGTAGTGGCTGCGGAGGCTGCCCCCGATCCGCTGGGCGCCCGAGGAGCGAAGCTCCTTCACCACGGCATCGCCTTCGATGCCGCAGCTCCCCGAGGTGACAAGGATGTCGGCCTCCACCCGGCTCGTGAACTTCCCGGATCCGGAGACGGTGATCTCCTTCGCCTTCACCGTTCCCTGAAACCGCGCCGACCCGGAGACGCGGATCTCCTGCGCGATGACGTCTCCCTCCACCCGCCCCGAGCCGGAGATCCGGACCTGGGTGTACTCGCCGCCAGAGACCCGCCCTGATCCCGAGATGGAAACGCTCTGGCTCTCCATCTACGCCACCTCCCTCAGTGCCAGCTTCACCTGCTCCGTGATCTGCTCCAGGTCCACCCGGTGCTTGATCCGCGACTCGCGGTCGAGCTTGAGGGGCTCGTGCCCGAGCACCCCCAGCGTCAGCCGCACCGAGATCCCCTCCTGGTCGAGGGCCTTCTCGGCGAGGAGGGCCGTCATCCCGGTGGAACTGCGGACAGCCGCCTCCTCGGCGCGCACGAGGTCCACGAGGAGCTTCGCCTCCGTCGGGCGGGTCCCGGACCGCATCGCCTGCGCCCCGCACGCCAGGGCCACCAGCTCGCCGAACGTGTACCCGCGCTCCTTCCACAGGAGCTTGCGGCCCTCGGCCCCGATCGGGGCCAGCGCCGCCGGGTTATCGTGCTGAACGCACTCCGGGGATGCCTCGGGGGCGAGGATCTGTACCAGCTCATCGAGCGACTGCTCCTCTTTGAGGGAGCGGATCTGCTCGATGCGGGTCAGGATCTTGTCCCGGGGGAAGAACGTCTCCTGGCCCGTGACCGTCGCCTTGCGGATGAACCATGCCTCGGGGATGAGGCCCTTCCTCTTCCACCGGTAGAGCTGGCCGTACGAGATCCCGGTCTGTTCCAGGACGTCCTTTTTCGCGATCAGATCCTCGTCCATCCCCACCCCCTACTGAGGCCAGTGTAACAAAACACTGTTACAAGTCAAGGCTCCTGGGCGACCACGGTTACACCGCGGGCGAGGAGCGGGGGGAGGTGGAGCCCGCCGAACACCCACTCCGCATCGCCCCCGATCGCGACCACGCCATCCTTGAGGATATCGTAGGCGTTGCCGGCGATCATGGTGTTCTTCACCCGCCCCACGACCTTCCCTCCCTTCACGGCGAACCCGATCCCCACGTTGTTCGAGAACGCACCGGATTGGATGTTCCCCTGCCCCAGGCCGAGCACCCCGGCCACGATGAGGCCGTCCTTCATCTCACGGATGAGGTCGTCCAGGGTCCCCGCCCCGGGGGCGAGGACGAGGTGGCGGGAGGCCGGACCCGGGGGGACACGGAACCCCCCCCCGCCGAGGGGCCCGCCCTTGATCCCGTTCCCAGTGGGCTCCGCCTTGGCCAGCGCCGCGGCCCGGAGGTCGTAGTAGAAGCCGCGGACCACGCCGCGGTCGATGAGGGGGAGCTTCCCCGTGGGCACCCCCTCGTCGTCGAACGATCGCGAGCGAGGGCCGAACGGAATCACCCCGTCGTCGGTCAGGGAAAGGCGCGGATCGAACGCGGTCTCCCCGAGGCGGCCCTTCAAGGGGGAGGTCCCGAGGAACACGGACAGCCCGGAGAACCCGACCATGAGGGGCAGGAGGAGGACGGGGAGCCCGCTCGGGAGGAACAGGACCGGGGGCTTCCCCGTGGGTGGGGCGGCGATCTCCCGCCCCCACCGCAGTTCGCGGAGGAGGTTTTCGAGGAGGGCCTCGCGGTCGAGGTCGGACGCCCGTCGCACGGACCGCGACGCGTACACGCTCCAGATGTCCCCCTGACGGATGAGCTCAGCCTCGACGGCCATCGACAGGTAGGACCTCTTCTCGCTCCGCTCGCCGCCGGTCGAGGTGCGCACCGCGACCTCGTGCGTCCCCCGCCCGAGCGAGGCGTTGATGATGAGCTCGGGGAACTCGTCGCGGATCCGCCGCACGGCGTCCTCGCCCCACGTGATGAGGTCCTCCACCCCGATCCCCGCTACCTCCCGGTCGAGGACGGGGACCGCCGCCTGCGGTCCGTCCTTCCCCGCGAACCGGAACGGGGCCGGGTCGCCGTGGGAGGCAGCGAGGAGGGCGGACGTGAGGAGGGCTTCGTCGCTCCCCCCGGCCGTGGACGCGAACCCCAGCCTCCCCCCCGCGATCACCCGCAGCGCGCGCCCGCGCACCGCCTCCGACCCGGCGGTCTCGATCTCCCCGCCGTTGAAGGCGACGGCCACGCCCTCGCGCAGTTCCGCGTAGAGCTCCGCTGCTTCGGCCTTGTGCGCTGCCTGGTTGAGGATGTCCATCACCGACCTCCCACCGTCACGTTCCGCACACGCACGTGGGGCGCCCCGGTCGTGGTGGGGAGCGGCGACTGCCCGCCCTTCCCGCACCCCCCCGCGCTCCCCTCGAGCTTGAAGTCCCGCCCGATCAGTTCGATGTTCTCGAGGGTGTGGAACACGTTCCCGGTGAGGACGACATCCCGCACCATCGGCCCGATCACCCCGTTTGTGATCTCGTGGCCCCACGCTGCGGAGAACGTGAACTGCTCGAACATCGTCTCCCCGCCGAACGCTGAGCACGCGTAGATGCCGTGTTCGATCCCGTCGAGCATCTCCTCCAAGGTCGCCTCCCCCGGTTCGATGTACGTGTTGCGCATCCGCACGATCGGCTCGTGCTCCCACGATACGGCGCGCGCGTTCCCCGTCGGGGTGGCCTTCATCTTGTGCGCCGTGGCCCGGGAGTGCATGAGGCCGGTGAGGATCCCGTTCTTGATGAGGTACGCCTTTCGCCACGGGACGCCCTCATCGTCGTAGGGGGCGTTCCCCCGTTCCCCGGGGCGGTACCCGTCGTCCACCACGTGGAGGGACTCGACCCCGAACCGCGTCCCCAGTTGCATCACCTTGCGCATCGGCTCGTTGCGGAGGAGGAAGTCGGCCTCGCAGATGTGGCCGAACGCCTCGTGGATGAACACCCCCGCGAGGTCCGGGTCGAGGATCACGGTGTACGTCCCCCCCTGGACCGGCTTCGCCGCGAGGAGGTCCACCGCCCGCTGCGCCGTCGTGCGGGCCATCTCCTCCTTCCCCAGGACGGCGTCGAACCCCGCTCCGTAGCCCAGGGACTCGAACGCCTGCTGGATGTCCCCGTTCTTCCGCGCCACAGCAGCGAGGGAGAGCGTAACGTCGGGGATGCCCTGCTCGACGTAGGTCCCCTCGGAGTTGGCGTAGGTCACCTTCCGCCAGGTGTCGGTGTAGCGGACGCTCGTGGACGCGATCGCGGGGGAGTGGGTGAGGAGGAGCCTGTTGTAGCCTTCAGCGAGCCGGCGCTTTTCGTCGAGGGGCACGCCGCGGAAGTCGCGCCTCATCTCCCCGTTATGGCGCGCCTCTGCCCTCTCCACGGGAGCGAGCCCCACCGGATCCGCGACATGGCGGGACGCGGTGCGGGCGAGGTGGGTGGCCTCCTCGATCTTGTGCGGGAGCTCGGCCGGGTCGGTGAACACGGCGATCCCCCACGCCCCCCGGACGAGGCAGCGCACGATCCCGCCCGCTTCCTCACCGGATTCGAGCGCCATCAGCTGGTCGCGTTGGAACGCGACCCGCGACCGCGCGACCTGTTCCCAGCGGGCCTCGGTGTAGTCGGCGTGGCTCCTCGCCACGGCCTCACGCAGCCTGTCTTCCATCGGACCCCCTTTACTGGGAAGATTGTACCGGCCCCTCCCAAGGTGATGGGGATCACGCCCCCCGGCGGATCCCCCCGTCTATAATGGGTCCGGCGCAGTGAAGGAGGCGCGGGATGAGATGGTTCTTGGTGCTGGCGTTGATTGCCCTCCCCGCTTGGGGAGCGGAGATCCAGTTCGACGTGGAGCCCCGTCTGGGGGGGACGTTCCGGGTGATCGTGACCGGGGTCCCGGAGGAAGGAGGGTCGGCAACGCTTCTCGTCCTGCGGACGGGCGCGGTGGTGTCGGTCGCTCTCGCCCGGGAGGGGGACGCGCTCCGGTCCGCGCCGATCCACGTCCGCCGACCGTGCGATCCCGAGGGGACCCCGTCTGTGTCCGTGCAGCTCGGGGATACGGTCGTTGCGGCGACGGAGCTCGGCGGGGGGCGTGCGGCCACGGCCCGGGTCGGCCCCCGTGGGCGGGATGAGCCCACGCTCGTGCTCGAGCGGTGGGACAACGTAGAGATGGAATGGGTCGCAGCGGAGGAGATGGGGCCGGCCCTGTTCCGGATCGTCCTCACGGATCCCTCCCGCGACACGACGTGCGAGCGGGAGGTCTTGTCCCTCGAGCTGGCCCTGGCGGGGAAGGAGTTCGCCCTCCCCGTGGAGGAGGATGGGCCCGTGACCGGGAGGTTTGTGGGCGAGTTCGTGGTCGCCCTCGAGCCGCGGGGCTGCGACCTAGGGATGCACGTGACGACGGTCGGGGGAGATCTCCTCACCGAAACGGCGGTTTCGGCGGGGGCATGCCTGACGTGCGTTTGGGAAGGGACATCGCTCCGGGCCCCCCTCCCCGTCCTCCCGGTTGCCCTCGCCCCGGAGGCCCTCGTCCTCCCGGTCGGCTGCGTGGGGGAGGTGCACCTGGCGCGGCCGGAGAGGCCGGACGAGGTGCGGTGGTGCGTGGACGGCGTTGAACGCGCCGGCGGGCTGAGCCTCACCTTGCTCGCGGACGCTCCTCGGGACGTGGCCGTGGTGGCCCTGGTGCGGAAGGGGCTCCTGTGGGAGCGCGCCCAGACGACGGTTGCGTTCGTCCCCCGGGTCAAGCTGGCGTGGGTGGACGCGACGACCGGGCTCCCCTCTGCCGAACCGTGGCCGTGTACGCAGCCGCTCCAGATCCGCGCTGACAACGTTACGGGCCCGGCCCCGGTGCTCCTCGTGGGCAAGCTCGGCCCGGATCCACGGGTCCAGGAGATCGCCCTCGCTGAAAGCGACGGAGGGGTGTTCGTGAGCAGCACCCTCCGCCCGGCGGACTTCGCGGCCTGCGCGGGCGATGTCCTGTGGGCCCAGTTCCGGGACCCACAGGGCTGCTACTCCGCCTACATCACCCTTTCCTTGCGATGAAGCGGCTGTCCCTCGTCCTCGGCGTGGTGCTCGCTGTGGGGTGGATCGGGCTGGGGTTGGATGTGGCCCACCCCGTGTTCTTCCTCTCCGAGCCTCTCATCCTGTGGACGGCGCCGGGGGAGGGGGACCCCACGGTGAGGTATGGGGCCGCTCCCGTCTCCATCGAAACATGGGATCGCGTTCCCGATGGGGAGCGGATCCGCTGGGAGGCCTCCCTTCCCAACGCCGACCCCGGGGTGTGGGTGGCGTGTACGGACCGCGCGTGTCACGCCTTCCTCCGGGTGCCGGACGAGGTGGGGGTGGTCGAGGTTCAGGCGAGCCCCGGGGCGCCCCTCACCTTTGCCGGGCAGGCCAAGGTCGCCAATGGGTCGGGGTGGGCATTCTTCGTCGTCGCGCCGGGGGAGCACGAGCTCGTGGTCGAGCTGGAGGGGGAGGCGAGCCGGCAGTCGGTAGAGGTCCGGCCCGGCGAGAGGATCGCGCGAACCCTCGTCCTCGCCTCGGCCGGCGTGTCGAGCCCTGTCGCCCTCCCCGGGCATACGGTGACCCTGTCCGTGCGCCTTATCTCCCCCCGCGACCATCCTGCCTTGACCGCGGACCTCGACCTGCCCGCAGGGTGGGAGGCGAGCCCGACGCCGGGGGTGTACGACCCCCTTCGCGCGGGCGAGCTCACCGTCCGCTCGTGGCGGGTCGCCATCCCCGCGGAGGCAGCTGCCGGCGCGTACGTGCTCGGGATGGCCTTCCCCGATCTGGGACTGGAGGCCCAGGCCACGCTGGCGGTGGCCCACCGCCTCCCCCCGCGGGAGGTGGTCGGCCACTGGGACATCGCGGCAGACTGGCTCGATCTCTCCCTCCCATTCGCGATCACCTACGAGCGCCTCCTGTGGGCGGCCACGTTCGTGGGGCGGGAGCTCCCGTTCACCGGCCGCACCCTGACCCAGGCGGATCTGGAAGCCATCGCGCGGGAGTGGAGCCCGTAGGGGCGCGGTATAATCCCATGACGCCGATGAACGAGGCCCTGAAGGCGATCCATGACCGGCGCTCCGTGCGCGCGTTCCGCTCCCAGCCAGTGGAGCCGGAGGCCCTGGCGGCGATCCTCGACGCCGGGCGGTGGGCCCCGTCGGGCAGGAACACCCAGCCGTGGCGGTTCGTGGTGGTGGAGTCGGAGGCCAAGCGTGCCGAGCTAGCGAAGCTCGTCCCGCAGCGGGACATGGTGCGCACGGCCCCCGTCACGATCGCGGTCCTCCTCGATCGGGCAGCGGGCTACGATGAGCTCAAGGACGCCCAGGCGATCGGGGCCTGTGCCCAGAACATCCTCCTCGCTGCCCATGCCCTCGGGTTGGGCGCGTGCTGGATCGGGCGGGCCCGCGATCGGGAGGTCGAGGCCCTCCTCGGGGCGAAGGAGAACGAGGAGTTGATGATGCTCATCCCGCTCGGCTACCCAGCGGAGACCCCGCCCGAGCGCGAGCGGCGCCCCCTGTCGGAACTGGTGCGGAGGATCTGATGCCCTACGCCCTCGTCGCCGCGCTCCTCCTGATCCCCGCGGTCGGGCTCGGTCTCGTCGCCCTGTCCCTGGCGATCGTGGCTACGGTCCTCGTCCTCGCCTGTGCCCTCGCCCTCGGCGCCACGGGGACGCTCCTCGACTGGGTCCTCGCCCTGACAGCGGCGGGGCTGGCGTGGCCTGCCGTTCAGGCCGGGCGGAGGTTCGTCCACCGGGTGCGGGGGGCGGTCGCTACCGCCGTCCCGGGCATTGGGCGGCTACGCGGGGGCTGATCGAAAGGCCCCCGAACGACTGCTCGAACTCCCGGGCGAAGTCGTGGGCGAGGAGGTCTGCCCGCCGACTGTACGCTCCCCGATCCTTCCACGTCGCCTCCGGGCGGAGGATCTCCTCCGGCACCCCGGGGCATGTCGTGGGAACCCAAAGATGGAACCGCTCATCGAGGGTGAACTTCGCCCGATCGAGCTCGCCGGACAACGCGGCCCGCACCATCGCCCGGGTGAGGCGGATGTCGATCCGCGACCCCTCTCCGTACGGACCGCCCGACCAGCCGGTGTTGACGAGCCACGTCCGGGTCTTGTACCGATCGAGGTACTCCCCGAGGAGGTCGGTGTAGGCATGGGGGAGCCGCGGCATGAACGGGGCCCCGAAGAAGCGGGAGAACGTGGACCCCGGCTCGGCGACCCCCGTCTCCGTCCCGGCGAGCTTGCTCGTGTAGCCCATGAGGAACCACAGCTTGGCCTGGTCAGGGTCGAGGCGAGCGATCGGGGGGAGGACGCCGTTGGCGTCCGCGGTGAGGAACACCATGACCGTCGGGTGGCCCGCCCGCCCGGTGGGATCGGAGTTGCGGATGAACGAGAGGGGGTAGCTGGCGCGGGAGTTCTCGGTGAGCCGCCGGTCGTAAAAGTCGAACCGGCCATCGGGGGTGATGAACGCGTTCTCCACGATCGCCCCGTGGTCCTCCGGCGGCGCGTCGTGCATCACTGCCCCGTAGATGTCCGGCTCCTTCGCCGGGTCGAGGCCGATCATCTTCGCGTAGCAGCCCCACTCGAAGTTGAAGATTCCCTCCTCGCTCCAGCCGTGCTCGTCGTCGCCGAGGAGGGCCCGCTCGGGATCGGAGGAGAGCGATGTCTTCCCCGTCCCGGAGAGACCGAGGAAGAGGGCGGAGCTGCCATCGGCGCCGACATTGGCCGCCCCGTGCAGAGGGAGGATCCCCAACGGGGGGAGGAGGAAGTTCATCACCGTAAACAGGAGCTTCTTCACCGACCCGAGGTACGCTGATCCGTACACGATCCCCACGCGGAGGGCGAAGTCCATGACCACCGCCAGGTCGGACGGGCGGCCCTTGTCGGGATCGTTCCGCAGTCGGCCCGCGTACTTCCGTGGATCAAGTTTGTCGTAGGGGAGAGCGAGGAGGGTGAACGGGCGGTCGGCGAACGGGGAGCGCTCGATGCCGGTCGGGAACGGGCGGAACATGTTGTCCGCGAACAGGGCGGTGAGGGCGCGGTCGGTGAGGAGCCGCACCGGGAGCGCGCACGCCGGATCGGCCCCCAGAGCTCGCTCCATCAGGAACAACCTGGGCTTGGCCGCGAGCGTCGCCACCGCGTCGGAGGCGAGGAGCTCGAACGTCGCGGGTGCCATGGGGATGCAGTACGGGGACGTCCAGTCCACCTCGTCGTGGATCTCCGGGCGGTCCACGATGTAGGTGTCCTTCGGCCTCCGCCCGGTGGATTCGGGGGATGTCCAGGTGGCGAGCGCCCCCGACACGCTCACGAGGGCCTCGCGGTGGGCGATCGCCTCCCGGACGAGGGTCGGTCGGGAGGGGTTCACGCTGGGCCGATTACCCAGAACTCGCTCCACTTCACGGTCAATGTTCATGGGGCGCCTCCTTCGACAGGCCTGGGCTCGGTTGGAGGTGGACGACCTGGGTGGGGTAGGCGAACTCGATCCCCATCTCCTTAAACCGCCGCTTGAGCCCGAGGTTGATCGCCTGCTGAATGTCCATGTACACGTTGTAGTTGGGGGAGAGGACGTAGTACACGACCTCGAACACCAGGGCGAAGTCTCCGTACTCCTTGAAGTGGGCGCGGTTAAACCGGGTGTTCGGGATCCCCGCGATGATCTCCTCTACCGTCTTCGGGATCTTCTCCAGGAGCTCGGGGGGGGTGTCGTACACGACCTTCAATGCGAAGGCGACCCGCCGCTCCTGCATCTGCCTGTAGTTCCGGATTCGGCTGCCGAGGAGGTCGGAGTTGGCCAGGACGACCTGTTCCCCGGTCAGGCTGCGGATGCGGGTCGTCTTGAGGCCGATCCGCTCCACCGTCCCGCTGATGTCCCCCACGACGATGTAGTCCCCCACGAGGAATGGCTTATCCACAACGATCGAGATGGAGGCGAACAGGTCCCCGAGCACGTTCTGAAGGGCAAGGGCGATCGCAACTCCGGCGATCCCGAGCCCGGCGATGAGGGCGGTGATGTTGATCCCCATGTTGGCCAGGGCGAGGAGGATGACGATGGTCCACAGGGCAATCTTGGCCATGTAGCCCACGGCGTTGAGGGTGGTGGCCGTGGCGGCATCCTTTTCTTGCTCCAGCTGGCGCCGGATCTCGCGGTTGATCCAGTAGGTGATGAGGCGATTCCCCCACGTTGCGAGCTGGATCAGCAAGGCGAGTATGGCCAGGATGCTTATGCCGCGGGACACGGTGGGGGGAAGGTTCAACGCGAGCGAGGCGGCGAACAGGGAGATTGCGCACAAGAACAGGACTTGGGTCCTCCGCGCGAGGTCGGCCATCAGGTGGGTGAACTCGCTGGGGGCTCGCTGCTCACGGGCGAGCAAGCGGCGATGGATCGCCCACTTCGCGAGCCGGAGGAAGGCGAAGCAGGCGACGCAGATCCCCACGGCAACGAACCAGGCCCAAACCTCATTACCGGCGACCACGCGGTGGAGGAAGGCCATGGCCTACTGCGTCTTGGTCTTTCGCCCCGAGCCGAGGAACGGGAGGATGACGAGCACGATCCCCCCGGCGAAGAGGATCACCGTGACCGTGGTGGAGATCTGTGGGAGAAGGTTCCCGATCACGACCCCGAGGAGGGCGGTCCCGATGGCGAGGAGGAACCAGCGCATCCGAAGCCACGTTGTGCGCATCGCAGTCGAGGATACCCAGGGGGGGGCGGGGTGTCAAACCAGGTAGCGCCCGCCAACCTCCCGAGCGTGGGAGGGGACGGGAATCTCTTCCCAGGTGGGCTACCGACAGGGGCCCTCGCACCGACGGGGGGATACACTTGGGCGGCGCCGGGGAACGACCTCCTCTGGCGGGAAGGAGGTGGTGGGGAGAGGAAGAGCGTGGTAGCGGATCGTCACGAGGAGAGATGCTTCCGAGGAGGGATGCCGGATGAAAGCGTGCAAGGCTGTGGTCATAGGGTTGGCCATCCTGGCTCTCGGGCCGATGGCTGTGGCCGAGAAGGTGTCGATCGAGTTCTGGCACGCCGCCACTGGGGCGCTGGCGGCGGCCCTAACCGAGGTGGTGAACGGGTTCAACGCGTCTCAGGACCAGTACGTTGTCAACGCTGTCTACAAGGGCTCCTACACGGAGACGATGTCCGCAGCGATCGCTGCGTTCCGGGCGGGCCAAGCGCCGCACATCGTGCAGATCTTCGAGGTGGGGACAGCAACGATGATGGCGGCCGAGGAAGCGATCTACCCCGTCCATCAGCTCATGGCCGATACGGGAACGCCGTTTGACCCTGACCAATACATCGCCCCGGTGAAGGGGTACTACAGCTCAGCCGATGGGAAGATGGTCTCGATGCCGTTCAATAGCTCGACGGCCCTCCTGTGGTACAACAAGGATGCATTCCGCGCCGCCGGGCTCGATCCGGAGAACCCGCCCCGCACGTGGGCTGAGGTCCGCGCGGCGGCGAAGGCGATCGTTGCTGCCGGGGCCGCGAAGATGGGCCTCTCCACCTCGTGGTTGACCTGGATCCAGTACGAGCAGCTCGCGGCCCTCCACGATGTCCCGTTCGCTACGCGGGCCAACGGGTTCGAGGGGATGGACGCTGAGCTCAACCTCAACCATTCGCTGTTCGTGCACCATACGCAGACCCTGATCGATATGCAGGCGGAGGGGTCGTTCAGCTACGCGGGACGGGACTCGGCGCCCGACGCCCTGTTTGGGTCAGGAGAGGCCGCGATGCTCATGGCCTCGTCCGCCCTCCGGGCGCGCGTTGTGCGCGAGGCCCAGTTCGACTGGGGCGTGACGTACTTGCCCTACTACGATGAGTTCATCGCCGAGCCGAAGAACTCGATCATCGGGGGGGCATCCCTGTGGGTGATGCGCCGTCCGCGGGCCAGCGCCGCGGAGTACAAGGGCGTGGCCGCATTTTTCTCCTACCTCGGCCAAGCGGCCACCGATGCGAAGTGGCACATGATGACGGGCTATGTGCCGCTCACGTTCGCGGGGTACGAGGCGGCCAAGGCTCAAGGGTACTACGAGGCCAACCCCGGGGCCGACCTGGCGATCCTCCAGCTCGCTCGACCCAACCCGACGGAGAACACGCGCGGGCTCAGGCTGGGCAACCTCCCGGAGATCCGCGTTGTGGTGTACGAGGAGGTTGAGAAGGCGCTACAGGGGCAGCAGACTGCCGAGCAGGCCATGGCCAACGTCGTCCGGCGGGGGAACGCCATCCTCCGCGAGTTCGAGGCCATCTACAAGTAGGATCGAGGGGGCACGCCCGACATCGGGCGTGCCCCTTGCCCCCTCAGGAGGTGAGCGCCGTGAAGGGCGAGGCCACGTTCTCGAACAAGTTCCTCCCCTATATCCTCGTTGCCCCTCAGATCATCGTTACGGCCGTGTTCTTCGTTTGGCCAGCGGTCCAGGCGATCCAGCAGTCCGTCTTCCGCTCCGACCCGTTTGGGTTCCACACAACGTTCGTCGGCTTGGCGAACTTCAAGGCGCTGTTCGCTGACCCGTACTATCTGGGGGCGATCCGCCTCACGTTTGTGTTCTCCGCGGCGGTGGTGGTCGCCGCGCTCTCTGCGGGCCTCCTCCTCGCGGTGATGGCGAACAGGCCCCTTCGGGGGGCGAACGTGTACAAAACCCTCCTCATCTGGCCCTATGCCCTCGCCCCCGCGATCGCCGGGGTCCTGTGGCTGTTCCTCTTCCAGCCCTCGATTGGGATCCTGGCCCGGGCGTTGCAGAGCATAGGCGTCCATTGGAACTACACCCTGAACGGGGGGCAAGCGTTGCTGATCGTGGTCCTGGCCTCGGTCTGGAAACAAGTGAGCTACAACTTCATCTTTTTCCTCGCTGGGCTGCAGGCGATCCCGAAGTCCCTCATTGAGGCGGCCAAGGTGGATGGGGCCGGGTCCACGCGCGCCTTCTGGTCCATCGTGTTCCCCCTCCTCGCTCCGACGACGTTCTTCCTGGTGGTGATGAACACCGTATACGCGTTCTTCGACACGTTCGGGGCGATCGACGCCCTCACCAAGGGTGGCCCCGGGAAGGCTACGGAGACGATGGTGTACAAGCTGTACGTGGACGGGTTCAAGAATTTCAAGATCAACAGCTCGGCCGCTCAGTCCGTGGTCTTGATGGTGTTGGTGATCTTGCTCACGGCCTTCCAGTTCCGGTTCATCGAGCGCCGTGTCCACTACGTGTAAGGGGGGGCGATGAAGAGGAAGCGCGTTTCGCGGAACTGGTTCGCTCACCTCGTCCTCATTGTTGGGGTGGCGGTGCTCGTGTTTCCGGTGTACATGGCCTTCATCGGCTCGACCCACGATGCCGCGACCATCGGGCGGGGCCGCCTCCCCCTCACCCCGGGGACCCACATGGCGGAGAACTACGTCCAGGCTTGGGCCTACGGTACAGGGGAGAGGGTGTCGGGGACACCAGTGCGGATCATGATGACGAACTCCCTCCTCATGGCGGTGGTGATCGCCGTGGGGAAGATCACGGTGTCCATCCTCGCTGCGTATGCCGTGGTCTTCTTTCGGTTCCCGCTGCGGATGTTCTTCTTCTGGCTCATCTTCATCACCCTCATGCTGCCTCTCGAGGTCCGCATCATCCCGAGCTACAAGGTCGTTGCCGATCTGGGGCTCCTCAACTCGTTGGCAGGCCTGACCCTCCCCGTGATGGTGTCCGCCACGGGGACCCTCCTCTTCCGCCAGGTGTTCCTCACCATCCCCAAGGAACTCCTCGATGCGGCGAAGATCGACGGGGCCGGCCCGATGCGGTGCTTGTGGTCGATCATCCTCCCGCTGGGGCGACCGAGCATCGCTGCCCTGTTCGTGATCCTGTTCGTGTATGGGTGGAACCAGTACCTGTGGCCGCTCCTCATCACGACGGAGAAGAACATGGATACGATCGTGATCGGGATTGTGAAGATGCTCGGGACATCTGAATCCCTCATGGACTGGAACCTCGTCATGGCGACCACGGTGATGGCGATGGCGGTGCCGATCGTGGTGGTGATCCTGTTCCAGAAGTGGCTCGTGAAAGGACTTGTGGAGACCGAGAAGTGACGGGGAGGCGAGGATGATGCACGTGTGGACGTGGCTGGTGGTGGTCGGTCTCGCGTGCGCCTTCGCGTTGACCGCGCTCCCTGGCCGCGCCCCGATCGCGGAAGGAGGTCCCGTGGCTCGGGTGGTGGTGATCGCCCACCGGGGGGCGCGATCGGTGGCCCCGGAGAACACCCTCGCTGCGGCGAGGCGCGCGGCGGAGCTCGGGGCGGATGGGTGGGAACTCGATGCCCAGCTCACGAAGGATGGGGAACTCGTCGTCATGCACGACGACGTGCTGACCCGGACTACGAATGCCCGCGAGGCCTTCCCGGAGCGCGCCCCGTGGCGGGTGGCCGACTTCACCCTGGCGGAGATCCAGACGCTCGATGCGGGGGCGTGGTTTGGGCGTGAGGATCCGTTTGGCACGATTCGCTCCGGTGAGGTTCGGGCGGAGGAAGCGCAGGCGTTCGTGGGGGAGCGGGTGCCCACCATCCGCGATGCGCTCCTTATCAGTTCCGAGCTTGACCTGTTCGTGAACATTGAGCTCAAGGGGACGCCGTTTGCTCCCCTCTCCTCTTCCGGCCGGGAGATGGTGGAGAAGGTCGTCTCCCTTGTCCGCGAGCTGGGGATGGCCGAGCGGGTGATCGTCTCCTCGTTTGACCACGAGCGGATCCGCTACCTGGGGGAGATCGCCCCCGAGATCGCGGGCGCGCTCCTCGTCCTCTCCCTGCCCCCCGACCCGGTGGGGTACGTGCGCGGGTACGGGGCGGAGGCCATCAGCCCGCAGGCCAGTGCCTACGACCGGGAGAAGGCGCGCCTCCTCCACGAGGCGGGGTACGGGGTGTACCTGTGGACGGTGAACGACCCGCGCGACCTCGCCCGATTCGCTGCGGAGCCGTATGTCTCGGGGATCATCACCGACTGGCCCCAGCGCCTGCGGCCACTCGTCGCGGGGAGGTGGTGAGCTCCCTGTACTGCGCCTGGCGAGGCGCGTTTCCCCCTGGAGTTGCGGTGGTGGGGCGGGAGTTGGCGCGGGGTGGGAAGTGGGAGAGCGTGGGGACGGCGGGACCGGTCGCCCAGCCCCCTGCGCCTCGATCCCCGTAGCGCTGGACCCAGTTGTGGACAACGTTCCGCGAGGTGTGCCATCTCCGGGCGGCCTCTCCGATGTTCTCCGTCTCCAGGTACGTCTCAACCAGCCTCATCCGTACCTCCTCTCGGTTCATGACTTACGCTCCCTTCCTAGGCAGATCCATTGCCTCCTACTCCTCTTTTCCTTGTTGCCAGGCTCTCTGCGGAGGGGCGCTGCTTTCCCTCACCCACCTTCTCACCAACCGCTCTCCCTGGTAACGATCTCCTGGCGCACCAAGACCCTTCCCCTTGACGGTTCCTCCTCTGCGGAGTACGCTATCGCAAGCCTACGAAAGGCAAGGATACCATACGCAATAAAAGGGGAGATCTTCCAATGCGGGTGGCGGTAATCGGGGGAGGGGTGGTGGGGACACTCGTCGCGCGGGAACTCTCTCGCTACGAAGGGGAGGTCCTCCTGTTCGAACGGGAGCCGGACGTGGGGTGGGGGGTGACGAAGGCTAATTCAGCCATTGTTCACGCTGGGTTTCACGAGCGTTTGGGAACATTGTGCGCGCGGTTCTGCGTCGAGGGGAACGCGTTATTTCCAGAAGTGTGCCGGGAGCTGGAGGTTCCGTTCCAGGACATCGGGGGGTTCGTCCTCGCCCTCGCGGATGGGGAGAAAACGGTGGTGGAGGCCCTCCATGCCCAAGGGGTTGAGATCGGTGTGCCTGGTCTGGTTCTCCTCGCGCAGGATGAGGTTCGGGCCCAGGTTCCGCACGTGAACCCGGACGTGGTGGCGGCGCTGTGGGCGCCTACAGTGGGGATCACCGAACCGTGGGGGCTCGCGGTTGCTGCGGCGGAGAATGCCTGTGCCAATGGCGCTTCCCTTCACGTGGGGGAGGAAGTGAAGGGGATCGCTGTTGCGAAGGGGCAGGTCCGTGCCGTCACGACGGACTGCACTACCTACAAGGTGGACGCGGTGGTGAACGCGGCCGGCCTCTACGCGGACAGGATCGCAGCCCTGGTCGGCGTCTCCACCCCCCGGCTCATTCCCCGGCGGGGAGAATACCTCCTTCTCGTGGATGTTCCTTCCGAGCTGCGCACGGCTGTCCTGTTCCCCATTCCCACCCCTCACTCCAAGGGGATCCTCGTCGTTCCCACCGTGGACGGCGCACTCCTCCTCGGCCCGACGGCTGCCAACCTCTCGCCGGAGGGAAAGGGGGCGACGGAGACCACTGCCCGCGGGTTGGTCCGCATCCTCGCCGGGGCACGGCGCCTCGTCCCCGAGCTTCCTGTGGGGAAGGCAGTGAAGGCGTTCGCCGGCTTGCGGCCGGAGCCGGAAGACGGCGACTTTTGGCTCGGGGACACGTCTGTCCGCAGGTTCTACCAAGCGGCGGGGATGCGCTCGCCAGGCCTCACTGCCGCTCCAGCGGTGGCGCGCTGGCTGGCCGAGGAGATTGCGGCCGACCTGAGTTTGGCTCCCCGCCCATCGTTCGATCCCGTCCGGCCGGCGCTGCCGCACGCTGCCAACCTTCCCCTTGAGAAGTGGGAGAAGCTCATTGCGGCCGACCGCCGCTTCGGGAGGGTGGTGTGCCGCTGTAACCAGGTCACGGAGGGGGAGATCGTCGCCGCCGTCGCGCGCGGAGCACGAACTCTGGACGGGGTCAAGTTCCGCACCCGGGCGGGTTTCGGCCGCTGTCAAGGCGGGTTTTGTACGGATGCGATTCTCGCTATCCTCGCCCGGGAACTTGAAACAGGACCAGAGAACATCGGCATCCGTGGTCCCGCTTCGGCCCTCATCGTGGGGAGGGTGCGATGAGGGTGCATCAGGTGGAAGTGCTCGTTGTCGGCGGAGGGGCGGCGGGGATGGCAGCCGCGGCAAGCGCTGCTTGCTACGGGGCGCGGACCCTCCTCGTGGAGCAGGGGCCGCGCCTGGGCGGCGTCCTCGATCAGTGCATCCATCCTGGGTTCGGCCTCCATCGCTACCGAGAGGAGCTGACGGGCCCCGAGTTCGCTCACCGGCTAGAGGGCGAGCTGCAGGGGATCGAGCTCTGGACGGGCTGCACGCTCCTATCGCTCGACCCTACGTGCCCCCGGGCACGGGCGGTAGGCGAAGATGGCGTGGTGGAGGTCCACGCACAAGCGGTGGTGTGGGCGACCGGGGCCCGGGAGCGGCCCTGGGGGGCCCTCCGCATCCCGGGGCCCCGGCCTTCCGGCATCTTCCCTGCTGGCCTCGCCCAGCGGATGGTGAACATCCACGGACTGCTCCCGGGAAGGCGGGCTCTCATCTTGGGATCGGGCGACATCGGCCTTGTCATGGCCCGGCGCCTCCATCTCGAGGGGGTGGAGGTGGTGGCGGTGGCGGAAGTCAGACCCTTCCCCGGCGGGCTCCTACGGAACGTGGTCCAGTGCTTGCATGACTTCGAGATCCCACTGTGGCTTGGGAGCACCGTGGTCGAAGTCCATGGCCGGCAACGTCTGGAGGGGGTCACCGTAGCTGCGATGGACGAGGAAGGCCGCCCCTTGCCGGGGACAGGGCGATTCGTCCCCGTGGATACGCTCATCCTATCCGTCGGACTCCTCCCCGAGGTCGAGGGAATCCCATTTGCCCCCCGCAATCCAACGACTGGCGGCCTCGCCGTGAGCTCCCGGCTCCAAACTGCGGTCCCCTGGCTGTTCGGGGCAGGGAACTGCCTCGCTGCCTTCGACCTCGTGGATACGGTGGCCGCCCTGGGGGGACAGGCTGGGACGGAGGCAGCTCGGTTCGCTCAACGGGAACTCTCTACCGTGAAGACCACGCCTGTGCGGACGGGGCGCAACGTAGCCGCCATCATCCCCTCCTTCCTCGTTCCTGGCGAGCCGGTGACCCTCTACTTGCGGGCGTCCCTTCCGTTGGCGGAGGCGCGGGTAGATGTGGGGTCGGGGATCGTCCGGCGCGCTGTGCGCGCGGTCCGTCCGGCGGAAATGGTTACTGTAGCACTGTCGGGGGAGGAGTCCGCGGCCCTAGCGTGCCGAGAGGAAGCTGTGGTGGAGGTGATCCCGCTGCGATGAAGGTTATCTGCGTATCCTGCCCTATAGGCTGCACAATCGAGGTCGAGCTCGTCGCGGGGGTCCCGGTGGGGGTAAGCGGGCACGGCTGCCCCCGCGGCGCGGCCTACGCTCGCGAGGAGGTCCACGGTCCGAGGCGGGTCCTCACAACGAGTGTTCGCGTTATTGGGGGCACCCTTCCCCTAGCCTCGGTCCGCACGGCGTGCCCTATCCCTCGCCAGCTCATCCCCAACGCTATGGCTTGCGTTCGCTCCTTGGTAATCCCGGCTCCCGTGGAGGTGGGCCAGGTTGTGATCGAGGACTTGGTCGGCACCGGGGCCGCCCTCGTTGCCACCCGGACCGTGCCGCGAAGGAGCCCTGTTGACGGGGGGGAGGCGCCGTCTATAATAGAAGGTGCAAGGAATGGCGAGGAAACACAACCGGGTGCTGACTGAGGAACGGCGTCGGCTCATTCTAGAGGAGCTGCGGGAGCGGGGTGTGGTTCGCACGGGAGAGCTTGCGCGGAGATTTTCCGTGTCGGCGATGACCATCCGCAGCGACCTCACCGCGCTAGAGGAGAGAGGAGGGCTCGTCCGCGTGCACGGCGGAGCAATGCTTCGGGAGAGGGTTGCCCGTGAGCCTTCCTATTACGAGAAAGCGGCTCGGAACCTCGATGAGAAGCGGCGTATTGGGCGCCAAGCGGCGACCCTCATTGAGGACGGGATGGCGATCTTCATTGGCAACGGCACGACAACGATCGAAATCGTGCGTGCGCTGCGGGAGCGACCTCTCGCAGAGATCAAGGTCTTTACCAACGCCCTCACCCATGCTACCGAGCTGGCGGAGATTCCCTCGGTGGAGGTCTACGTGATCGGCGGGTACCTGCGTGGCGTATCGTTTGCCATGGTCGGTCCGTTGGCCCGGCAAGCCCTGGAAGGCGTGTACTTTGATCTCGCTTTTCTGGGGGCTAACGGGCTGTCCCTCGACCAGGGGATCACGATCCCCTCCCTCGAGGAGGCGGAGACAGCGGCGGAGATCGTCGCACACGCGCGGAAGGTGGTGGCTGTTGTGGACCACACGAAGTTCGGCGCTGCTGCTCATGGCCGCATCGCTGGAATCGATGAACTGGACGTTGTGATCACCGACTGCGAACTTCCCCCGGGGCTTGGGCGGGCTCTTGCCCAGTGCGGAGTGGAGGTCGTGGTGGCGTGAGAAGGGGGTGATCCAGGTAGCAACCGCTGGTTGACCGTGTGCTTCGCTTGGGGGGCTGAACGGGCCCTGGGAAAGGTGTTATGAGGAGGCGACAATGCGGGTAAAGAGCATCGGAAGCTTAATTCTGGCGTTCCTGATTGCTGGATGGGTGGTCGGTCTGGCCGGTGGACAGAAGATCGACGAGGCGACGCGGGCGTGGCTGGAGCAGGTAAAGGTAGGGCCTTATCTGGAACCCACTCTCTATGAGTTGGCGCTTACAGAAAGAGAAGTCACGATCTACTCCTACTCGTCCCGCGTCCATCAGTTCGGCGCGACCTTCGAAGCCCGCTATCCGGGAATCAAGGTTAATGCCTTTGACATGGACTCCGGGGAGATCCTTACCAAGGTCCTCGCGGAACAGCGCGCGGGCAAATTCAGCGCGGATGTCATCTTCCTCAAGGACCCGGCGGCGGTCATTGCTGAGCTGTACGAGCCGGGCTACGTGTTCAATTACATTCCGCCGGATATCAAGCACCTCCTCCCAGCAGAATACAGGGAGCCTCTTCTCGTACACCATATCAGTCTCGACGTGTTCATCTACAACACGGAGGTGTATGAATCTTCCCCGATTAAGAATATCTGGGATCTCACCCGGCCGGAGTGGCAGGGAAAGTTTCTCATGCCTGATCCTCTCGTTACTACCGAGTACATCGAAGTCCTCGCAACCATCGTCCAGCATGCCGCTGACATGGCAACGGCCTATGAGGAGGCGTTTGGCGAATCCCTTGTCCTCTCGCCGGGCGTGGAGAATGCGGGCTATGAATGGATAAAGAGAGTGCTACAGAACGGGGCGGTGATCGTTCGCTCGACCGACGATGTCTCCAACGCTGTCGGTGCCCCGGGGCAGGTGCACCCCCCCGTTGGACTGACGGCATTCTCTCGGCTGCGCGATAAGGAGAAGAACCCGCAGCTGGCGTTTGATGTAGCGTACGGAGTGAAGCCGGTGTTGGGGGTGGAGCATCAAGTAGTGGTGGCAGTTGTCAACCGGGCTCCGCACCCCAACGCGGCCAAGCTCCTCATTCAGTGGATGATGGGTGACGACTACGGTGGATGGGGCTACGCCCCCTATCACGTGTTCGGCAACTGGCCAACCCGGGTGGATGTCCTCGCCCCTAGTGGGGTCCCTGCACTGGCTGAACTGGCTTACTGGAACACAGATGCCGAGTTCGTGTGGGATGAGTACGGGAAGATCGTCGATTTCTGGACACTGAACCGATAAGGGAACTGAGGAGTCGACACGGGACCGCCAAGGTCCCGTGTCGACCTTCATCCGGGCCAGGGTAGGAAGGGACATGGGGAACCATCACAGGCAGGGAGCGAGGCTTCGGGGCTTGTTGCGGGGCAGTTCGCGGAAGCTGGGAACGCCGCAGATCATGTTATCGGCGGTTATCCTGGTTGTGTTAGCCGTGTTTGTGGTCGTGCCGGTGATCCGGATTGTCGTGGACACTTTTGTGTGGCAGTCCGGGGATGTGCGCCTCTCTCGGGAGGCGCAACCTGGAGCGTTCACCCTGTTCCATTGGGGACGTGTGTTTCATAGTCCGCTCACGCCGCATCTGCTTACGACGCCGTTGGTCAACTCAATCCTTGTAGGTGTAGCAACAAGTGCCCTGTCGTTGGCCTTGGGCGGGTTGCTCGCGTGGTTCGTGGTGAGGACGGATATGCCATTCCGCAGAGCAACAGGAGCCTTGGCGGTCGTGCCGTATATGATCCCTTCCTATTCCCTCGCCTTGGCGTGGCTGACCTTATTCAAGAATCAACGCATCGGCGGGACAGCAGGCCTATTTCAGTATCTCACGGGCATTGCTCCCCCCGACTGGGTGGCCTATGGGTTCTTACCTACTGTGGTCGTCCTCTCGCTCCACTACTACCCGTTTGTGTTCCTCCTTATCTCTAACGCCTTGACGAGCGTGGACATGTCGTTGGAGGAATCCGCTGAGGTGCTGGGAGCGCCGCGGTCCCTCGTTCTCAGGCGCATCACCCTGCCAGTGGTGCTCCCGGCCGTTCTCTCGGGTTTCATTCTCACGTTTTCCAGGGCTATTGGGACCTTTGGTACTCCCTACTTCTTGGGGTCTCCGGTACGATTCTTCACCCTCCCCACGATGATCTATAGCAACATTGGGATGCGGTTTAACTCCACCGCCAATGTCCTCGTGTTGGTGCTCATCCTTTTCTCGTCGATCCTCGTGTTCGTGAGCCAGAAGGTGGTTGGAGTTCGACGGAGCTTCGTGACCATCTCCGGCAAGGGCTTCCGCCGCAAGCCTGTCCAGCTGGGGAAGTGGAGGTACCTCGCCCTCGCCATTTCCGCGACGGTCGTCCTGCTTGCTGCCGTGCTACCGCTGATCCTGCTCTTCTGGCAGAGCGTCATGGAGTATGCGGGGACCTACTCATTTTCCAATTTCACCTCCGCCTTCTGGCTAGCCCCTGCAGGAACGCGGCTCACGGAGGGCGAGCCTGGTCTTCTGCGGAACCCGGAGATCCTCCGGGCCGCTTGGAACAGCGTTCGCCTATCTGCAACGGCGGCCCTTGTCGCCGCGGTACTGGGGAGCTTGATCGGCTATGTTGTAGTGAAGGGACGCGGCACCCTCGTCTCCAAGACCATCGAACAAGTTTCCTTCCTGCCTTACCTGATCCCAAGCATCGCCTTTGGGGCGATCTACCTAAATGTATTCATCCGGGAGTGGGGGCCGATCCCCTCCCTCTATGGAACATTCCTGTTACTTGTCCTTACGTGTGTGTTCAGGAACTTGCCGTTTGCGACACGGTCCGGAGTGTCGACGATGATGCAAGTCAGCGGGGAGTTGGAAGAGGCTGCACAAACGTTCGGTGCTGGCTGGTTCTATCGGTTTCGGAGGGTCGTGTTCCCCCTCACCATCCGCGGGATGATTGCGGGGTTTAGCCTTGTCTTTATGACCACGATGCGCGAACTATCACTCATCATTCTCCTCGTAACGCCTCAAACCCGGACACTGACCACGATGACCATGAGGTACCAGGAGCAGGGGTTCGTGCAGTTCGCCAACGCGATCACGGTGATCTTGGTTGTAATTAGCGTGATCGGCGTATGGGCCATGCGCAAGCTGGGCGGGCAGAGCCAGAGCGGAGGGGACTGATGGGCCTTGTCGATCTGCGTTGTGTGGTCAAGACTTTCGGGCAGGTTGTTGCTGTTGATCGCGTGTCGCTCTCCATTGAAGCCGGGGAGTTCGTCGTTCTTTTGGGGCCTTCTGGCTGTGGGAAGACCACAACCCTGCGCATGATTGCGGGCCTCGAGGTCCCAGATGATGGGGAGATCTATCTCGCTGGGCAGAGGGTTTTCTCGGCACAAGAGCGGGCACTTGTCCCTCCGCAGAAGCGCAATGTGGGGATGGTGTTCCAGAGCTACGCATTGTGGCCCCACATGACGGTGTTCGAGAACGTGGCGTTTGGCCTACGGGTGCAGAGGAAGCCAAGGAGCCTGATCAGGAGCGAGGTGGGAACCGCCCTCACCTATATGCAGCTCGAGGGGTTGGAAAGAAGGTACCCCCACGAGCTGAGTGGGGGGCAACAGCAACGGGTGGCCCTGGCGCGGATGATCGTGGCCCGGCCGCGGGTGTTCCTGATGGACGAACCGCTCTCCAACCTCGACGCCAAGCTGCGCACGGAGATGCGGGCGGAGATCAAACGTCTCCACCGAGACCTCTCTGCCACAACCGTGTACGTGACGCACGATCAGTTGGAAGCCCTCACCCTTGCGTCGCGGATCGTGGTGATGAAGGATGGCACCATCCAGCAAGATGATGCGCCGGCAACTGTGTATGAGCGTCCCGCCAACTTGTTTGTGGCAGAGTTCGTCGGTAGCTATCCGATTAATCTACTCGAGGGCCAATTGATCATAGAGGACGGCCGAGCGTGCTTTAACCATCCCAAGGTTGTCGTTCCCACGAAGGTGCTGCCTTCCGCGGCGGGAGAGGAGGTGGTGTTGGCCATCCGGCCTGAGGACGTGATCCTCGTCCAGGATCGGGCATCCGGACCGGTACTGGGAGAAGGGGCAGGCCTGGTGGCCACGGTCAAAGCAGTGTTCCCCGCGGGGCGGGAGTCTACAGCGCATGTCGACGTCGGCGGCCGAACCTGGACGATCATCTGTGCTAAGGGGGTCGTGCTCGAAGTGGGCGACCAGGTCGATCTATTTTTGTCTTCATTGCAGATCCTTCTCTACCGGCGACACACAGGTGAGTTGATTCCAAAAGGGAGCTTGAGCACATGACCATCTGCGGCACTGGACGAAACGCAACAGCGCAGATCGGAATAGGAAGAGGGTACGGCAAGACCATTCTGATCGGCGATATGTTTGTGTATCTCGGGGTCCCGGCGGTCGTGTCGGCAATCCCCCAGCACACGTTAGCCGTGGTCCGCGAGGGGGGCGAGAGAGGGTGGACACTTCTTGACAACAGGCGAGAGGTGCCGGGGTACAAGGAGGCGAAGAGGGACCAGCAGATCTGCTCGATCAACGATATCTTTGATGCCTTAGGCCTGTCCGACCGCGGCGAGCTGAGGCTGGAGATCGAGCTTGGGGGGGACCTGGTGGTAGGGAGCGGGATCGGGGCCAGTGCGGCGAGCTGCGTAGCCATCGTGCGAGCGCTTAACGAAAAGTTCGTGCTGGGGCTTAGTGAAGACGAGGTCAACCACGCCGCGTGGCACGGGGAGTTCGCGTATCACAGCAAGCCGAGCGGGATCGATAACACCGCCTCATGCTTTGGGGGTGTCTTCGTGTTCAGACAGGATCCGTCCACGGGGAATAACGAGATTGAGAGGCTTCGCCTCGCCCAGGCAGTGGAGGCAGTCCTCGTCAACAGCGGGGTGACGGTGGACACAGCCGGCAAACGAACGCACATCAACGCATTCGAGAGAAGGGAACCCACCAAGTTCGCTTCCTATCTGGAGCTAATCTCCGCTCAGGCCGTGGCGATGAAAGAGGCGTTGGTGTGTAGTGACCTGCGTGAAGTGGGACGGATCATGAACGAGAACCACAGACTTCTTATCGATATGGACCTCTCCCATCCGGAGATCGTCCATATGGCCCAACTAGCGACCGAAGAAGGGGCATGGGGGGCCAAGGTTACGGGAGGGGGGCGGGGTGGCTACATGCTCGCCCTTACGCCGGGCGGAGAGCTCCAGGACCGGGTGGCCAGCCGATTCGAGAGGCGAGGGTACATCACAGTGAAGACGAAGATCGGGGCTGTGTGAGGACCATCCGGTCGGTGAGGAGACCAACATCGCGGCCCTGTTCGTCATCGAGTTCGTGTACATGTGGAACGAGTACCTGTGGCCACTCATCGTCACGACGGATCCCAAGATGCGGGTCGCCCAGATCGGGCTCAAGATGCTGATCACCACCGAGCGCACCACGGCGGAGTGGAACATCATCATGGCGGGCACCCTCGTGATCATGCTTCCCCCCTTGGTGATCCTGATCCTCTTGCGCCGCCAGTTCGCGCAGGGGATCGCGATGCAGAGCACGAAATAGGGGGCGAGGTGGCTGAGCCACGACCTGAACCAGGGGAGGCGCCCGCAACCGCGGGGAGTTTGTTGCTTGGGGCGGCGGTCCGATGACGGCCATCGCCGGGTACCTCCTGGATTTGGATGGCACGGTGTACGTGGGGGAGAGGCTCATCCCTGGCGCCGATCGGGCGATCGCCCACCTGCGGGAGCTGGGGCGGAAGGTCCTGTTCGTCTCGAATAAACCCCTCTCCTCCCGCCGCGATTACGCGGAGAAGCTCAGTTCGCTCGGGATTCCCGCCCACGAGGACGAGGTGATCAACTCCTCCTATGTCCTGGCCCAGCACCTCTCCCGGGAGGCCCCGGGCGCCAAGGTGTTCGCCATCGGGGAACTGCCTCTCCTGGTGGAGCTTTGCCGCGCTGACCTCGATCTCTGCGAGAATCCTGAGAAAATTGAGTACGTGATCGCTGCGTTCGACCGTACCTTCGACTACCGCAAGCTCGATATCGCATTCCAGGCTTTGCGCCGCGGGGCCCACTTCTACGCCACCAATCCGGATCGCACCTGTCCAGTGGAAGGTGGAGAGATCCCTGATGCGGCGGCGGTGATCGCGGCCCTCGAGGCCACCACTGGCCGGAAACTGGAGAAAACCTTTGGGAAACCCTCACGATTCATGGTGGAGGCAGCGCTCTCAATCCTGGGGCTTCCGGCCGACCAGTGTGCCATGGTTGGCGACCGCCTGGAGACGGACATGAAGATGGCCAAAGAGAACGGGCTGTTGGCCATCCTCACCCTGACTGGGGTGACCCACCGCCGCGACCTCGCGTCGTCCCCCGTTCAGCCCGACCACGTGATCGAGGGGATCGGGGACCTGCCGCGGCTCGATCGCGAACTCAACATGAGGTGATGAAGATGCGTGAACGGATAGTGATGGTTCCGGTGGAGGATCTTCGCCGGTTCGTGCGGGACGTGTTCGTCGGGGTCGGCACTGCGCCTGAGGACGCCGCGATCGCGGCGGAGGTCCTGCTCGCCTCCGACCTGCG